>Ga0307510_10000042_pt1 | contig 100951 bp, 74 predicted proteins | sample 12_EM_MG_FD_207224 | JGI IMG/M metagenome (GOLD analysis project Ga0307510, IMG submission 207224) | Populus trichocarpa ectomycorrhiza microbial communities from riparian zone in the Pacific Northwest, United States - 12_EM | ecosystem: Host-associated > Plants > Roots > Unclassified | place... | reverse complement strand
AGAGGAAATAACCGACGACGAAGATGATACTATCCCTGTCTAAAGATCTCGTGGTTATTAATAAAGAACAGGACGTAGTTCTGTTCCGCAACCGTGTGAAAGAATTTGCCCAGAAAATAAAAATGGGACTGGTCAACCAGACCAAGCTGATCACTGCCGCCAGCGAGCTGGTCAGGAATATGCTTCGGTATGCTAACGGCGGCGACATCACGATAGAGATTGTTTCCAAAGGCAGGGAAAATGGCATCCGCCTGATCTTTAAAGACTCGGGCCCCGGCATCAGCGATGTCCAGCTTGCTATGAAAGACGGTTATTCCACAGGGAAAAGCCTGGGGCTTGGCTTACCTGGTGCAAAAAGGCTGGTCAATGATTTTGCTATAACAAGCGAGGTAAATAAAGGAACTGTCGTAACAATTATAAAGTGGGTGCATGGTTAATACGTTTTATAAGAGCTTCCGTGCCGACGACAGGAGTTATTTTTCATTGATCAAAAAGGACGTCCACGCAGTTGTGGCTTCCTCCGGCTTCGACGAAATAAAAGCCGGCAAAATAGATATTATCGTTTCCGAGATCACCTCCAACCTGAACAAATATGCAAAAGGCGGCGAGCTGCTGGTTGGAGTCGGCAGCGATACCGGCGGGTTATATGTCGAGATCATCAGCCTTGATGAAGGACCGGGAATACCGGATATAGGCCGGGTCCTGTCGGATGGCTACTCTTCTACTGCTACCCTCGGTCATGGCCTGGGTAGCATTAAAAGACTTTCTGATCTGTTTGACGTATATTCAGTAAAGGACTGGGGTACGATACTGGTCGCCCGGGTGTATAAAGAAGAGCAGCCCGTTCTTAAAAAGAGATTGCCTGAATGCCGCGGCATCAATGTGCCAAAACACGGCGAGCCGGTCAGCGGGGATGGCTTTTGCTTCGAAGCGACCGGGGACGGATTCCGCATACTGGTAGCCGATGGACTTGGACATGGTCCCGATGCGAATGAAGCCGTAAAAAAAGCCTGTGAGGCGTTCGTGGCCTGCACCGGGGAAAGTCCTGCTGAAACAATCCGCTACATCCATCGCCAGATCCGAAAAACCCGGGGCATCGTCGGACTCGTTGTGGTTTACAATCATCAGACCCGCAGCTGGAAAACGACGGGTGTAGGCAATATAGCCGCGCGATGGATGGGGCCCTTAAGTATCCGGAATCATGTATCTTATAATGGGATCATCGGTTATAATATTCCGGGCACGATGAATGAACAGTTGTTGTCGCAGGAAGAATTCCCGCAGTTCATCGCCTGTTCAGACGGCATCAAATCAAGATGGGATATCGCAAAATTTCCGATGCTCATGCAGCACGATGGAATGATAATTGCTTCGGCTCTTTACAAAGAATTTAGCCGGGGAACAGATGATACTTCCGTTTTAGTGTGTAAATCGGTTTAACCATGACAGAGATCACTCAGGTTTCACTGGAGAATGAAATGGACATAGTGGTCGCGCACAAACGCATGATCAGTGTGGCTCAATTCTTTTTTCTCACGCTGCCCACGCAGGCAACCATTGCAACTGCTACAGCCGAGATCAGCCGGGTAGTCATCGATAAAACGGACAGCGGCTGGCTCACCATCGGCATGGAAAAAAACGATGGCAAATTTTCCCTTATCGGCCGTATTAACTTTCCCCCCGACATCGACATCCAGCCCTCGGAAGAAGGTCTGAAATATGCACAGCTCCTGGTGCCGGAATTCTCCTTCGATAGAAATAGTGAGACGGCGACTATCTGTATAAGCATCGGAATTCCCCGGTCTCTGAAGATCACGCCGGCCAAAGTAGCCGAAGCAGCGGAATTCTTCCGTACCATCCAGCCGACTACCCCATACGAAAAACTGAAAGTACGCAACCTCTTTTTGAACCAGCAGGCAGTAGAAAAGGAGGAGGAACTAAAACACAGCCGTCTGCTGGATGAAAAAAAGAACGAATTCATTTCCGTCGCGAGCCATGAGCTGAAGACTCCGCTGACCTCCATCATGGCCTTCACCAAGCTGGCATTGAGGGCCAGTTCTGCCGAGGCGTCCGGTAATGTGCATCACTACCTGGTGAAGATAGATCACCAGGTGCATAAGCTGCATGTGCTGATCCAGCAGCTGCTGGACATTGCCAAGATCGAATCAGGAAGGCTCGACTATAATATGCAGGAGCTGGGCTGGAATACCTATATGAAAGATATGATGCCCATCCTGGAACATTTGGTCCCCTCACACCGGCTTTCCTGGCGGCCCTGCGCAGAAGAAACAATAGTCAGCATAGATATATTGCGTATCGAACAGGTGCTGACCAATCTTATCAGCAATTCCGCCAAATACTCGGATCCGGATACGAACATCGATATCAATTGCTCTTCCAATGCCGGCAATCTCACCATTTGTGTCCGCGACCAGGGGATCGGCATATCAAAACACAATATCAGCCGGATCTTTGATAAATATTTCCGCGAAGAGGCCGTTACCGACAAATACAGCGGATTTGGTATGGGCCTTTATATTTCTTCCGGGATAATACGCGAACACAAAGGTGCTATCTGGGCTGAAAAAAACGAGGAGGCGGGTTCTTCCTTTTATTTTACCCTGCCGGTCTGCAAACTGTGATCTCCCTCCCCAATCTGGGGCATAATTCAGCCAAATTATCTACAGAATCTTAATTTTACGCCTTTATTTGATAGTTACGACCCAAAGAAAAAGATATCCTTCCCCGGAACAATAAGGAACAAGGTTTGTATTATTTACGGCCAGAGAACTATAGCATATTTTTTTAATTCGTTAGAGCAAATCAAATTCATGAGCATTAGATGGAGTCTATTTTTACTATTAATTATTGTTATACAGGGAGTTGCATACAGCCAGGTACCGGCCGATTCCCTGAAAGCCGATTCCTTACGTGTCAAACCAGTTAAAGCCCAAAACCCGGCAGATAACACCAGCAAGCAATATGATTTTGGGGATCTGACCCGGAATATCCTGCATCCTAATAAAAAGCCCGATCCTTTACATAATAAATCAGGGATCACGGTTGTACCCAACGTCGCCGCGAACCCCACTATCGGAGGGCAGCTGGGTATCAAGGCTGTAGCGGGCAAGAGACTGGGTAATGATCCTAATACTCTCTTTTCAGTTGCGGCGACATCCGCTTCTATCACCACCAAAGGGATCATCTACTTTTATTTGAATCACAACCTGTTTACTCCCGGCAACAAATGGAATTTTCAGGGTAACCTGGTGGCTGCAAAGACAGTATCGCCTGATTTTGGTTTTGGCATCGGCAACAAGTTCAAGGGCGGGAGCGCCGCGGATTCTGTACTGGCGGACCCTACACACAAAGTTTATCCCATCCACTCCCATTATTACAATATCAGGGAAAAGGTCTATAAGAATGTGGCAAAGAATCTTTTTGTTGGAGCAGGCCTATCCTTTGAGATCAGGAGACAGATCAAACTGTCCGATACGGTTGACAATGCAACTCCATCCAGCGTATACAACAACCGGAATGGATTTCCAGAGAATCATTATTCTGCAAACGGCTTTCTCTTTAATATAGAGTATATCTCGCGTGACAACCCAAACCGCCCCTACAAAGGGATTTTCTTTGATGCCGGTATTCGGGTTAACCAGACATGGATAGGAAGCACAAAGAACTCGGTGCAGCTGACCTCTGACTTCAGGAAATACTTTAGCTTATCGACTGCCAGCCCGGAGACAGTCCTTGCACTTTGGAACTGGGGCTCTTATCTTCTTGGCGGGTCGATACCCTATCTTGAATTACCCGGCACGGCCAGAGACGGAACTTTTCGAAGCGGCAGGGGGTATACGTCCCAATACTTTAAGGGGACCAAATTCAATGACACTGAAGCGGAATTGCGGTTTCCTATCCTGGCCAATAAATTCGTCAGCGGCGTAGTTTTCGGAAATCTTCAAACCGGTAATGATGACCATGGCACCAAAATGTTCCAGGTATTTCAGCCGGGCTATGGCGGCGGTCTGCGCGTTCTTTTCAACAAGACTACGCGTACAAACCTGGCCCTGGACTATGCATTTGGGAAATTTGGCAACAAGGGATTTTTTCTGAACCTGAACGAGTCGTTTTAGTAAATTTGCCGGCCGGTGACGCCGGTTGCCGGCAGCCGTCACAAATTCCCTTCGATGGCCAATCCTTATATATCTCTTCTTAGCACTGCCTGGCGTTATGCCCGTAAGGAAAGGAAGAGATATGTGCTGGTATATTGCATGTTTATATTGGCAAATCTGGCCTACTCTCTTAATCCCATACTCTTAGGTTGGTTTATCGACAGGATCGTACAGGACCCGGCAAATATCCCACGCCATGTGATGCGCTATGCTGCCGGGTATATTGGGATAAAGTTTCTTCAGTGGTGTTTTCATGGTCCTGCCCGCATTATGGAACGTTCCCTTGCCTTTCACCTCAGCCGTAACTTCCTGCAGGAAAAATACCACCAGGTGCTGCATCTTCCCGTAAAATGGCAGCAGGAACACCATAGCGGCGCCACTATCAACCGCGTTCGTAAGGCATACGAGGCTCTCCGTGAGTTCTTTGACCGCGGTTTCATGTATGTCTATGCTTTGGGTAAATTCTTTGTGTCCGTCACTGCCATGTTATACTTTTCACCCCTGTATGGAGTCATCGCCATCTGTATGGGCATCTTTACCATCTTTATCATCCGTAATTTTGATAAACCTTTTATAAAGGCGCTGGATGAAGTCAATGAAAAGGAGCATATCGTTTCCGCCACTCTCTTTGACAGTCTTTCTAATATCATGACTGTCATTACCTTACGGCTGGAAAAAAGTATGGAGTCGGGTCTGATGAAGAAGGTCAGCCATATTTTCAGCCCCTTCCGCAAAAGCGCGCTGATCAATGAATGGAAATGGTTTTGCGCCGAGATGCTCATCGTCTGTATCTATGCTACTATTACGCTCGGGTATGTCTATCAACACTGGACTCCGGGTAAGCTTTTCCTTGTGGGAAGTCTTGTTACCCTGCTGGGCTATGTCAACCAGTTCACCAGTGTATTTCAGGATATAGCCTGGCAATACACCGACATCGTACAATTCAATACCTATGTCCAGACGGCCTCTGTTATCAGCGAAGCTTATGCGGAACAACACCGCGCGGACCGTCCGGACGCCCTACCTGCCAACTGGCAAACCATCGATATAAACCGGCTGAATTTCTCCTACAATGAATCTTATGATACGACTCGTCGGGCTCAAAGTCTGCATGACCTTCGTCTGACCATCCGTCGCGGACAACGGATAGCTCTTATCGGGGAGAGCGGCAGCGGGAAAAGTACCCTTCTGGCGCTGTTGCGTGGCCTCTATATTCCGGAGCCTGGTTTCACACTCCAGGTGGACGGTGATGCTGAATCCCTGGATCAGCTCAACGAAACCGTCACTCTTTTCCCACAGGAGCCCGAAATATTTGAAAATACGCTCGCTTATAACATCACTCTTGGGCTTCCTTTCTCCGAAGAAGAGCTCCTCCAGGTCTGCGACAGCGCCCATTTAACCGAAGTCATTCACCAGCTACCCCTGGGTCTGGAATCGGATATCCGGGAAAAAGGCGTCAACCTTTCCGGCGGTCAGAAACAAAGGCTTGCGCTGGCCCGTGGCATTCTTGCTGCCCGTGACAGCGACCTGATCCTTCTTGACGAACCGACCAGCAGCGTCGATCCCCGTACTGAAGCGCTCATCTACGAAGGCCTCTTCAAGGCTTTCTCTGAGAAAGCCATTATATCCTCTATTCACCGCCTCCACCTGCTCGCCCGTTTCGACTATGTGTACATCCTTCACCAGGGACGCATCGTCGCCGAAGGCAGCTTCGAAGACCTCCGCGACAACAACCCTGCCTTTCAGGAGATGTGGCGTCATCAAAAGGAGGAAACCCGCTCCGAGAGCTGATTTGCAAGGCTGCCGGTCCTGCTCTGGTCTAATTAACCTGTAGCTCCGGTCTCTTCTTTTTCGACTTGAGTACCTCTGCTTCTTCTATAATGGGCTCTGGTGTCAATATCAGCGAAGTGTTATTTTCCTTCCACCATCTGCCTTCCTTGATCTCCCGGAAATGGATCACTCCAACCAGGTATTTTCTATCGCTCTCCGCATGCCATTCTTCGATCCACTCGAATCTGTCCCGGGGAATATTCTTCCAGTCATCAAAGCTCAGATACACCCGCACATAAAACTCATTGGTCAGCTCATGAGGTGTATGGTGATATAGCTTTTTATATTCGTATTTGTACTGGTAACGCAGGGCGGAAAGATCGCTCAGCACAGCGCTGGCGGTAGGGAAGGACCCCGCACCTTTGCCGTAGAAGAACTGCTTGTCGGCAAACCCGCTCTCGATCACCACCCCATTGTATTCATTTTTAACGAAGGCCAGGTGGTCGTCCTGCTTAATGAACTGTGGCAGCACAAAAGCCGCTACCTTCCCATTCTCCAGCTTCTTAGCCTGAGCTACCAGCCTGATATCGTAATGTTTTTGCCGGGCTACTTCGGCATCTCCTGCCTGTATGAACTGGATGCCGCTAAACACCAGGTTCTGCGTCTTCTCAATAATGCCATAGGCGTGCGTCAGCAGGAAGGTCCACTTATTGGCGGCGTCATATCCTTCTACGTCAAGGGAAGGATCGCTTTCCGCAAATCCGAGCTCCTGGGCCAGCAGCAATGCTTCCCGGAACCCGAGCTTCTCTTCGAACATCTTCGTCAATATAAAATTTGTGCTGCCGTTCACGATGGCTTTTATAGAATGCAGGAGGTCATTGTCATAATATTCTTCCAGGTTACGGATAACGGGAATGGAAGCACAGGCGGCCGACTCATATAGAAAAGATTCTCCGGTTTGTTTCTGTAGCTCCAGCAGCTCCGGCAAATGCTCGGCGATCATCTTCTTGCTCGCGCTGACTACGGACTTTCCGTTCTTCAATGCCGTCGACACTATCTCGAATGCAGGTCCGGACTCATTTATCACTTCCACAACCACATTGATGGACGGATCATTTAAAATGGCGTCCCGGTCTGTGGTAAACAGATCCTCCGGAGCCTCCCGCTTTTTGCCAGGATTCTTTATACACACTTTTTTGATAGAAGCTTTCAATGAGGGAGTCTGTTGTAATACTTTATACAACCCTTCCCCTACTACGCCAAACCCAAAGAGCCCGATGGTAAGCTGCTTATGTGTTTCCATTGTTTGTTATGTTGTTTAATTTGTTTCTATAACAGTTTTTGCCCGTTTCAGTTCAGCCGATCTTTTCCCTGTCGCGATCTTGTCCAGCGACAGCCGCAGATCTTCTATCAGATCCTCGGTATCCTCCAGTCCCACTGACAGTCGTATTAGTCCATCGCTGATTCCCGCCGTCTTTCGCCTTTCGGCTGGTATCGTCTTATGCGTCATCTGCGCGGGATGTGACAACAGGCTCTTGATCCCGCCCAGGCTCTCCGCCAGCTTGAATAAATTCGTCGACGTCACAAAGGCTGTCGCGGCCTCAATTGTATCCTCTTTGAGCGAGAAGGAAACAATTCCTCCAAAACCTTTTGATTGGGATGCAGCAATAGCATGCCCCGGGTGCGTAACCAAACCCGGATAATAGACTTTGTCAACGGCAGGATGCTGTTCCAGGAAGGCGGCGATGGCCCTTGCGCTCGCACTATGCTGTCTTACCCGCAAATGCAGGGTCTCGATGCCCCGTATCAGCAGCCAGCTGTCGAACGGTCCAAGAATAGCACCGCTTGCATTTTGAAGGAATTTGATCTTCTGTCCCAGCTCGGGGTCGGCTGTGATCACGAGACCGGCGATGAGATCGCTATGGCCACCCAAATATTTGGTACCCGAATGAACCACGAGGTCTGCACCCAGCAACAAAGGCTGCTGGAGAGCCGGCGAAGCAAAAGTATTGTCCACGGCAAGTAAACATTTGTGTGCCCTGGCAATCTTTGAGAGAGCCTTGATATCCGTGATCTTTAAGGTGGGATTGGTCGGTGTCTCGATCCAGATAAGCTTTGTCTTCGGGGTCAGTGCATGAAACACGGCTGAAGGATTTGTCGTGTCGATATAATTCACCGTAATACCGAACTTCTTATAGACCTGTTCGAAAAGGCGGAAGGCACCCCCGTAAATGTCATCTACTGCAATAACCTCATCTCCGGATTGCAGGAGCTTGAGTACCGCGTCTATAGCCGCCAGGCCACTGGCAAAAGCCGCTCCTGTGCTGCCGCCTTCCAGCTGTGCAACCAGGTCTTCCAGGACGGCTCGTGTTGGATTACCGGTCCGGGCATAATCATAACCTTTGTTCACTCCCGGTGCATCCTGCACGAAAGTCGAGGTTTGGTAAATAGGCACGGAGATCGCACCGGTTAAAGGATCGACAGGAATGCTGTGAATGAGTTGTGTTGTCGCTTGCATGATAAACAGATTTTAATTGTTAACTAAAATTGTTCAGCGACACCACTTACCAATGCCATCAGAAGAGAATTTCGCCGCGGAGGGGTATACCCGTACAGGCAAAAAAAAACTCTTCTGATTCGTCAGAAGAGCTTGAATATGCTTTGAATATAATTCTGCAATATTGTTAAGCCGGAATCTGACTTATCTGTCCCGATATTCCATCGGGATGGAGTTGGCACCTTACACCCAATTACTACGTAACCGAATGCAGGTTGTCAAGGCTTCTTTGGGCCATTTCCCTCAGCCTTTCTTGATAAGAGATGTTGTAAGAACTGTGACAAAGATAACAACAGCCTTTCCATATTTCCAAATCCAATCCTGAAATTATTGACAAACGGGGTATTGGAAAGGATAAAAAACGGGGGCTGCGTCGGTCAAAAAGGAGGGCTTAACATGTGGATAACGTGGTTTTGGAACGATTTTTGGCAACCATCTTCCATACGATGCAGTATCTCTACCTATAAAACTACACAAACATGAAAACGGTAACCAAATGGCTGACAGCTGCCTCCAGCGTCACAGCCGTACTCCTCGTATTTGCTTGCAATAAGAACAACTCCTCCAACACCAATTCCAGTATTCCAGCCGGACAGTCCCGACTCTCTTTGTACATGATGGACGGACCTGTTCAGTTTACAAAAGTACTTATCGACATTCGGCAGGTAGCCGTTCAGATCGACACTGCCGACCAGCAAAGCGACCAGGATCATGACGACCAATGGGATGACAGCTATTGTGGCTGGCATCGCGACAAATCCAACAAATCAGTTATCTGGGATACGCTGAGCATCACACCCGGCGTATACGACCTGCTCCAGCTGCGCAATGGTACTGATACATTGCTTGCATCCGGTCAGTTCCCCAGCGGCAAGATCCTGAAAGTTAAAATAACGCTTGGCTCGGACAACACTATCTTCACGGACAGCACTACTTCCTATCCCCTGGAAGTCTTTGGTCCCAATCCTTATTTTACAGTCAACGTCAGCAGAGTTAGCGTTGCGTCTCTAGCCAGCAATGACTTCAAGCTGTGGCTTGACTTCAATCTTTCCAAGTCAATTGTATTCTGGAGCGGGGAATTTCTGCTGAAACCCTACCTCGTCGTATTCAACGACCAGGTCACAGCAAAAGTACAGGGCCAGGTATTGCCCTCCGGCGCAGCCGCACTTGTCACCGCCTACAATGCGACCGACACTCTCTATGCTGTCCCCTTCTGGAATGGCCAGTACCAATTCCGCGGCGTACCTGCCGGTACCTACTCGGTCAACTTCAAAGGACGTGGCGGTTACCAGGATACGACCCTTGCCGATATCAAAGTAGACTCGATGAAGGTAGTCAAGCTGCCGACCATAACCTTACATAAATAGTTCATCCATAACCATTTAACCTGTAATAAGGCCGGGATTCACCCCCGGCCTTATTAATTTATAGCTCTCTTTTGCCAACTTTTGTAGCATTTTGCTTGTTATTCTTACCTTAGCACCAATTATGATATCTGTGAATAATGGGGACACCGGCCTCGAACCCGGCGAAGAAACTATCGACGTATCCGGAGCACGGGTACACAATCTGAAAAACATCGACATCCGAATCCCGAAAAACCAACTGGTGGTCATCACGGGTATCAGTGGCAGCGGCAAGTCTTCTCTTGCTTTTGACACGATTTATGCCGAAGGTCAGCGCCGGTATATGGAAAGTTTTGGGGCCTATGCCCGCCAATTCATTGGCGACATGGAAAGACCCGACGTCGATAAGATCACTGGTCTTAGCCCTGTCATCTCTATCGAGCAAAAGACGACCAACAAGAATCCCCGGAGTACCGTCGGCACGGTCACCGAGATCTATGACTTTCTTCGTCTTTTATATGCCCGTATTGGAGAAGCGCATTCTTACAATACCGGTAAGAAGATGATCAAGTTTAGTGAGGAAGAAATTGTCGAAAACGTCTTTAAGAAATTCAAAAATAAAAAGATCTCCATTCTTGCCCCCATCGTCCGGGGTCGTAAAGGGCACTATCGGGAGCTTTTCGAAGACATTCGCAAAAAAGGCTATCTCAAGGTGCGTGTCGATGGCGAAGTAAAAGACCTCGTTGCAAAGATGCAGGTCGATCGCTATAAGATCCACGACATCGAGGTCGTCATCGACAGGCTGGCTGTCACAGAGGACATGAAGGTCCGTCTTGCGCAGAGTGTCCAGAAAGCGTTGCAGATGGGGAAAGACCTGCTCTTCCTCCTGCTGAACGATGACAATAAGGTCCTGCAGTACAGCAAGCAGCTGATGTGCGAAGACTCCGGCATCAGCTACGAAGAACCCTCGCCCAATAGCTTTTCTTTCAACTCGCCTTATGGCGCCTGTCCCACCTGTAAAGGACTCGGGGCGGTGTACCAGATAAGCATGGATGCTATCATCCCCGATCCGGCAAAAAGTATCAACGAGGGGGGCATCACACCTCTGGGTGAGGAACGGGAAGCATACATGTTTAAACAAGTACAGCAAATAGCGAAAAAGAATAAGTTCAGTCTCGATACCCCGATCAAGGACATGCCCAAAAAGGCCCTCAACCTGGTGCTATATGGCACGGAAGCAGGTGAGACCTCACTGGACCTGGACTATGACGAGAATGCCGCCCCGGGTCAGATCTACGCCGCTGAATACGAGGGTGTCATCAATGCTCTGAAACGCTGGTTCTCCGGCGGGACGACCGATTCGCTTCGGGAATGGGTCGAGAAGTTTATGGAACTAAGGACCTGCGAAACCTGTGGCGGCGCACGTCTTCGCAAAGAAAGCCTCTGGTTCCGGGTAGGGGAGAAGAACATTGCCGAGCTCAGCGCTATGAACCTCAACCGGCTGGTGGATTGGTTTGGCGGAGTCGAAAAGAAGCTCAATAACAAACAGAACATCATTGCCAAAGATATCCTGAAGGAAATTCGCGAACGTCTTCAGTTCCTGTCAGACGTTGGGCTTACCTATCTTACCCTCAACAGATCTTCGAGAACCCTCAGTGGCGGTGAATCCCAGCGGATCCGCCTGGCCACGCAGATCGGCTCTCAGCTGCAGGGTATCACCTATATTCTTGATGAGCCCAGCATCGGTCTGCATCAGCGGGACAATCAGCAACTGATCCAGGCCCTGAAAAATCTTCGGGACATCGGCAACAGCGTCCTGGTAGTCGAACACGATAAGGACATTATGATGGCCGCAGACTACCTGGTGGACATCGGTCCAAAAGCGGGCTTCCACGGAGGTCGTATTGTCGCCCAGGGCCGCCCGCCCGCTCTTTTAAAGCTTGATACCCTGACCTCCTCCTATCTCAATGGCCATCGGAAGATCGAAGTGCCCACGGAAAGAAGAAAAGGCAATGGCAAATTTCTGGAGCTGAAAGGCGCGAAAGGCAATAACCTGAAGAATGTCGATGCTAAATTCCCGCTGGGTGAATTCATTGTCATCTCTGGGGTCAGCGGCAGCGGCAAGAGTACGCTGATCAACGAGACACTCTATCCGATTCTCAGCAAACACGCCTATAACTCCCGGGTCACTCCCCTGGAATTCAAAAGTATAAAGGGACTGGAGAACATTGACAAGGTCATCGAGATCGACCAGTCGCCCATCGGCCGTACACCGAGGAGTAATCCGGCTACCTACTGCGGCTTCTTCACCGATATCCGCACCCTCTTTGCCTCCGTGCCGGAAGCAAAGATCAGGGGCTACAACGCGGGCCGGTTTTCTTTCAATGTCAAGAGTGGCCGTTGTGATGTCTGTGAGGGCGGTGGTATGCGGGTCATAGAAATGAATTTTCTTCCCGATGTATATGTTCACTGCGAAAAGTGCAATGGCAAGCGCTATAACCGAGAGACCCTCGAGATCCGCTACAAAGGCAAATCCATCAGTGATGTCCTGGACATGACTGTTGAAGAAGCCGTCGAGTTCTTCCAGAATGTCCCCTACATCTACCGCAAGATCAAAGTCCTGCAGGAAGTGGGATTGGGTTATATCACGCTGGGGCAGTCGGCTGTAACCCTCAGTGGCGGCGAAGCTCAGCGCGTGAAGCTGGGTACGGAACTGAGTAAGAAGGATACGGGAAAGACCTTTTATATTCTCGACGAACCGACTACCGGCCTTCACTTTGAAGATATCCGTCACTTGCTGGACGTTCTCAACAAGCTTGTCGACAGGGGAAATACCGTCCTTGTTATCGAGCACAATCTCGATGTGATCAAGGTCGCCGATCATATCATCGACCTGGGACCGGAAGGGGGGGATGGAGGAGGCAGGATACTTTTCGAGGGTACGCCGGAGGAATTGACGAAAAACAAAGAGAGTTTCACCGCTAAATTTTTAAAGGACGAATTACGCCTCTCAAAATAACTATGCAACGTATTATAATCGACATGGACGAAGTCATCGCCGACCCTATGGGTGATATGATAGAATGGTATCGTAAGGAACATGGCGGCGAAGTAGACTGGGATAAAATGCTCGTTGGTTCCTGGCTAAAAGGTTTCCCCGAGGAGCATCAGGTCATGATCCAGGAACGGCTGATGTCGCCTGGTTTCTTTCGCCATCTCACGGTGATGGAAGACAGCGTCGATGTCCTTCGCGAACTAAACAAGCAATACGAGGTCTTTATCGTCTCTGCGGCTATGGAATTCCCCAATTCTCTGAAAGACAAGCTGGAATGGCTAATGGATAACTTCCCCTTCTTTAGCTGGAAGCAGATAGCCCTCACTGGTAGTAAGGACCTGGTATTCGGCGACTTTATGATCGACGATCATGTAAAGAACCTGAAAGGCTTTAAGGGCAAACCCTATATCTATACCGCGGCTCATAATCTCGAGGTCACCGGCTACGACCGCATCAACAATTGGAAGGAAGCCGCGGACATTTTTCTTAAGTAGCCAGCACCTTCTTTAAATAAACAAACCCACGACTTGTCGTGGGCGTCCCCTGCGATTCCAACAGGCGGCAGCAGGGAGTGATTAATAAAATCTTTGTTTGTAAAGGGTACCTAGAATAGGGAACGGATCAGGTTTTACTTAACCTTCGGATATTCGGATTTTACCAATTTCCCTGCTTGCCTGATGGTTGTTCGTTTGAACCGGAGATCATCCGGTTCGGACAGTCATCTTACCAACAACTGTCCATTTTCAATACGCTCATCATCGGTAAAGACCTCGAAAAGGAAATTACCTTCAGAAATATTGGTTAGTACCGTTGTTTCACGGTTACGGATTTGCGTTTGGGTAACTAATCTGCCATCCATGTCGAAAAGGAATAACTGATATACCTTTCCATTCTCTCCATTGGCAGAGAAGAACAACACTTGTTGTCTGGCATCCGGGTATAGCCGGATCTTGTGTTTTTTGCTACTCAGGGACTTACTGATCTGGATACTGTGGATAGTATCGTTACCTGGAGGATAGTGGGCGCCGGCTGAACGATCTCCGGTGGCGGCGTAGGCGAAATTGCTTTGAAGGCATAAGGCGAGGCCAAAGGCAGCCAGGCCGGTAAGCACTTTCGGAGATAGAAAAGTTTTCTTTAGGGGTACAGTTTTAACCATAATGCTATTGATTTCGTAAATCAATAAAAAAGATAGGGTACGGATTAATAACAACAACTAAAACAACTAAAAACAACGATCAAAATATAGTACGATCAACAACGTGTAACTCATTCTTAGAATCTCAGCAATGGACAGTGTGTCGAGTTTCTCCAGCGGGTCGAGCTGTTTCCGCCGAGGCGAATACCTAACTTGAACTGTGCCGTGAAATAGGCATCATTCTGAGTGGGATCGCCTCTTTTATTGCCTGGGCTATAACCTTGCGACTGCTGTGCTACTGGTGTCTTATTTGCCATTGCTGCGGCAATAGGCGCCAGCGAAGGAGAAAGATACTTGTAGAAAAGACTTGGGTCGACATATTTTGTGCTCACATCATCGATATAATCCGTAAAGGTCTTACGGTGGATGATCTCAAACGCTACATTCACATTCTCGCTGATAAAATATTTGATCCCTACGCCTATCGGAATATTCAGCTGTGTCAGCTTGTAATTCTTTCTGTCGGGGTATTCGGGGAAACCTTCACCTTCCGTATGCAGTGGCTGCAGGTCTACCCAATAGGTATCGCCACCAGGCGACTTGTAGCTACCCTGGGGTTTAAAGTGAAAGAATCCCAGTCCCAGTACACCATATGGGCGGAGGCGGGCTGTAATGTCTTCCGGATCTTCTTCCAGGAAAACGGTCGGATAGAATTCAGCCATCACAGTCCCTTCGAGTATATTACTGCGGAAATCGAGATTACGGTTCAGACGGGTCACTTCATCCCCGCCCTTGGGCTTTATCTCATTGTCCGCACCTTCAATAGCGCCATAGTTTAAGGAAAATCGAAATCCCAGCCATTGCATGGGATAAGCTGCCACATAGGCTCCCACCGCGAGTTTGGTGGTCGTCATATTGTAGTCTTTGATAAAGGTAGTGCCTTTACCTGCATGACCTCCAAGGTCACCCAGAAACACCATTGGTCCTAAGGTCAGACCAATCTCCGTGTTGTTTCTTGCCTCTTCCTGACTGTAAATAGAAGAACTCAGACATAAGGTAGCGGCCAATACAAACAAACACTTCCATGACAAGGAGTGTAAACTCTGTTTCATTGATATTAGATTTAGTTTTCCGATGGTTTGGATTCCGCCTCTCAAATGAATTTAAAAAGGGGCCTCATGTAAGAAACGCAAAAAGGGCGTTAAATTGTGTACTTCACGCCAACTATTTTATCCACAGTCTCTATAATTAAGGGAACTACCTTAAGGTTCAATAGGTAATAACATTTCAATGTGCTCGATTCCATCTTCGAGATAGATTTCTCCTTTTTGGACAAAGCCAAAAGAGGAATAAAAATCTTTCAGGTAATACTGCGCGCCAATGCGTATATCCCTTTTTCCATGTAGTGTATATAAGGTGTCAATACTTTTTATAAGTAGCTCTCTGCCTATTCCCTGACCTCTTGCAGCAGGGGAACTTACGATCCTTCCTATCGAAGATTCCACATAGGAAATACCCGCAGGTACTATTCGTGAATATCCTAAGAGTTTTTCTCCCTCCCATGCCATTACGTGCTCGCAATAAAAATCTTTATTGTCCATATCGAGAAAAACACAATTTTGCTCGACTACAAATACTTCGCTACGCAGACGCAGGGTCATATATAATTCTTCCGGTGTCAGCTCATTAAATTTCTTACAGGTCCAGGTTGTCATTGTAGTATAGTGGCTGTTTAATATCCATATTTTTCTCCCCACAGTCCCTTCAGGAATTTGCGGAGCTCTTCTTCTCTTGCATTCTTCCCCGGCTCATAAAATTTAGTCCCTGCAATTTCCTTTGGCAAATATTCCTGCAATGAAAAATTTCCTTCATAGCTGTGGCTGTACTGATATCCCTTTCCATAATCCATATTCTTCATCAGCTTCGTTGGTGCATTACGGATATGTAAGGGAACGGGCAGGTCTCCATGGGTCCGCACTGCTGCCTGGGCGGCGCCGATAGCTACTGTTGCGGAATTACTCTTTGGCGAAGAAGCCAGATAGGTCACACATTGTGAAAGTATCAGGTTGGACTCCGGATAGCCAATCTTATTCACTGCCTCAAAACAGGCATTGGCGAGCAGCAATGCATTGGGGTTAGCATTGCCAATATCTTCACTTGCTAATATAAGTAGTCGACGGGCTATGAATTTTACGTCTTCTCCTCCTTCGATCATCCTTGCCAGCCAGTACACCGCTGCATTTGGATCGCTACCTCTTATGCATTTGATGAATGCCGAAATGATATCATAATGCTGTTCCCCTTTTTTATCATAGAGGGCAATTCGCTGCTGTGCTATCTCCATTACCATTTCATCTGTGATGACTGCGCCCTTGCCAGCCGCATCACATACTACTTCAAGCAGGTTTAGGAGCTTCCGGGCATCCCCGCCGGAAATCCTGATCAGCGCTGCTGTCTCTTTTAGCTCTATACCGGAATCCCGAAGCCACTCGTCATCCCTGAATGCGTTGTGTAAAAGCCGGACGAGATCATCTTCTGTCAGCGACCGTAATACATATACCTGGCATCTGCTGAGCAAGGCGCTGTTGACCTCGAATGAGGGGTTTTCGGTCGTTGCTCCTATTAGCGTGACGATGCCCTTTTCCACCGCTCCCAGCAGGGCGTCCTGCTGTCCTTTATTGAACCGGTGGATCTCGTCGATGAATAAGATAGCTTTTTCTTTTTCCCTTGCTTCGGCGATCACTTCCCGGACCTCTTTTACGCCTGCTGAAATGGCGCTGAGGGTATAAAAGGGCACTTGCAGGGAATTGGCAATAATTCCTGCAATGGTTGTCTTCCCGGTACCTGGTGGGCCCCAGAGGATCATAGAAGGCGGTTTTCCGTGTTCTATGGCGGTTCTAAGTACACTTCCCTTGCCGGTCAGGTGCTGCTGACCGACCAGTTGATCAAGTGTCTGCGGCCGGAGCCGCTCTGCAAGAGGTGCTTGCGGAGATGCCATAATAAAAATTTTAAGTGACAATAGTACAACAAGTTATCGTTTTTGATGTTTAAATTGGGTAACATTAAATTGGGGCCGATGGGGGTGAAATCACTGTTTTTTATAGCCGTATTTACGATCCTGGGACTCTGCGCCTCCGCCCAGGCCATCGTATCCGACGAACCCTCCGATGTCTCCATTTCCCCTGGTCAGCCTTCCAGGGATGGTCAGTCTTCGGGTCCGGGCCACTTATCCGGCAGTCTTTCTTCAAGCCAGTCCAACAAGCTCTCCGGCACCGAAAATTATGCGCTTAACAGGCCGGGTATTGTCATGATCCGGACCGAATACTCTGCCAATGTCTATGTCAACAGCATGAAAATGGACAACAAGGCTTTTAATGCCTTACTGGACTCCATTCAAAACCTGGACCACGGTGGTGGCGTGACGGCTGAGCAAAAGCTTGACATCGTTCTCAGGGAAATGAGCAATCAGCCAGCTCGTTTTTTCCAAACGACTTTCGACTATATCAAACAGCCCGAACAGATCACAGCCACCGGCACGGGCTTTTTTATCACCGGGGACGGATATGTGGCTACCAACTGCCACCTCATAGACAGGGAGGAATCTTTTATCCGGCGTCAGTTTATCCTTTCTGCCTTCCATCAGATCACCGATGCCAGCATTGCCGCGCTGGAATCGTCCTGGGCTACTCATTTTACCGAACAGCAGCGCAGTCTTCTTTATAATACCTATGCCAGCGTGTACTCCCGTCTTTTCTCTATGATCCTTTATGATCTCAGGAAAAACATCTATGTGGTTTACAGGAGTGACAACAGTGATCAGCGCAGCGACACGGTCAAGAGGCCTGCAACGATCGTCAGCAAAGGGCTGCCGATGCCCGGAAAAGACATCGCTATTCTGAAGATCGCCGCGAGAGAAGAGATGCCGGTGCTGACCCTCACACGATCGGGACTTCCGCAGGTGGGAGAACAGCTATTTGTGTATGGCTATCCCGGTCCTGTGACGAACAATGACTTCGTATCTGCTGCTTCGGCTATCGAGCCTACCCTGACCACAGGCATCGTCAGCGCGATCAAGAAGTCTGTCGGCGGCTGGCCCCTTGTCCAGATGGATGCCAATATCAATCATGGTAGCAGTGGCGGTCCCGTTTGTAATGAAAAAGGAGAGGTCATCGGACTGACGACCTTTGGAAGCCTGGAGAATTCAGGTGGGCTGGCAGCAGGGCTTAACTTTGCCGTGCCTGTTTCTATCCTGGACGAATACCTCGATAGTGCTGGTGTTAGCCCCGGGATAAGCCGTCCCACGCAGCTGTTCGCACGTGCTTTGGCTGCCTGGCATGAGCATCGTTTCCAGGCTGCACTGAATAAATTTGAAGCCGTCCGCAAATACAACAGTCACTATCCTGGACTCTATACCTATATTGCCGATTGCCGGGAGAACATCAGGAATGGAAGGGGCGGATCATTCGAGCCTATTACCCGCCTCTTGTTTGTCGCCTGTTTTTTCCTACTGTTGATAGGCCTGGTTGCCCTGATCAGTGTCCGTCGTTCGATTCGAGCGCGTCAGCATCGCTCTGTCTGACCAGATAATACCAGCGCAGCAGCCGGAAGTTCAGGATCACATTTGTGACGACGCACAACCCCAGAAATAGAAAAAAACCTCCGATGAGCCTTATGCCGCGGGGGTTTAAAAATTCCTGTATTCCTTCGGTTCTTACTCCAGGGTCTTTAATAATAGCCAATAGCTGTGTAGTATACAACAGAAAGAAAAATCCCAAAAGGACAAGGCCAATACCACAAAGTTGAGCTGCCATTCCAACGAAGCGGATCCCTACGGGGACCTGGGAGCCTAATTTCACAGATGGACGACGGATGCTTTTATGAAGTTGTAAAGCGGCATAACAATTTAGGGGGATCGATGCCAACACAACAACAAAGAGCAGCATAGGCAGCCCTGTCGCAAACGCACGCGGAAGACTGGTGATAAGGTTTAACCCCCACCAGAGCAAGTTGAACCAGGTTAGTACACTTGCTACCTTAAGGCTTATCTTCATATATTTTCCCTCCCGACATTCTGTCCTCCACTAACATTCAGCTGGATTGATAATTCGATCAACTGCTTGTCATCGATGCTGCTCGGTGCATCCAGCATGACATCCCTGCCGCTGTTATTTTTGGGGAACGCAATAAAGTCCCGGATGCTCTCGCTACCACCGAGGATGGAGCAAAGTCGGTCAAACCCAAAGGCAATACCTCCATGTGGCGGGGCTCCGTACTCGAAAGCTCCCAGCAGGAATCCAAACTTATGCAAGGCCTCCTCCGGGCTCATCCCCAGGGCTGCAAACATTTTTTCCTGTAGCTCGCGCTGGTAGATCCGGATCGATCCACCCCCGATCTCATTTCCGTTCAATACCATGTCATAGGCGTTGGCCTTGATATGATTGTAGGGATGTTCAAGATATTTCTCTGCATTTTCGATCACGGGGTTATTGTTGATCATTACAGAGATATCGGAAGGCTTGGGTGAAGTAAAAGGGTGGTGACGGGCTACCCAGCGATTGTCTTCTTCGGCGTATTCAAACAGCGGGAAATCCAGCACCCACAATAATTTAAATTCATTCTCTTTACGCAGGCCAAGTCGTTTGCCCATTTCCAGTCGAAGCTCGCTCATAGCTTTACGCGTCCTTTCCTCTCTGCCTGCCAGCAGGAGCAGCAGATCGCCGCGTTGAGCGCCGGCTGCTTCGGCAATAGCCCTCAGCCTGTCTTCGGAATAGAACTTATCGACGCTGCTTTTAAGGCTGCCGTCTGTATTGTATTTGATATAGACCAGCCCCTGCATACCTATCTGAGGACGTCGGACCCAATCGGTCAGCTCATCCGTCTGTTTACGGGTATATTCGCTGCAACCCGGGACGCTGATCGCCAGCACGGTCTCGGCATTGTCAAAGACTCCAAAACCGGCGTCTCCTATCAATTCTCCGGTAGCCAGCAACTGGCCTCCCAGCTTGAAAGCCGACTTCAGGTTCAGGATCTTCATGCCAAACCGGATGTCTGGTTTGTCATTTCCGAACTGCCACATGGCCTCTTCCCAGCTCATCCTTTGAATCACTTCGGTATAATCGATATTCTTTACAGTCTTAAAAATATACTTCACCATGCCTTCGAACATCGCCAGGATATCTTCCTGTTCGACGAAACTCATTTCACAGTCGATCTGGGTGAACTCCGGCTGCCGGTCTGCGCGCAAGTCCTCATCGCGAAAGCATTTGACGATCTGGTAATACCTGTCATAACCGCTGACCATCAACAGCTGTTTGAAGGTCTGCGGCGATTGTGGCAACGCATAGAACTGTCCAGGATTCATTCGGGAGGGTACTACAAAGTCCCTGGCTCCTTCCGGCGTAGACTTTATAAGGAAGGGCGTTTCAAGGTCCATGAAATTATTTTCATGGAGATAATTCCGGGCAGCCCTGTTGACTGCATACCTTAGTTCCAGGTTCTTTTTTACTGCCTGGCGCCGAAGGTCGAGGTATCGGTACTTCATCCGGAGGTCATCTCCGCCATCCGTATCATCCTGTATTGTAAAGGGGGGAGTAACGGATTTATTCAGGATAGTAAACGAATTTACTTTTATTTCTATGTCTCCGGTCGGCAGCTGTGGGTTTTTGCTTGTTCTTTCGCTTACCGTACCTTTTACCAGAACCACGAACTCGCGTCCCAGCGGATTTTCTCCCAGCTCTTTATTTAATTCTTCCCCAAACAGCAGCTGCGTAAGGCCATAACGGTCACGCAGGTCGACAAAAGTAATACTGCCGAATTTGCGCACCGTCTGTACCCAGCCGGCAAGGGTTACTGACTGTCCAATATGTGCTGACCTTAATTCCCCACAGGTATGAGTTCGATACATGCTTTTGTTCTTTTTATGAGAGGGGCAAAAATACACATTAATTAGCCTTCCCTCCGTTGGACGATGCGGGAAAAAATGTTATTTTTCCAACTAATGTCTAATGGCGCTGTCGATATGATTGGCCTCATCCTGTTTGGGTTAGCCGTGGCTCGCCTGACCCCCTATGTATGGGTGTGGGTGAAAAAGAAAAAGATCGTCCGTGTCTACGAAGAAAAGCACCGGGACTTCGAAACCCTGCTCTGCCGGCACAATCCTTACTTTAAAAGCCTGGCCAGGGCCGGCCGGGAACGTTTTCTCCGGCGGGTATTGTTATTTATAGAGCTAAAGAAATTTGAATACATCGACCTTGAACCCGAGGAGATCATGCCCCTGCTGGTGAGTGCCGCAGCCGTACAGCTCACTTTTGGACTGGAGAATTTCCTGCTGGACTATTTCCATACCATTTATATACTAAAGGACAAATACCGCTATGGGGTTTATAATATGCCCTTCGAGGGGCATGTCAGCGAAGAGGGCATTTATCTCTCCTGGAACCACTTTGTGCGGGAATACACCGACTATTCGGATGGTCAGAACGTCGGCTTGCATGAGATGGCTCATGCCCTGACCTATGTCAACTTTACTGTTCAGCATGGCCGTGACAATGCCTTCTATCATCATTTTAACGATTTTTCGCTTGTCGCCCGTCCTATATTCGAACGTATGCAGACCGGGGAGACGAATGTCCTTGACTCCTACGCCGCCACCAATTACCAGGAATTCTGGGCCGTCTGTATTGAAACCTTCTTCGAACGTAGCAATTCCTTCAGACGCCAGCTTCCCGAACTTTACTCCGCTCTCTGCTCTCTCCTGAACCAGGATCCCCTTACTCCGGAAAAGATCCTCATCTCTGAACCGCAGACCTGAGATCTATCCATATCGCCACCTATTAGGTGGCTGCAACCGCTTTCTGTCCTATCCCGCATGTTATATTTCTGCAGTCAAATTTTCCGTTATTCCCGCCGGCTTCGCTTTTTAATATGTAATACATTGATAAATAGTTATTTATAAAGATTAAATAAAACATTTCCACAACTCTTCTCATTTTCAAAAATTCTTTTTACTTTGTTTCCCATCCGTACGATTCATTCCTCTTGATTAAACCCGCCTACCGGTTTTCCATTCTAACCTGAAAGCCGTAGTTCCGTATCCAAAGCCAATGTAAGACCGTTTTTCTCGATCGTAATCCGATCGTTCTCGAATCACAAAGAAAAATGAACCTTATGGAAATCGTTGTCATTATTTCATTGGTAATTGGGATACTTCTCCTGAATCGTCCTGTCACGCTCCTCTTTCAACGGATATACAACAGACATCAGTTCAAGCGCTTCATTGCAAGGGAAACTTTTTACCACTCGGTCATCTCCCGTCATTTCAGATATTACAACAGGCTGAATCTTGAAGAGCAGCGGAAATTCCTTTTTCGCACCTATCTCTTCCAGCACGCCAAGAACTTTCACTATATAGAGGTACAGGAGACGACTGAAATGCCTATCCTGGTCAGTGCTGCCGCTGTTCAGCTGACCTTTGGCCTGGAGAAATTCAAGCTGAATTACTTCGACGACATCTTCATCCTGAGAGATGATTATCATTATGGATTTTATTCCCGTCCTTTTATGGGACATGTAGACCAAACCGGTATCTATCTCTCCTGGGATAATTTTATAAAAGGGATCTCCGGTCAGACGGCCAATTGTAATGTGGGGCTTCATGAAATGGCTCATGCCCTTGCATATGTCAACTTCATTACACAAACGGAGGAAGACAAACATTTCAAGAAAGAATTTCCCAATTTCTCCAAGGTCGCCCGTCCTATCTTCACTGCTATGCAGCAGGGGGAAGGGCGTGATGGAGAAGGCCGCGCCAAAAATCTTCTCGGTGACTATGCCGCCACCAACTATCATGAGTTCTGGGCCGTTGCAGTGGAAGTATTTTTTGAAAGCTCCGTACCTTTTCGTCACGAGCTTCCCGAACTTTATGAAGCCATGGCTTGCGTCCTTAACCAGGACCCTCTCAATTTCATATCAGGAAGCACGACTATCATACGTCGTCCCGAACAGGCGAAAAAGACAGTAGAAAAAACTATTTCCGGGAAAGAACTTTTGTAAAGCGCTGTATATCCGCATCGGGTCGGATAGGACTTCCATTTTTTAGGTTTTCCACCAGCTGCCGGGCAAAATACGGCGCCAGCGAACAGCCCTTCGTCCCCATTCCGTTCAGAATGCCCACCGCCGGGTATACCGGATGAAACCCCACAAAAGGTCGTCTTTCCAGTGTTGCCGGCCGTACTGCCGCTATATGATCCACTACACGGTAAGGCAATTTGACCCATTCCTTTAATGCCATCTCTGTTCTTTGCCGAAAACCTTCCGTTGGTTCCGTCGTCGTAAAAGACCATTCATAGGATGATCCCACCCAATACAAACCGTCGTGCCATGGCACCAGGCTTATCCCTTTCTTGAAGATCGTCTGCCCTGACGCTGAAACCCCATTCATTTCTCCTGCTCCGGCAGCCGCCTCTTCTAACCCCGGAATATCCACGATCAATACCTCTCCTTTATTTGGGGCAAAGGGCAGCCGCGAAAAATATGGACCGGCAGAACTCCCGATGCCATCACAAAAGATTATTCGCCGGGCTTCGATATCCTGGTATTTGATCTCTCCGGCTGCCAGTGCTTCAGCCAACTGGCCCGATCCGCCGGGCACCAGGAGGTCCCCGGGCTCAAAATGCTCATCCCGCAATACTCCCTGTTCCAGCATCCTTTTGCGAGCGGCCGTCAGTAACCCCGGCAGATCCACCAGATAACAGGGACTAATTATACCATATCCCAGCTCATAATGAAAACAGCTATCCCAATTTTGTTCATTCTCTGGCAAACGCAGGTATGAACCATCTTCTTCGAGGCGTCGAAGAAAAGCCAGTCGCATCTGTGCCGTTGGGAAAAAATCCGCCACTTGTACCTTCTCCAAAAAGCTGGCTCCCAGCACGGTAGCTAATTGGGCATACCTATCCTGCGCAAAAGCCAGCAGCTCATCGATCATCCAGGTCGTTACAAGCCTCCGGCCCGTCACCGGGTTGATCAGCCCTGCTGCCGCCCTCGATGCCGAAAAAGGGCTGACCTTGTCAATTACAAGGTAGGACAGCCCAGCCCGTTCCAGCTCCAAACTTAAAAAGGTTCCGCAAATTCCCTGTCCGATGATCAGTACGTCTACCTTTGGCATGTCGTGGTTCAAAGTTTGCTATGAATATATCTAAATAATCTCTTCAAGATGAAAACACAGCGGCAAATTCATTTGGGCATGCAGCCGGCCCGCCCCGGCCGGCTTAGAGGACGCTTGTCAGAAATAGGTTTCAAACGCGTGTTCGACAGTATCAATCAGTATGGCATTAAAAAAGGCGTCGACGAAATGGGCATCGACGCCTATATAGAACATTGCGCCCGGCTGGCAGCAGGTACTGGTGCCATAACAGGTCTCGGCGGCCCCATTACTTTTATCATCGGCATTCCTGCAGACATGCTCAATAATCTTACCCAGCAATTCCGCGTCACTCTTGGCGTCATTTATCATCGCCGGGGAGTATACAACATCGCTTTTGACGAATTTATGTCTATCGTCGCCATCTCCATCGGCGTCGAAGCCGGTCTTCTTATGACCCGCGCCGTATTGGAAAATATTGCCGAGCGCGTCCTGCTGCGTATGGGTGCCCGGGCCGGCGGCCGGCTGATCCCCCTGGTCGGAGCGCTGGTTGGCAGTGCCACCAATTATTTTTTTATAAAGAGCATTGGCAAATCTGTAAAAAGACTCCCGCTTTAAGACGCTGCTGCCGCGCCCGGCCGCAGAGCCTCCCTGACCTCAGGGCGTGCCCTCGACACTTACTCTTATCCCCTCACTATGATATGCAAACTCCGGTGCATACATACATTCTATACTCGTGATCCCATTGCTGAAATTCCCCGACTGTCCTACCAATAAAGGATATTCGAAAACATAGGTCCCTTTAGCCAGCGTTGAAAAGAAGAAATCTGTGCTGGCATCCTTCGTACTCTCATAATATCCCAGCCCACCCTGCCATTTGTATTGGCTGATCACATTCACGGGTTCCATACAGGCTGCCCGCATATCCTTCATATGTACATATTCCATACTTCTGTCCACCCGCAGCTCAATACGCACAATTACTTTATCACCCGGCTTCAGCACTCCATTCTCGCCGACGGGATCCAATACCTTCCCACGATCGGTATTTCGTTCGATAAACAGCTTCTTGACCAGCTGTAAGGGCGCCTTATTGTTGCCCGGCGGGGTCACCCGATCCAGTATATCGAAATACTGCCAATAGACTGCTCCCCATGCCGGCGAGCCGCCGCCCGCACCCGCGCCATTTGTTCTTGCGCCGCCACCACTAACCGCACCCGCGCCGCCACCTGCAGTCGCGGCAGCACTCTTCATTGTCACCGTAATATTTCCCATCGAGGGGCTCACAAAAGGTCCATCAAATACTTTCTTATTATAACCCGTCCCGGCTTCACCTGCATCCGCGCCAGTGGCCGCAGCTCCCCACTCAATAACCTTTTCCCCCAGCTTAATCTGCACCTCTCTTTCCGCGTTCAGCCAATCCTGTCCGCTCAGCAGCAAGGCATAACAGGCATCGGCCGTAGCCTTCGTAGTCCTCCAGCTATGGGTCTGCTTTTGCTTTAGCAGCCAGGTCTTCAGGTCTCTGTCAACCATCGCATCCCCGCTGATCTCCCGGAAAGCTTCTATCAGCAAAGACTGAATTTCGACCGGCGCCTCATACCAGTAATATCCCCCTTCCATGCCCTTCCAGTACATTCCCTTTTCTTCGTCCAGTATTGCATTCTGCCGCAGGGACCTGAGAATGTCTTTTGCCGTCTGGACATCTCCAGTCCGGAACAGGGCCAGCGCAATCATTCCCTGCATGTATTTGCTCTGCTCTACCCATGACTGCTGGACACTCTTCCGGAAGAAATTTACAGCAGGGAATATATCTCCCGGTATACCATAACCGCTGAAGAAGCTCCGCATATATAAGTACTGCACCGGCAAGACTCCGATCCAGGGCAGAACTTTTGCGGTCGCTGCCCCCGTCGTGCCCGTACCCACCGCGCTGCCACGTGCACCTGTTGCGCCCTTTGCCGGAGCCATCGCACCTGCCCTGCCCGCACTTTTGATCAACTCATAACTCTTTTTTGCCTGGCCATCCACATAGGGCAGCGCCGCCTTTACCAGCGCTGCTATTTTTGCCGCCATCGGCGCCGGTATGGCCTGCAGCTTCTGCAAATGACCGATCCCGGTAAGGATATACTGCGTAATATACAGGTCATCATATCCCCCTTTGAACCAGGCAAACCCACCACCCGGCGACTGCATAGCGATAAGCCGGTCGAGGGTGGCTTCCAACTCTTTGCTCATACGGCTCATGTCGAACAATACGGCGATATTCTTTTTCTGCTGCTCCTCTGTCTTGCCCTGTAAAACCCAGGGCGTCTCTTCCAGCAATATTGTCTTCAGCTCCTGGTTCTTTTGCAGATTGCTCAGTAAAGCTGCCGTATCCTGTGTTCGCCAGCGGGCAAAGACCTGCTGCAAACGCGGTGATGAAGAAGCGATCCGGCTTGCCAGCGCATTCGCATAAAACCTATTGAAAGTTTGTTCGGCGCATTCGTATGGGTATTCGACCAGGTAGGGCAACGACTGCACCGCATACCAGGCCGGGTTACTCGTAAACTCCACCGTCAGCGAGTGATGATTCAGGGTCTCGCTGCTGCCGCTCTGCAATAACTTGTCGAACTTGAAATTCCGAACGCCATCCCCACGAAGATTCAAGGGCATCGTTTCTGTCACCAGGATCCGGTTGCTCACCACGGGTAAAGTCGCTTCTTCTCCGTCGCTGTAGCTGCGTGACTGTGCAACTATCCGGTAGGTCAGCGGCCTGTTGTACTGGAACGGAACGACCAGCGGAAAACTTACTACCGCACTTTGTCCCGCACCCACAGTAAAATATTGATTGGGCTGTCGATTCGTAAACCAGCCATCGGCCGTTTCCCCGGTCGTTGGATCAGTCAGTTGCAACACCATCTGTCCCGTCATCTCCGAGTCGGTCAGGTTAACAACTTTAACAGCCAGATCCATGTGGTCGCCCTCCCGTAAAAAACGCGGCACATTTGGCTGTACCATCAGCTGTTTCTGTGTTACCACAGTTTTCTCGGAATAGGCAAACGCCAGGTCTTTTGAATGTGCGAGTGTCATCCACTTCCAGCGTGTCAAGGCATCCGGCATCGTAAACGAAAAGCTAACATTACCCGTACTATCCGTCCGCAGGTCAGGGAAAAAGAAAGCCGTCTCATTAAAATTCTTCCGAATCTGAACAGGCTGCTGATAGACTGCTGCCTGGTCCGGCTTCGGCTGGTCGTCATCTGTTATTTCTATACCTGCTACAATGTTGGGTTTTGCATAGCCGGTCGCTTCTTTTCTCATTATTCCCAACGAAGCAGCCGGTATTGCCTGCGCGTTGTAAGTCACATTTCCCGCCGCTGCGCCCCTTATCCTAATCATAGTGTTGCCGGATAGGAGAGAATTCTCATCACCAGGCAACAGCGCGTCATAGACTTTGGCGTAATACCCGTATTGCTTCACATACTCCGGCTGCATCTGGCTGTAGCCGGCGGCGAAATTGGTTCCGCTCCAGGGGCTGGTCTGCACGAACTCCGGATAAAGAGAAGGCGTCTCCCATTCATGCGCGGCAAACTGGTCCAGCGAGGCATCATACATTGCCGCCAGCACTTCGGCAGACACTTTATCGGCATGCTGTCCACTGATGGTCACCGACCATTTTTCACCACTGCCGGGCTGAGTCTTATCTCTGTAACTCTTGTAATTTATCGTCAATTGCTTATTGCTCCAGGGCACATTCACGATGACCTGGCGTGTGAAAAACCGGTTATCCTTTACAAATGTCTCCGAGAGACCTACTCCACCTCTATCGGCTTCTGTAATAACCAGCCCGGTAGTTCTCTTTTCCTTATTCAGCGTGAACGTATTAAATCCTCCGCCGGTCTCCCCGATATGTTCAGTCTTTTGGATAACAAAAATATCTCCGGCAGAGCTGCCGGTCTCTATACGGACCTTGTCACCGGGTTCTGCTGTTGGTTGCTGATCCAGTGCCCAGCTGTATTGTGGTGTTGCCGGTCTGCCGGTCGCGGCATCAAATAATTCTACATAATGAATATCCTTTACCTCCTGCCCATATGGGTCGGTGGTAATTGCTTCGACCAGGTACCACCCCGGCTTGAGACGTCCGGCAGGAATCCGGAACCTGCTGCCGCCTGTGCCGCCACCAGTTTTCACGCCACCAACGCCCTCGCCGCCACTAGTTCCCGTCTCTTCCCATACTTTTGTCCCTTTTGCCCAGCTCTCTTTCTGTAGCTCATCTTTATATTCATCATGCGGAAAACTATCCAGGAACTGCTTTTCCGATAATAAAAACCGGTCGGGTCTTTCCCACATCCTTGCCCGTATCAGCCGATCCGGAGACTGCAACGCAAAAAAAGCCATGCGTACGGTCGAAGCCACAGGCTCTCCGGCGAGGTTGGTAGTCTTAGCTGTCAGTTCCTTCAGACTGTCGGCAGCCTGGTGATCCCCTCCAGCTAAAGACACCGACAGGTTTACTGCTGTATAACCCGCTACGATAGTCGTAACGCCGCTTCTCGACTCGCCATTGATATCTGTCACATCCGCCGTCACCTCATATTCAAATCGCGGGTCCTGGCTTCGGTCCACGCTGCGATCGGGTTTTGCTAAAAAGGCAAGCCGGAAGACTCCTTTGCTGTCGGTCTTTAGCTCGCCGTGTTGGATCTCCTGCTCAGCGCTGCCCGGCTGTCGTCCCCGCCAGAAATACCAGGGATGCGGGAATCTCGTTCTCCTGACTATCCTGTACTTCACGCTGGCGCCATCCAGCGTATTGCCGGCGAAGGCTTTCGTATTGCCTGTTACGTGAATACTATCTCCTGCCCTATAGCTGCCTGTTTGTTTTTCATAATCTACATAGAAGGTAGGACGTCGGTATTCCTCGACCGAGAAATAGGCGGAGTTGCCTCTTACATCGCTGACACGGAATGACCCATTCAGCTGACCTGTCGGCAGGCGAAAGGTACCATGATAAGAGCCAAACTCATTTGTCTTCATATCCAGCGAATCCACCACTTCTCCATTGGCATTGTACAGAAATACCTTTGTTGACCAGTCTGCCAGCACTTTCGACTGATGTGTGTCCTTATCTTTTGTTACGGCTATCCCCTTGAACCAGACCGTCTGTCCTGGTCTGTAGATCTGGCGATCCAGGAAAAGAAAAGCCCTTGTATTTTTTGCTTCGTAATCGTCCTTGTCTTCGGTTTCGGTTGTTGAATAATTAAAATCATTATCCACGAAGGCGTCCCGGATAAAAAGCCTGTCGGTAGTTGTAGTGATATCCAGCGCCCGGCGCTGGCCGATCTCGTTTTTCTGAAATCCCCGTAGCAGGAAATGCCCGTTCTTATCGGTTACATAACTATCAGTACTCTTTTCCAGGCCATTCTTTCCACCGCTGGAATAATATGCCCAGTTCCATACCTGCACCTTTGCCCCGGTTAGCGGCTGCCCGGTTTCTCTATTGACCACAAAATAGTCGCTGCCTTTATTGACATAGGCGATATTGGATACGTAAAAGTATTGAACTGCCATAATAGCCTTTCCCCAGGTCCAGCCCGGGTCTGCACAGCTCAGCAGTGCATAGACGCCCGGGGGCAATGACCCGATAGCTATTTCCGTGCTGTGGTGCCGGTAATCATTCGTGGCTGGCAAGTTCAGGTCGAATGACCGGTAAACAGGCCGGCTTATTAAATTCTTCCAAAAGGTATCATCTCCGGTAACGATATTGGGTAGCAGGGTCTTATAACTATCCATGCTGATCACCCGCAGATAAAGATGATCGAAATTACTCCAGCTGACCAAGCCTCGTATCGGCACTGCGGGAAGGTTGACCTTCTCCGTTTGAACTGCCAGGAACTTTTCCAGCAGCTGGTCCCGCAGTTCCCTGCAATGGTATTTACCCTCGCTGCTGTCCCTTTGCGCGAGGATCCTATCGCAAATGGCTTTTGCCTTTATATTATTATAACCGAGGGTATCGCCGGAGGATGCCAAGGGAATTGCATGGGCAGGGTAGGCCAGGCGTCGGGCCTGAAGATACCATGCCTCTGCTGCCGCTGGCTCGTCGCCATACCTGTCGGTTATCCGGGCCAGGGCCTGCGAATACAAAAGGTTCTTATTATCCATGACGCCATAAATATTCGCCCATTGCAGCCGTTCGAGATCCAGGTCGATCAGCGCATCCGGGCGGGAGTCAGCCAGGTGCTGGTCGATCAGCCGCTGAAACAGCAGCAATGCCCTATGGTGAAGAGATGTGGTGTCGGTGGTAACAAATTTGTGATGGGCGAACACCGCTACGTCACCCAGCGCCACGGAATCGTCGATCTCGAATATATCAGTAGGCTTATTGACATTCCGGTCGCTTCTTTTAAAAAACTCCAGCGCCTGATGCGCCAGCAGGTCGAACAAGGTAGGGCGCAGGTACCGTACATTGCCCTTTAGTAATATGGGTTCATAGCTGTCCAGCTTTGTTTGCTCGAGCAGCTTGTCTTCCTGCAGTGATGCCAGGTACAAAGAGCTTATCTTATCATTGAAATCATCAGCACTCCAGGTGGCTATATCCTTCTTAACAAAGTTGACCGTTCTTGTGCGATTGTACAACTGCCACTCGTGATTTATGAAATACTGTTGATATGTCCTGGCGAGGAGGCTTTGTAAAATGGATTTCGCCGGTTGCCGGGCTTCTGCGATGGCTGAGTCCAGTTGTCTTATTACCACCGGCTCCATTTGTTCCCGGCTACCATTGAGTATGAACCGGTAAAGCAGGGCTTTGATGCCTTGTGCGTCGTTGTGTTCCTGTCTTGCCAGCGTATAGATCCGATCTACTTCTATCAGTGCCGATTCCGTCAGTCCTTTTTTTTGAGATAAAGAATCGACCAGTTTCCATTTTGCATCATAGTTCGTTTTTTGTTGCGCAAAAAGAGCTGTTGCCGACAAACAAAAACCAGCGATGATAAATAGCTTTTTCAGGATCATAGGAGAAAACTTTTTTAAAGTTACTTTTTTTTTAAGATGCGCATGTTGAGCGGATTACATATTCTAAATACCTTTTAACATAGCTATAACTCCTCTCCTTTAAACAAGCCAGCCCCTGCGGCGTCTTATAGATGTGCTTTCAATGATTATTACTAATCTCTACACATAAAGGCCATCAGTGTGTTCATGTACAAAAAAGGCCGATCTCTGAGAAGAGACCGGCCTTACTTATGTTTATTAATGATCTGAGATCTATTTCTTCAGGACCTTCGCCATCGTAGCGCCGATCTCCGCAGGTGTCTTAACCACGGTGATCCCGCATTCGGCCATGATCTTCATCTTGGCTTCGGCAGTATCATCCGCCCCACCGATGATAGCACCGGCGTGTCCCATTCTTCTTCCGGGAGGAGCTGTCTGACCAGCGATAAACCCGACTACGGGCTTGCGATTGTTATCTTTGATCCAGCGGGCTGCTTCGGCTTCCATGCTGCCGCCTATCTCCCCGATCATCACGATACCTTCTGTTCCAGGATCATTCATCAGTAGTTCTACCGCCTCTTTTGTCGGAGTACCTATGATGGGGTCGCCGCCAATGCCTACCGCCGTGGAGATACCAAGGCCGGCCTTGGCTACCTGGTCGGCAGCTTCGTATGTCAGCGTACCGGATTTAGATACGATCCCGATCTTTCCTTGTTTGAACACAAACCCTGGCATGATACCGACCTTACATTCTCCGGCAGTGATCACACCCGGACAGTTGGGGCCGATCAGCCTCGTAGTACGGCCCATCAGGTAATTTTTAGCCTTAACCATATCCTGTACCGGAATGCCTTCTGTGATACAGATGACCAGTCCGATACCTGCTTCGGCTGCTTCCATTATCGCGTCGGCTGCAAAAGCGGGCGGAACAAAGATAATCGACACATTTGCCTGGGTTTCTCTTACTGCATCGGCTACTGTATTGAAAACGGGACGCTCGATATGCGTAGAGCCGCCCTTTCCGGGGGTAACTCCACCCACTACCTGGGTGCCGTAATCGATCATTTGCGTAGCATGAAAAGTACCTTCTGTTCCTGTAAAGCCCTGTACGATGATTCTTGAGTTCTTGTTAACTAAGATTGACATGAGAATAGATAGATTTGTGAAGTCGTCCTTCTGACCATTCGGGGGACGAAGTTAGGGGAAAAACGCTTCCGTGACAAACCATCTTATTTATTTTGGGCATACATTACGATGGACGCCTTTTCCAGCACATTCGCATTCAAATAAAACCCTACCAGGGCCGGCCCGGCACCCTTATCCAGTGGGATCTTCGACTTCAGGGCATAAACCGTGATAATATATTCGTGAATAGGTCCGGGAGGAGGAGCAGGACCGAGGTAACCAGGCGCACCGCCATCATGATTGCTTTGGATAGCCCCCGCCGGTGTCAGACCTTTATTAAGATTGCCTGCATCAGCTGGGAGTTCCGTCACATTGACAGGTATATTGAAGATCAGCCAATGCCAGAATCCGCTGCCTGTAGGCGCGTCCTTGTCATACATGGTCACGGCAAAGGCCTGTGTACCTGCCGGGGCGTTCTCCCAGTGTAGCTGGGGAGACAGATTCTCTCCATGCCAGCCCATGATATTGCCCATCTGCTTATTCGTCGCCTGCCCGCCGATGTCATTGCTTTTTAATGTAAAAGTCTGGGCTGAAACGCCCCCGCCAGCCAGGATGGCCAGCAATAAAAAGGGTACTAATTTTTGCATATTAATGAAGATTTAATATGCAAAACTATCTCGATACTGACCGCCGGTGTTAGGGCCATTCGTCCAAAAACTACGGCTAAACGTTCACTTTCTGCTGAAACTCCCTTGGTGTCACGCCATAGACCTGTTTAAACGACTGTGTGAAGCTCGAATGATTCTCGTATCCCACTTTTAAATACACTTCACTTGGCTTCTCCTGCTGGTTTAACAGCAAGGCTGCCTGCTCCATCCGCTTTTGCAGCAACCATTTATTGGGTGACGTGCCGTATACCCGGGCAAACCTCCTCTTGAAAGTAGACAGGCTCATATTACACAGGAAGGCCAGCTCCTCTACCGTGATTGCATGGTTCAGATTCCCTTCCACAGCCGCCTGCAGCTGTCTGTCACCGGCATCGGACTGATCAGACAGCCGGAAAGAAAAAAGACTTTCAGGATATTTGCCCACCAGGTAAAGTAAAAGCTCTTCGAATTTCAATACTTGTAACTCTTCCTTTAAGAAAGGACTGGCTTGTAGCAGCAATTGAAGCGAGTGCAGATAATTCCGGATAAAAGCATCGCTTTCAAAACACACTACCGGCTCATCTCCACAGCCGATAAGCCGCTCTGTTTTTTCTAACAGTGTTGGATACTTCGCAAAAAAATCTTTTAGTACACTATCGTCAAAGAAAAACAACAGGCTGTGATAACGGTTGTTAACGGACAGTTTTTCTGTCATCAGACAATTGCCACCGGCTATCAGCAGGAACTGACCGGCATGGATCCGAAGCGGCTCGCCGGGGCGGTGTACCGCCTTCTCTCCTTCCAGCAGAAAGCTGAAAAGATTTTTTTGCATGCTTACCCGTGATTTGACTGAAGCATGCGCGCTTTCATAGATCCGGACAGCCGTCTTCTCCAGCGGTACGGGGCAGTTCTCCGCAAACAGATCCTGTGGTATCGTAAAAATGGTGCTCACACTAATTCTTCTACTTCAGCAATTCGTCCATGTCTCTATTGTTATCGATCTTCCCTCTGACTTCCAGCATCCGCATATCCTTGGCATCGCGGAGGAATTCGGAAGCAAAGATAAAGTCGTTCAGCAGCTTGTTCTTACTGAAAATAATTTCCTTGTTACTGCCTTCCCATTCCTTTACGCCCTGATACATATACAAAATATGATCGCCAACTTCCATTACGCTGTTCATATCATGGGTATTCACAACCGTTGTGATATTGTATTCGATGGTGATCTCTTTGATAAGCTTGTCGATCAGCAGCGAGGTTTGCGGGTCCAGTCCGGAATTAGGCTCGTCACAGAACAGGTATTTGGGGTTCAGCACTATCGCGCGGGCGATGCCTACTCTTTTCTTCATCCCACCCGAGATCTCGGCCGGGAATTTGTTGTTGGCATCCTTCAGGTTCACCCGGTCGAGCACTTCATTTACCCTTTTCAGCTTCTCCGCATAGCTGCTTTTTGTAAACATGTCCAGGGGGAACATTACATTCTGCTCCACCGTCATACTGTCGAATAAGGCCGATCCCTGGAAAAGCATGCCAATGCTCTGCCGCAGATTCTTCCGGTGCTCTTCGTTCATATCGGAAAAACTCTGGCCGTCGTAAATGATCTCCCCGCTGTCCGGCTCGAACAGGCCTACCAGGCATTTCATCATCACCGTCTTGCCGCTTCCGCTGGTGCCGATGATCAGGTTACATTTTCCTGTTTGGAATACGGCGCTGACGTCGTTGATGACGGTCTTGTCCCCGAATCCTTTTTTTATGTTTTTGATCTCGATCATAGAATGATTTTGTTTTGGGGCGGGTTACAATAGGAGAGCTGAAAGGAGATAGTCAGCGAATAAGACTAATACACAGCTCACTACCACCGCCTTCGTACTCGCCCGTCCAATTTCCAGTGCCCCACCTTGTACATTATAACCATAAAAAGCCGGAATGCTGGAAATAATAAAGGCGAATGTATATGACTTAGCCAGCGCAAAGAATACATTATAAGGCTTGAAATACTGGTGCAACCCCTTGTCAAAGGCCGCCGTCGACAGGATTCCCGTAGCGGTCCCTGCCAGCCGGCCACCCAGGATGCTCAGCACCATGGATATTACCACCAGCATCGGGATCATAAAGATCGACGCCATCAGCTTGGGCATGATCAGATAGGATTTTGTATTGATACCCATGATCTCCAGTGCGTCTATCTGCTCGCTCACGCGCATATTCCCCAGTTCGCTGGCGATCTTGCTGCCGACGACACCCGCAAGTACGATACACACAAGGGTGGGGGAGAATTCCAGGATAACCGTATCCCGTACGATCTGCGCAATCGTAGACACAGGTATAAGGGGGCTTACCAGCTGATAAGCAGTCTGTAAAGTCGACACTGCACCCATAAAAACAGAAATGATGGCCACAATGCCAAGCGAGCCGATCCCAATATCGGCGCACTGATGCATAAACTCTTTCCAGTACATCTTGCCATTCTCCGGCTTGGAAAACATCCCTTTTAGCGTAAGCAGGTAAAGCCCGAACTCTGTGAAAAACTTCATTTTTGATATTTGGTTAATGATGCCGGCCTAATGTTTCACCCTTTTCCACCAGGGCGCCTTTCTGGACTCTTCATCGTTTGTCTTACACTTGATCTGTGCATCCACTATTGCCACCAAAGCTACATTATATATATTCCGTACCGTACTACCCAGCTGCAGCACATGCACAGGCTTCTTCAGCCCCAGCAGGATCGGACCGATCGCATCGGCTCCGCCTATCTCTTTCAAAAGGTTATAGGCAATGTTTCCTGCTGCCAGGTTGGGAAATACCAGCGTATTCACTTCCTGGTCTACCAACTCGCTAAAGGGGTAGTTTTCCCTGATCAGTTCGTTATTCAGTGCTACGCTGGCCTGCATCTCACCATCTACGATCAGACCAGGCTCCCTTTGCTTGACGATATCACGGGCTTCCGCGACAAGGCGGGCTTCCGGTGAATTGCTGGTGCCAAAGTTGGAATAGCTTAACATGGCTACTCTCGGCGTGAGATTGAAGTGTTGTACTTCCCTGGCGACCAGCAGCGTAATATCCGCCAGCTCTTCTGCCGTGGGATTGAAATTGACAGTCGTATCCGCCAGGAACAAGGGGCCTCTTTTGGTCAGCAGCAGGTACATACCCGCGATCTTTTTTACTCCGTCCTCTGTTCCGATGGCCTGGAGGGCAGGGCGTATTGTGTCAGGATAATTCTTGGTCAGTCCCGAGATCATGGCATCTGCGAGTCCGGTCTCTACCATCATACACCCGAAATAGTTCCGGTCCCGCATGATCTTGTATGCCTCATATTTATTGAAACCTCTGCGTTGCCGTTTCTTAAAGAACAGGTCACCGAATTGTTTGCGCTGCTCCTCATACTCGTCATTATATGGATTTATCACTGGCATGCCGTCCAGATCGATCTGGTTGGCTGCGGCAATATGACGGATCTTTTTTTCGTCGCCGAGTAACATGGGAAAGGCAACGCCTTCATCATATAATAGCTGTGCAACCTTCAGGATCTTCAGGTTGTCCGCTTCCGAAAATACAAGCCGTTTGGGATTCAGCCGGGCTTTACTGCTCAGCACGCGCATCAGCTGATTGTCCAGTCCCAGCCTTCTATTCAGTTCGATGGAATAGGCATCCCAGTTATCGATCTGGCGGTGAGCTACCCCGCTTTCCATGGCTGCCCGGGCTACTGCGGGACTGATCGTAGAGATCAGCCGTGGGTCCAGCGGTTTGGGAATAATATAGGTCGGGCCGAACACCATATTCTTTTCGTTGTATGCCATATTGACGATGTCCGGAACCGGAGTTTTGGCCAGCTCGGCTAAAGCCTTTACTGCTGCCAGTTTCATGGCTTCATTGATCTGTGTTGCCCGTACGTCGAGGGCGCCCCGGAAGATAAAGGGGAATCCGAGCACATTATTTACCTGGTTGGGATAATCGCTCCGGCCTGTAGCCATGATAATATCATCCCGAACAGCGGTGGCCGCTTCATAGGTGATCTCCGGGTCCGGGTTAGCCATAGCAAACACGATAGGTTTGCGGGCCATGCTTTTGACCATTTCCGCGGTGACCACATTGCCTACGCTCAAACCTACGAATACGTCGGCGTCCTTCAGAGCCTTGTCCAGGGTCCAGTCCTCTTTTTTAACGGCAAACTTCTTTTTTTCTTCATCGAGGTCGGTTCGTCCCTCATGCAGAACCCCATCTTTATCGAACAGGATAAAATTTTCATGTTTGGCGCCCAGTGCGACATACAGTTTTGTACAGGCCATAGCTGCGGCACCGGCCCCATTGATGACAAAACGTACCTTATCGATCTTCTTTTTTTGCAGTTCCAGCGCATTGAGCAGTGCCGCACTGCTGATAATGGCCGTGCCATGCTGGTCGTCATGCATGACAGGGATCTTCAGCTGTTCCCGCAGCTCCTTTTCGATATAAAAACATTCCGGGGACTTGATGTCCTCCAGGTTGATAGCACCGAAAGTAGGTTCCAGTGCTTTTACAATTTGAACAAACTTAACGGGGTCTTTTTCATTGATCTCGATATCAAAGACGTCAATGTCTGCAAAGATCTTAAAAAGGACCCCCTTCCCTTCCATTACGGGCTTGGAGGCTTCCGGTCCGATATCGCCCAGGCCCAGCACCGCCGTTCCATTGGTGATCACTGCGACCAGGTTTCCTTTGGCAGTATATTTATAGACTTCTTCAACGTTCTTGTAAATTTCCTTGCAGGGTTCTGCTACTCCAGGAGAATAAGCCAGGGAAAGGTCCCTTTGAGTCTTCGCCTCCTTTGTCGGTACGACTTCTATCTTTCCTGGTCGCCCTTTAGAATGATATTCAAGCGCCTGCTCTTTGCGAAGATGTTTTTTTTGCATACAGGGTGCAAAATACGAAAATGCCGCTAAACGACATTTTGCCCGATTTTACCCTCCTTCTCCCGTTTTTTACCCCTGCTCCATTTTACCCTTATCCTCCCAAAATGTCCGTTGATTCCTCCCTAAAAGGTAGTCTGACTGCAATTTTGCCGCGTAAACAGGTACTAAATTACCCCTAGGTCCGTACCCGTCAAATAACTACACGGTCTGCATCCGTCCATCCACTATCCTTTTCGCAACTACCGGAACCCGATCCTGTACCCGCCCGATTGCGCCTAAACCCGTTCAACATACCTAAAATAAACCTTATGCCGACCATCCTGAACATTTGCCTAAAAGGCAGAATCCCCCTTTTTTGTACCTTATTGATCTTCCCTCTTCTTAATAGCTATTCTGCGAATATGCAGATCCACTCCATAAAATTATTATCAGCCGACACCATCGGAACAAAAACACTTCCGGGATACGAAGAAGTAAGAAAGGAATGGGAAAAATGCAAGAATGAAGTTGTGGCCAAGCAAGATAGCCTGATAGGTGCAATCCATGATATTGATCAGGAAGCAAAATCCAATCGGTGGAACGCTAAAAAGTATTCGAATGCGCTGGGTGATCTGCCTCAACGGCTTGTTTCCCTGAACGCAACGATTATAAATCTGAATTTACTGGATAGCAGTATACAGCATTACAGGATAAAAGATCTGGAAGATGTAGATAGCGGAAAAGCTGAAACTCTTTTTAATATTCAAACTTGCGAGATCGAATTTCATGTCGAAAAAAATAATATGGCGAGTTTTGTTCATGAGACAACGCATGGGGCATTATATGAAAGGCAGGAAATAGCTTATCTCTGGGGAAAGTATGTCGATTCGGTCAAAGGGTTACTGCAATCCTTTGGTAATGACTATGGCGATGAAGTTGAAGCATATAGAGCGCAATTTGCCTTCGATCGGGCATCCGTATGCAATTTAAGCTCTTCTTCAAAAGCAAAGTCGTTTCGAAAGATCACAGAGAATTGGGTAAAAAATTTAACGATGGGCAATGATACGCCATATAAGCCCGGAGGATTTGCCAACATTGCTATAGTGCATGTGAACGTCGATTCCCGGGTACGTGATCTAAAGAAAGCTTACCCCGATAATAAATTTTTCATTACCCTGGATGATACATTTCCGGCGAGCCAATTTGGCAACATCATCTATAAAGGGAAAAGGGACTTTATATGCTATCCGATCGCACTGGATTCCTCAATCCATCACCGGTAACACAATATCCTATTTACCAAACTCCACATGAGCTCCCATCCAGGCCATCATTCCGGCTCCGATCTCAATGGCGGACTCATCGATGTTGAACGTCGGCGTATGCACTCCCGACGTGATCCCCTTTTCTTCGTTCATTACCCCCAGCCGGTAAAAACATCCGGGGATCTGCCGTGTATAATACCCGAAATCTTCCGCACCCATGCGGATCTCTGTCTCCAGCACCTTGTCCCTACCCATAAATTCCCTGGCTTCAGCCCGGGCGACTTTGTCCAAAGATTCATTATTGTAGACCATGGGATAACCAATATCGATATGCAGATCGATCTCCGCACCCATGCTGTGTACCAGCTCTGTGGCCTGTTTGCGGATCAGCTCATGTGCGCGGAATCGCCATTCCTCATCCATGGCCCGGAAGGTGCCCATCAGCTTAACCTCGCTGGGAATGACATTGGTTGTATATCCTCCCTGTACCGAAGTTATCGACAGGACGGAGGGGGATAGCGGATTTCGGTTCCGGCTGATGATCTGTTGCAGCGCCACCACCAGGTGGGAAGCTACCAATATCGTGTCTACTGTCAGATGCGGGGCTGCGGCATGTCCGCCCTTTCCCTTTATAGTGATATAGATCTCGTCAGCGCTGGCCATTACCATACCACCACGAAAGCTCAGCTTTCCTGTTTCCAGTCCCGGATGCACGTGCAGCCCGAAGATAGCCTGCGGCTCCGGGTTTTTCAATACACCCTCCTTGATCATCAGGCTGGCCCCGCCGGGATTTTTTTCTTCACCTGGCTGGAAGATCAGCTTCACCGTCCCTTCCCACTCTTCTTTCAGCTCATTCAGGATCCGTGAAGCACCCAGCAGCACGGTCGTATGAACATCATGCCCGCAGGCATGCATCACCCCTTCATTGGTCGACTTATAGGGAATATCATTTTCTTCCCTGATAGGCAGTGCATCCATATCGGCCCGCAAAGCCACCACCCGTTTGTCCGGATTCTTTCCCTTTAACAAACCTACTACACCGGTCCCTGCCATCACCTGGAAAGGAATGCCGATCTCCTTTAGCTTCTGTTGTACGAATTTTGATGTCTGAAACTCCTGGTAAGATAATTCAGGATGTGCATGCAGATGATGCCTTATAGATATAAAGTCAGGCGCGTACTGTCTTGCGAGCTGCTGGATCTTTTCTTTCAACATGGATATGGAGTCAAAATTTTAAAATCACTGATTCGTACTATCCCTTGGCATATCCGATACCTTTACCTCGATAACATCCCGGATAATATACAACCCTGAAGGGAACAATCTTTCCAGCTGCTTCTGCATCTCCTCGGCCTCTTCCTGGGTTTTAAAATTACCAACCTTTAATTTATAATTGGGTGCCTGGTATAACAAATAGGGCTTCAGGTCCGGAAACTCCTGGTAGACTTTCGCCTTCGCCGCAAATACCTTGCTTCGATCGGGAGAATTCAGCACCTGGATCCGAAATCCCGGCATATTGCGCCGGCTGTCCCTCGTCGTCTCTTCATTGATCTCTATCTGTTTGCGGACCAGCATATCTACCCTTGGGTCTTTCACCACGGTTACCGTGCCCACTGCCGTAGTGCCGGATACCACCGAATCCGTCTGGGCCAGACTCCGCTCAGTCACGAATAATACGACGATAAAGAGAAGCTTATACATAAGAATTTTTTTCACACTCCTGCAAACTTCCGGCCAAACCTAATAACCGCCGGGCGCCGGGTGCTCCATTTTGACAATCTCAACGCTTGCGCTACATCCCAGTCTATCGGCTCCAGCCTCCACCAGCGCCGCCGCAAAAGTATAATCCCGTATCCCCCCTGAAGCCTTGATCTTCACCTGTGGCGGTAAGTGCTCCCGCATCAGCCGCACCGCGGCTACTGTCGCCCCTTTTTCCGCATAACCCGTCGAAGTCTTCAAAAAATCTACTCCCACCCGGCTATAGAGCGAACAGCAATGTATGATCTCCTCGTCAGTCAAGATACCACTTTCAATTATCACCTTTACGATCTTTCCTGCGCCGTGCGTCTGCTCCGTCAAAACCCTCATCTCTTCTTCCAACTGCGCCCAATCCCCCTCTTTTAAAGCCACCAGGTTGACCACTATGTCCAGCTCATCGGCTCCGTCCGCTATGGCCTGCGCCACTTCTGCCAATTTTGCTTTTGTCGTGGAATAACCAAACGGGAAGCCGATCACCGTAGCGACTTTCGGGTTTTTTGTTTCGGGTGTGTCCGCCTGCACCAGCGAACAAGCCACTTTGACCAGTGGTGGCGGCACGCATACCGCCGCAAATCCGTATACCAGTGCCTCATTACATATTTTGTTTATGTCAATATGTGTGGCCGTTGGTTTTAATAATGTATGATCGATATATGATGCAATCTTAATCACCGACATTTTACCGTTGGTATAATATTCAAACGGTAAAATTACTCCATTTAAGTAAATTCGGGACCATTTTTCATTAGACTAAAACTAATAACATGAGAAGCTCGCGCCATCGCCCGAGGGGAAAAATACTATCCCTCTCTGCCTCGCTCCTATTATTTACCCTTTTTAGCACAGCTCAAACTACTTTTCCGGTTAACGGGGTAGCAGACCCAAGGGAAGGTTGTTATGCATTCATACATGCTACGGTTGTGAAAGACGGCCAGACCACTCTTTCCGATGCGACCCTTATCATACGGGATGGGCTTATCGTTAGTGCCGGTGCTGCTGCTGTATTGCCCAAAGATGCTGTCGTCATCGACTGTAGCGGGAAATATATCTACCCCTCTTTTATCGACATCTACAGCGACTATGGCATTCCGGTCGCAGAGAGGGGAACAGGCCGCCCCGCCTTCGACTTCCGGGCACCGGCGCAGATCACGTCCAACACAAAAGGCGCCTACAACTGGAACCAGGCCGTTCATCCTGAGACCGATGCCTCCCGTCTTTTCACCGTGGACGATGCTAAGGCCAAGCCGCTCCGTGAAGCGGGTTTTGGCACCGTTCTTTCGCATCTGAAAGATGGCATTGCCCGCGGCACGGGTGTCGTCGTCACACTTGCCAATGAAAATGAGAACCTCGTCGTTGTCAAACAAAGAGCATCTGCCAACTATTCGTTGAATAAGGGTAGTTCCACACAAAGTTATCCCAGCTCCCTGATGGGCTCCGTCGCGCTGCTCCGCCAAACCTACCTGGATGCTCAGTGGTATAAAAGCCAGCCCGTACACGAAGGGACGAACCTGAGCTTACTGGCCTGGAACGAAGAGCAATCTCTTCCCCAGGTCTTCGATGGCGGCGACAAATGGGGTGATCTCCATGGTGACCGGATCGGTGACGAATTCGGGGTGCAGTATATTATCAAGGCCGGCGGTAATGAATACCAGCGTATGCAACCCATTATTGCAACAAAGGCCGCCTTTATCGTGCCGCTTAACTTCCCCCAGGCTATGGATGTCGAAGATCCGGGCGATGCCCGCTTCGTGTCCCTTACAGATATGAAGCACTGGGAGATGGCGCCAACCAATCCCGGGGCCTTTGAAAAAGCCGGTTTGACTTTCTGTCTCACTGCTGCGGACATTCGCGATACCAAACAATTCCTTACGAATCTCCGCAAGGCGTTTGATTATGGCCTCACTGAAAGTAAAGCTCTCGAAGCATTGACAAAAACTCCGGCTACACTCATCGGTATCTATGATAAAGTAGGTAGCCTCGAGGCTGGCAAGCTGGCCAACTTTCTCATCACCAATGGTCCTGTCTTCAACGAAAAGACCAGCATCGTAGAGAATTGGATACAGGGAAAAAAATATGGCGTAAAAGAAGAAGCCTGGAAGGAAATAAGAGGCCAGTACAACCTGGTCGTCACAACTACAGGAGGGGCTTCGGTTACTTATACTCTTGACGTCAAGTCTGCCACATCGGCCACTGTGATTGGCAAGGATACTCTTACCGGTAAGTTCAGCTATGATGGGACGCTGATCTCTCTCAGCTTTCCTGCTCCTTCGGCAGGTGGTGCCGGCGCTGGTGCAACCCGCGGCGGTGCAGCCCGTGATGGAGCTGCTGCTGGTGCTCCGGGTGGTGAGGCACCCGCTAATGCAGGGGGCGGCAGAAGACCCGGTGGTTTCGGCGGACGTCCCGCTGCAGCGGCCCATCTTACCGGCATAGCGAATGGCGACGTGTGGAATGGCAACGGTACGGACTCCGCCGGCAACCTTGTCATCTGGACAGCCACTTTCTCTAAGGCAACACCTGCGACACCCGACTCCGCGCGCAAGAGGGTAGCCCGGATAGGCAAGGTGGTCTACCCTTTCGATGGTTATGGCTGGGATAGTCTCCCCAAACAACAGGACCTTCTCATCAAAAACGCTACGGTCTGGACCAATGAAAAAGAAGGCCGTCTGGAAGGCACTGATGTGCTCGTCAAGGCTGGCAAGATCACCAAAATAGGTAAGAACCTCTCCGCGGATGGCGCGACAGTCATCGACGGCGCTGGCAAATACCTGACTCCTGGCATCATCGATGAACACTCTCATATTGCTGCTTTCTCCATTAATGAAGGCGCGCAATCCGTGACCAGCGAAGTGCGTATTGCTGACAACCTCAACCCTGAAGACATCAGCATTTATCGTCAGCTGGCCGGCGGTGTCACCAGCTCTCATATTCTCCATGGCTCTGCTAATACCATCGGCGGCCAGACGCAGCTGATCAAATTGCGGTGGGGTACAGATGACGAAGGTCTGAAGTTCAGGAACTGGGACCCCTTCATCAAATTTGCTCTCGGGGAGAATGTCAAGCGAACCACCTCACAGAATAACAATCGGTTTCCGGATACCCGTATGGGTGTAGAAGAGGTCCTGATGGATGCTTTCACGCGCGCCAGCGACTATCAGAAACAAAGGAAAGCGGCACCAAATGCCGTACGCCGCGACCTGGAGCTGGATGCTCTCGTCGAGATCATGGAGCACAAGCGTTTTATTACCTGTCACTCCTATGTGCAAAGCGAGATCACAGCGCTGATGCGTGTAGCAGAGAAATTTGGCTTCCGTGTCAATACCTTCACGCATATCCTCGAAGGATATAAAGTGGCTGATAAAATGAAGGAGCATGGCGCCAGCGTCAGCACTTTCTCCGACTGGTGGGCTTATAAAGTGGAAGTAACGGACGCGATTGCATATAATGCTACCATCATGCAGAAGGTAGGTCTCAACGTTTGTATCAACTCCGACGATGCCGAGCAGGCCCGCCACCTCAATCAGGAAGCTGCCAAATCCGTAAAATACGGTGGCATGTCCGAAGAAGATGCCTTTAAAATGGTGACCCTGAATCCTGCCAAGGCCCTTCATGTGGCCGATCGTGTTGGCAGCATCAAGGAAGGAAAAGACGCCGACCTCGTACTGTGGAGCGACAATCCGCTGAGCATTTATGCCAAACCGGAAAAGACCATCGTAGATGGCATTATCTATTTTGACATGGACCGTGATGCCCTGCTGCGTAAGAACATTGCAGCTGAACGCAATCGACTGATCCAGAAATTGGTCGGAGAGAAGAGGTCCGGTAACCCCATGGCTCCGGCAACTCCCAGCTTCCATGTCGAGCTTAGCTGCGGCGACCACGACCATCATGATGGCCTGCTGACCATCGACGAAAGCGAAGGCGACGATCAAAATGAAAATGCAGCCGTTATTAATGCTAACAAGTAAATCAGGACAACAATGAAAAGATCAATTTATATAAAAGCCGTTCTTGCTCTTTCTCTTTTTGCCACGGCAACAGCAAGGGCCCAGGATGATGTCTACCCGACAAAATCGTACAAAGGAAAGCTCTTCATCACCGGAGGCACCATCCACGTCGGGAACGGGCAGGTCATAGAAGGTGGCTCTATCGAAATCGACAATGGTAAGATCGTTCGTGTTGGGGTGGGTCTTACGCCCGCAGGCGACGCCAAAGTCGTCGATGCGAAAGGGAAGCAGATCTATCCCGGTCTTATTCTTCCGGTTACTGACCTGGGGCTAAAGGAAATTGGCAGCGGCGTACGCGGCTCTAATGACTTTCAGGAGATTGGCGACATCGACCCCAGCATTCGCTCGATAGTGGCTTACAACACCGATTCAAAGGTCATCAACACACTCAAGGCAAATGGTATCCTGCTCGCCGGCGTAACACCTCAGGGAGGTACGATCAGCGGATCGTCTACTGTAGTGCAGCTCGACGCGTGGAATTGGGAAGATGCTGCTTATAAAATGGACAATGCTATTCATATCAACCTGCCGACATTTATCTCCCGTCCACGGCGTGGCGGCGGCGGTGGCGGACGTTTTGGCGGCGCGCAGCCTCCGACAGATCCGACAAAAGAAGCCCTTGCAAAGATCAATGAGATCAAAACCTTCTTCCGGGAAGCAAAAGCATACCTGGCCGAACCGGCACACAAGGAGACCAACCTGAAGTTCGAATCGGTAAGAGGTCTTTTTAGCAAACAGCAGAAACTCTTTGTGCATGGTGACCAGCTCAAGCAAATGCTTGTTGCCATCGATTTTGTAAAGGAGTTCAACTTCGACGTCACCATCGTAGGCGGCAGCGAAAGCTGGCTTATCGCTGATCTGTTGAAACAAAACAATATCTCTGTCATCCTTCAGCAAACGAATGCCTTGCCGACGACGGAAGACGATGATTATGACCAGCCGTTCAAGACTCCGGCTATCTTACAAAAGGCCGGCGTCCTCTTTGCGATCAATGACGAACACGAAGAAACGCGCTATCGCAATCTTATGTTCAATGCAGGTGTAGCGGCTGCCCATGGCCTCACCAGGGAGCAGGCTTTGCAGGCCATCACGCTAAACAGCGCCAGGATCCTTGGTGTCGACGATCGTACAGGCTCACTGGAAGCAGGCAAAGATGCCAACATCGTTGTCAGCGCAGGCGATATCCTTGACATGCGTACCAGCCTTATAGAACATGCTTTTATCCAGGGTCGCGAGGTGAGCCTGGACAACAAGCAAACACAGCTCTATCATCGTTACATGACCAAATACGGTCTTTAAAAAAGGTCCTATATGAAGCGGTCCCCGGCGTCAGCCGGGGGCCGCTTTCTAATTCCAGCCCGCCATCGCGCAAATAATACCATTCATCGTGCAAACTCTGCAATCCGGAGAACTCTTCCATCCACTTTTTCCAAAACCCTTAATTTTGGTCAAATTGCCATGTCGGATACAACCCCCAATATTAACGCTCTTACCGGCCCCTCCTTTGCAAAGGATCTGCAGGGCTCAGGCCTGCTGAAAAAACGCTGGCTCTACCACCTGCTTTTCTGGCTTGCGTATTACGTGCTAATGCTTATCCTGTATATGAGCCTACATGAGAAATTGAACCTGATCTCCTGTATCATGTATCTCGTCTTTTTGGCGTTTCAGGCTTCATTCGCCTATTTAAATATCTATGTGCTGATCCCGCGGTTCCTCTTTGCAAAAAGATATAAAACCTATGCGTTTGTTCTTTTTCTGACCATCATAGCCTGCTCGGTATTTATCATGGTCCTGGATGAGATCTACCAGTTCTTTAAAACGGGCTCCTGGCGTGCCGGCGATATGCCTGTTTTTACCAAAAACAACCTGGCCGTCGGCTTTATCCAGGAGACCTATCTCGTCGGCATGGCCACCGGAATGAAATTTGTCAAAGACTCCATCCTCAACCAGCAATGGATGAAGGAAAAGGAAAAGCACTATCTCGAAACGGAATTGAAATTCCTGCGGTCCCAGATCCATCCGCATTTCTTTTTCAATACCCTCAACAATATCTACTCGCTTACCCTGAAAAAATCGGACGAAGCTCCCGGGATCATCCTGAAATTATCCGATCTCATGAGCTATATGCTTTATGAATCCAACGTTCCCCTGGTACCTTTGTCGAAAGAAATAGACTACCTGCAAAACTATCTGGACGTCGAGCAGCTTCGCTTTGGCCAGCGTCTTTCCGTATCCTTTACCCGGACGGGTTTTATAGAGGAGGTAAATATCCCGCCCATGATCCTCATCCTCTTTCTTGAAAACAGCTTCAAGCATGGCGTCAAGAATAACATCAGTAAGATCCATATCGAGATCTCCCTAAAGATCGACACGGAATTCCTCTACTTCAGAGTAGACAATCCTGTGACGGAAGACGAGGTGCAGGCGGAAAGCAAAGGCATCGGTCTTAAAAATGTCCGGCGTAGGCTGGACCTCCTGTACGGTGACAACTATACCCTGGATATCCGGACCGAAGAGGCAAGATTCAGCGTATCCTTAAAAATGCCGTTATGCTGAGAACGCTCAACTATATGATCGTGGATGACGAACCGCTTGCTATCGATGTGATCGAGAATTATCTCCAGCGACTCGATGCTCATAGTATTACCCGCTGTGAGAACGCCGTCGAAGCCTTCCAGGCCCTGCAAGCCAAATCCTATGATCTCATCTTCCTCGACATTGAAATGCCCCTGCTCTCGGGGCTTGAATTCCTGAAAAGCGTTAAAGATCCGCCCCGCATCATTATTACTACTGCCTATAGGGATTATGCCGTAGAAGGCTTTGAGCTGGAAGTCATAGATTATCTGGTCAAGCCCATCTCCTTCCCCCGGTTCATGAAAGCGCTGGAAAAGGTGGTCAAACTTAATCAGCCGGCACCTAAAAAAGAAGAAAAGGATAAACCAGTCGGGAACGACTATCTCTTTCTCAAAGTGGACAGAAAGTTTGTGAAAGTCCTTATCAACGATATTCTTTACATCGAAAGTCTGAAAGACTATATCCGGGTGAAAACAGCTGTCCAGGCCTGGATCTCTTATCAGTCGCTGACAGATATTACGGATAAGCTGCCTGCGGATAAATTTGTCCGGGTCCATCGATCGTATACCATTGCGATCGACAAAGTGAGTATGATCGACGGCAACTGTGTCGAAATTGACGGCAAACTTATTCCCATCTCCAGGGAACACCGTCAGGAAGTCCTGGACAAGATCTACAAATGAGTTTTTCATCTGTCGGACAGTACCATTCGTCGGGCAAATGCTGCAATTCAGCTAAATCCCATCCAATCAGCTAAAAACGCTTATTCGCCCCCTCCTCCGAATTAGTTTTATGCTTTATAAAACTGATTTTATGCGAAAATTTACCTTACTTATCCTCACGGTCCTTCTCCACTTTGCCGTGGCGGCACAGCAGATCTCCGGCACTATCGTCGATGAAACCCAAAAACCCGTACCGGGGGTATCTGTCGGTCTTCGAAAGATCAGCGTGTCGGACTCTTCCGTCGTAAAATACACTACAAGTGATGCAAAGGGAAAATACGGCTTTGATGACATAAAACCTGGCAGCTATTTCGTGGAGCTTTCCCATGTGGGATATGCCGTCCGTGTCTCTCCTTCTTTTACTGTTGACGAAAAAGAACCCCGGATCATCCCAGCCATCCAACTGGGCAGGGCATCCGGCGACAATCTGAAAGAAGTCGTCGTCAGCACACGCAAGCCGATGATAGAAGTGAAGGCAGACAAGACTGTTCTCAATGTAGAAGGCAGCATCAATGCTGTAGGACAGGATGCTTTGGAACTCCTGCGAAAATCTCCCGGCATAATGGTTGACAAGGATAACAATATCAGCCTTAGCGGTAAAAATGGCATCAAGGTCTATGTCGACGGACGGCAGGTTCCGCTCAACGGCACCGATCTTTCGGACTATCTGAAGACCATACAGTCTTCACAGATCGAATCGATAGAGATCATCTCCAACCCTTCGGCGCGGTATGACGCATCAGGAAATGCCGGTATCATCAACATCCGTCTGAAGAAGAACAAGTCCTTTGGCGACAATGGCTCTCTCACTGGCGGATATGGCATTGGCACCCATTCCAACTACAATGGTGGCCTTTCCCTGAATCACCGGGACAGCCATATCAACTGGTTCGGGAATTACAATTATAGCAATACTACCAACACCACCCGTCTCGACCTCTATCGTACACAGCTGGATACTTTATTTGATCAGCATTCAAAGATCATCAATGCCAGCGAAACGCATACTTTTAAGACCGGGCTCGATTATTTTCTGAATAAGAACAATACGTTGGGGATAATGGTCGATGGTTCTCTTTCGGATTATACTACCAGGACCCGGAGCAGCACTCCCATTTCCTATATTCCGGACGCAGAGATAGTGAAGGTGCTGGAGGCCAACAACAGCAACAATGGGAAAAAGAACAACGGCAACCTGAACGTGAATTACCGGCATACCGACTCATCGGGTCATGACCTGAATATGGACGCTGACTATGGCATCTATCGATTACGGAGTAATCAGCTCCAGCCCAATCTCTATTTTGATCCTTCCGGGGGTAACCTGCTCTATAGCGATGTCTTTAACATGCTTGCCCCAACCGACATCGATCTCTACAGCTTCAAGACGGACTACGAGCAGAACTTTGCCAAGGGACGTCTCGGTCTCGGCCTAAAAACGGCCTATACGACCAGTGGCAATGACTTTCAGCAATACAATGTCTATCCCAACGCGAAGGTCAAAGATACCCTCCACAGCAATGGGTTCAACTATAAGGAGAATATCAATGCGGTCTACGCCAACTATAACAGGAATCTTAAAGGATTTATGATCCAGGCCGGGCTTAGGGTGGAAAATACCAATGCCAAAGGGATCTCTACCGGCTATAAAGAGTCGTCGGGTGGTTATGCCACATATGACTCCTCCTTCACCCGCCACTATACCGGCTTCTTTCCCAGTGGGGCCATAACCTTTAACAAAGATCCGATGAAGCAATGGACACTTGCCTATAGCCGCCGGATAGACCGGCCGGCCTACCAGGATCTCAATCCATTTGAGTTCAAGCTCGACGAATATACCTATCAGAAAGGCAATACGGGGTTGAGGCCGCAATACACCAACAGTGTTGGACTCACGTATGTCTACAAATATACGCTGACCACTACCCTGAACTACAGTCACGTAAAGGATGTGTTCACCCAGCTTGTGGATACGGCGGATAGGTCAAAAGCCTTTATCAGCAAGCGAAATCTTGCGACACAGGACATTGTCAGCCTCAATATCAGCTATCCCTTCCAGTATAAATGGTATAGTGTGTTTGCGAATGTGAATACCTATTACTCCATCTACAAGGCCAGTTTCGGGGCTGGCCGGGCGGTGGACGTCAATGTCTTTTCCGCCAATATCTTTGCCCAGCAGAGCGCACGTCTTGGCAAGGGCTGGACGGCAGAGCTGTCAGGCTTCTATACCTCGCCTTCCATCTGGCAGGGGACTTTTAAAACACATGCGTTGGGCAACCTGGACGCGGGTGTACAAAAGCTTATCCTTAACAAGCAGGGCACGGTGAAAGTCTCTGTAAGCGACATCTTCCATACGCTGCAATGGACTGCCACCAGCGACTTTGCGGGGCAATACCTTCGCGCCACCGGTGGAAATGAAAGCCGCCAGCTAAAGGTCTCATTTACTTACAAATTTGGCAACTCCCAGGTAAAGACCGCGCGCCAGCGAAAATCCGGTCTTGAGGAAGAAAGCAAACGAGCCAATTCATCCGGTGGGTTTACCAACTAAAAAAAAATCCCTCGTGTCAGCGAGGGATTTTTTTTATTGCTTCGGATTCAGCGCTTGCTTAATTCTCTCTTGCACATCCTGCAAATGATACCTACTCAATTTATCGGTCTCACGCGGTATTGCACCGGCGATTTCTGTTCTCAGCTCTACCAGCTGTGCCCTTGCGATAGAAGGCACATCCGTATTCTTAATATCGCCGCCAAATAGCGAGGCTAATCCAGGAGGCAGTCCTGCTGGTAGGACAGGCGGAGTTGCATTCATGAGGTTGACAAGGGCATCGATATATACCTTTTGCAGATTACGCCGGAAGATATCGATTGGAGAAGCCGCAGCCAGCTCTGTCCAGACGCCCTTTTTGGCATCGGCCAGCATCTCATCTACACCATAGGCCGCACTGCCATACCGGCCTGTGCAGACCGACATGCGGAACGTGCGGGCAGAAGACAAAAGGCCTTTTAAAATGTTGGCCTGTACTGTTGCGACCTGCTCCGCACTTCCCGGGTTACTAAACTTATTAAGGAGCTCTTTATTCAACAGCCAGGAAGGTGTTGCGAACAATTGCTTATTCAGAAAATCCACTGCCTCTTTCTGTGTGGTTTTGGGTGTGACCTCATAGGTATCTCCGGGTTGTTCCACGCTCTTGAAGGTCTCCTGGATACCGCCGACATTTTTGATTACATGCCCCATATAACGGCTGAACTGACCCACCAGCTGGCCATACATCTCTTCGAGGTTGTCGTACTGATCGGCCTCTTCCCGCGTCCATTCGGGCAGGTTGGGCAGGATACGTTTCAGATTTTTTATACCGTATTCGCTGGCTTTAACGCTGTTGTCGCTGAGGTCTTCGGTTTGAGCACGCGGATCGGGATTCTGCCCTTCTCCTCCGAACCAGAGGCGTGGATTTGACTTCAGGCTATCGATGACCCACTTATTGAGGATCAGCTTATCTTCCTCTTCATTTTTTGTGCCGGAAATGCCCTTGTATCCCCAAAGGATCGCCCATTTGTCATAATCCCCGATCCTTGGATACAAACCCTTCGAGGTAATATTATCCTCCGGCTGGGCGACGTAATTGAAACGTGCATAATCCATAATGGAGGCGGTGTGACCGTTGGCTTCCACCCATGCCTTGTCGCGTAACTTCTCTACCGGTGTCTTGCTGCTGCTGCCCATGTTGTGACGCAGACCCAGCGTATGACCGACTTCGTGAGAGGAGACAAAGCGGATCAGGTCGCCCATCAGTTCGTCGTCGAACTTCATCCGCCTTGCCCTTGGGTCTACGGCAGCTGTCTGGATCATATACCAGTCGTGTACCAGCTTCATCACGTTGTGGTACCAGCCGATATGGCTTTCCAGGATCTCGCCGCTGCGTGGGTCAGCCACATTCGGGCCATAGGCATTCTCGATGTCGCTGGCAAAATACCGGATCACCGAGAAACGAGCGTCTTCCATGCTCATCGTCTTATCGTTCTCCGGCCATTCTTTACCGACGATGGCATTTTTAAATCCGGCCTTTTCAAACGCGACCTGCCAGTCGTTGATACCGGCAATGAGGTAAGGGCGCCATTTTTTTGGCGTCGCCGGATCGATATAATAAACGATCTGTTTTTTGGGCTCTACCAGCTCTCCGCGTTTCCATTTCTCGATATCCTCGTCTTTTGGCTCCAGGCGCCAGTGGTGGATGAAACGGCTTTCTTCCACGCGCTGCTGATCATCTCCATAAATAGTATACTCGCTGGCAAAGAAACCTACGCGGGCGTCGAACAGTCGTTTGCGCATCGGCGTCTTTGGCAGAAGAAGAAAGGAATTATTTAGTTCCAGCGACACCGCTCCGGTAATATCTGCTGCGGGCAGGCTGCCGGATCCCCCACGTCCACCGACATTGGGAACTGCCGGTGCAGGCGAGGCGGTAAAGGTCTTCACCGTTCTGATCTCCGTATTTAGCGGATAGGTATGAATATTCTCTATATAGCTGCGGTCTGCGGCGATGCCAGCCAGATTGAAACGTCTTTTGATACCTGGTGTCAGACTCACCGCCTGGTTATCGCCTTTAAAGAAATCGGTCACATCGATCACTACGGTGCCGGAAGAGGAATCTGCGCTCTTGCCATAGGCTTTGATGTCGAATGCTGCAGCTATCGGGTTCATATTCGAGTTCGTCACGGCCTGCGCGATGGGTTGGCTGCTGTCGGTTGCTACGCTGACGATCGTCAGCACTTTCATGAACAGGGTGTGGGAGGGGCCTTTTACCCAGTTGATCGTCTGCAGGTTCACCTGTTCGCCGCCGTAAAAGCCGCCACCGGCGGCTGTTTTGCTATAACGGGTGCTAACGAGGATATCCCGTCCAAGAATGGAATCGGGGATCTCGAAATACCATTTGTCTTCGATCTTATGCACAGTGAACAGCCCGCTATGGCTGATCGCTTTGTCTGTGATAACTTCCTTATACGGTTTGGGCTGAGATGGGGCTGCCGCCGCTCCCGCACGTGCCGTGGCCGGGGCACCTGCAGGTGGTGTTTGAGTTGGGTTGCCGGGGCGTTGCTGCGCGACAGCAGCTGACATACCGGAAACCAGCGTCAGCGCGATTAGAACTTTTCTCATAATAGTCAATAAACTTGGTTAATTAGGATTGGGAAGGCCCTTTCCGATGAGTAAAATAAAAATGCGGATGAAATTAACAAACCACCCGTAGTATGCGCAGAAAAAGTGACGAGTGGGAGAGACCGGAGTCTAAAGCCATAGACAAAATATGCCGATCGAGCCATTTGGCTAGATATTTTTCAATATCGGTGGATGATCGTAGTTAAATTGCTAAAAAACTGGCTGAAATATAAGATTATTTATTAAATCGCATCAGCGTAACAGTGGCGGCCTGCCATGCCTGTGCCTGGGCTGTTTGTGTTGCTATCATCAGCTCTCGGACCTGCCTGGTCGACTCCTTATCAAAGTACATTGCCAGCACCAGTGTGGCTATCCCATTCTTTGGTTCGAACAAGGTCCCTGCTTTATAGGCGGACTCGTTGTTTTGTGCTCTTTTTTTGTCGAAGTCCACTGTGCTATTGACAAATTCCGCATGTGTCTTCTGTCCGTTGACATAGGGTAACAGCCAGTCGACCGATCTTTTTATAGAAGAGCCCGTAGGCGAGGTATAGTTGTAAAAATCTACTCCGGTAGCGCGGGACAATACGATGGCCAGCTTCAGCAGGGGTTCAAGGTCATATACATGATAATGTAGTGCATCCCGCAAAGCAAAGTCGATGCTTGATCCGTCGGGATTTAAATTCTTCTCCAGCTGGGTCTTTAATTCCCGGATAGTATACCCCTGTAACGCTGTATCTCCGATGGCATATGCGATCTCGCCAACGATCTTCAGGCGGTGCGAATGCCAGTTATTATAAAAACCGGGCCGTTCAGGATGATAATAACGTCCGCGGAGCTCTGCCTTTGCTGTTTCTATTAGCCAGCCCCGGATAGAGTCGCCAGTGGCTTTTGGCAGCTCTGTCTTCAGCAGGTCATATGCTTCGATGGCCCGATCCAGGTTGGTATCGTCGATGGGGTCGCCTCTGCCGTGATTGATACGGGCCCAGGCCAGCAGGAATTCGGTAGCATGCTCAAGGTATCTCTTATCGCCGCTGACCCTGTACACCAGCGCCAGCGCATAAAGCTTATTCATGTCCCGCAAGGCCTGCTGTGTGGCTGTCTTCTTTGGATCTCCCGCCAGCAAACCCTCGGTCCGGATCGTATCGATGGGGTGGGGTGTTTCCGTCAGTGTAAGGGTTGCTACTTTTTCTATCGAGTCATACAGGTTATCGTCGCCATGTGTCTTAGCCTTCATCCTCTTTATAGCCGTGATCTCTTTTTGATCAAAGCTGACATACTGCGCGTGTAGCGGGGCCGAAAAACAGGCTGTTACAATCAATAGATAAAGTAGGCGACTCATATTGCAATTTACCTCCTCCATTGGCATTCTCAAACCCTATCTCCGCAAACGATTTCGGAGGTCGCCGGCCGTCACGCGCTCCGGCGCCTTAGTCCCGCACAAACTTTATCGTCTGCTGCTGTTTGTCCGTGGCCACCCCGATCAGGTACATTCCCTGGGGCAGTGTCGTCAGAATCCCCGGATCAAGGCTGTTATTCCCTTTTTGCAGGCTTACATGCTTTTCCAGCATCTTCTTCCCGCTCATATCCGTCACAGTCAGCACTGCGCCTGCCACTTCAGGCGAACCAACGGTCAGGGACAATGGCTGATGGGCGGGATTGGGTAGGACCCTGATCGTCAGCGCATCTGCAGCCGATCCCAGTGCCACGATCCTGCTATAGGTGAACTTGCCGTCGATGTCTACCATCTTCAGCCGGTAGGAATATGCGCCGGCTGCCCGGGCATCCAGATAATCATACTGCAACGGCTGATTGCTATTCCCTGCGGCTGGCACTTTTGCGAGATCGGCAAATACTGGATCATCGCCTTTTCGTTGTATTTCAAAATAAGCCGTATTTTCTTCCATCGTGGTCATCCAGTGTAATTGATTGCCGGCTTTTATTGTCTTTCCCGAGAATTCTGTTAGTGTCAGCGGCAATGGGATTATTGAGCTCCCCGAAACAAAGAACCCGCTGAAGCCGGTGATGTCGAATGTCACCTCCCAGCGGCTGGCTGTGGCATTCCAGATAATATTATTGTCATCGGGATCGATATCGCCGCTGCCACCGACATAGGTATCGGGGGTTGTTCCGGTACCATGGAATTGGGTTATGTGGAGGTTGGCGATGCCTGCTGCATCTGAGGAATTTATCGGTAAAGCCGGATTGCTGCCGCGGGCTGCATTATATACATCGAAGTCATTTTGGGTAAAATAAAGGGTCACCGTGGCTGTCGAGGTTGTCGGATCGGTCAATGATGGCGTCAGTGAATAATGACGGGGTACATAGGGAATGCCGTTGAACGACTGCACGCTGGCATCGATCGTTACACAGCTTTGGATATTCCCTCCGACGGGATTTATGCCAGATGGCAGCAGCGCTACTGTCGGATTGCACGAGCCGTCCGCATAGGTTGTCGTCACACCCTGTTTTGCATAAAAATTCGTGCACACTGCTGCGCCGCCTGCAGTTCCTGCAGGAGTATTTTGAATAGGATTCACGGTAACGGCAACGGGGTCGGATTGTGCAACTCCGCAACCATTGGCAACCGTGACCGAAAGGGATACGGTACCGGATCCGGAATTAAAATGCGCCGCAGCCATAGTATCTGCAAGACTGCTTGCAGCGAAGCTCCAATAAATGGAATCATCCCCGGATGCGCCCCTGATGGTATACAGAACCGTCTCGCCCTCACAAACAGCTGTCACTGGATTGTCGAAAACCGGCTTGGAAGGAACTGCAGTTCCAACAAGCAGCAGCCCCGGCGAACTCGGTCCGGACGACCCGCTGGAGTTGGACAGCGTTACCCGGTACTGATACCGGTCCATTCCGGGCGTTGCATTGTCTATCTGCAGATAGGCGCCATTTACTCCGTAGCCATAACCGGGGTAAATACTATAAGGAGGAGTATTGGGAACGGTATGCCAGCTTTGCTGACCGTCGGTCGACTCTTCCCACGATATCGTAGTCGCGGCGCCGCCGTCATACACGGCGATGATATATGCCGAACTTCCCATACATACCTTGGCATTGTCGACATGAGGGACTCCCGGCGCCTGGGCCAAAATCCTGCTGGCAACGGTGACCAACAGCAAGCAAAGTAGAGATGTTCTCATAAACAAAAATTTCCCAAAAATAAAAAACCCGGTCAATTAACCGGGTTTTAATATATGAAATGCAGAATCTTTACCTTATCCTACCACATCTTTCCCATGGCAGTTCTTGTATTTCTTTCCGCTTCCGCAGGGACAGGCATCATTTCTGCCGATCTTCGGCCCCACTTTTACGGGTTCCTGTTTTACCGGTTCGGAAGGCTCATAATAATCATTGCCTCCTTCCTGGGCGATGCCGTTTGGCGGACCACCTGCATTCACGGGGTTGGCGGCCATCTCATCCTTTCGCACTTTCAGCTTGCTCATATCCGTCTTCTGTTCCCTTCCTTCCCGGATGGTATTGGATTCCTGGTTTCCGGCCTGGATACCTGAATGGCAGAGGAAGCTGATAATATCTCTGTTAACGTCGCTATCCATGCGCCGGAATAGCTCAAAAGCTTCCACCTTATAGATGACCAGCGGATCCTTTTGTTCGAGGTAGGCTGTCTGTACGCTTTGTTTCAGATCGTCCATACCCCGCAGGTGTTCCTTCCAGGCATCATCGATAATGGACAGTGTGATCTGTCTTTCCACGGCATTTGTCAGCTCGCGTCCCTTGCTATCCAGCGTCTTTTGCAGGTTGGCTACGACATTGGTCCTTTTCTTTCCGTCGGTGAAAGGCACTACCACATTTTCCACGTGACTGCCTTGTGTGGCGCGGATATTCTGGAAGACCGGGACGGCCTGCTTGCGCAGCTCATCCAGCTTATGCTCATAATTGGATATAGCGTCCTGGTAAAGTTTTTCCGCCAGTTCGTTGACGTTGCCTTTCAGGAAATCTTCCTTGTCGATCGAGGTATCGATACCAAAGTTGACTATCGTCGACAGCTTGAATCCTTCGTAATCATCCTGTTCTCTGAAAGAGCTGATCAGGCCTTCGGCAACAACATAAAATGCATTATCCAGGTCGAGGGCAAGTCTTTCACCGAAGAGGGCGTGATTACGTTTCTTATAGACGACATTACGCTGTTTGTTCATGACGTCATCATACTCCAGCAATCGTTTGCGAATGCCGAAGTTGTTCTCTTCCACTTTCTTCTGGGCTCTTTCGATGCTCTTTGTCACCATGCTGTGCTGGATCACTTCCCCTTCTTTATAACCCATCTTATCCATCAGGGATGCGATGCGTTCGCTGCCGAACATACGCATCAGGTCGTCTTCCAGCGATACATAGAACTGGGTGCTGCCGGGGTCACCCTGACGTGCGGACCGGCCTCTCAGCTGGCGGTCTACACGGCGGCTTTCATGTCTTTCTGTACCGATGATAGCCAGACCGCCGGCTTCTTTGACGCCAGGTCCCAGCTTGATATCCGTACCACGACCGGCCATATTGGTTGCGATCGTCACGGCGCCGGCCATACCGGCTTCGGCAACGATCTGTGCTTCCCGGGAGTGCTGTTTGGCGTTCAATACATTGTGCGGTATTTTCTTGGCCTGTAGCATCTTGCCAAGCAGTTCGCTCACTGCCACATCTGTCGTACCTACAAGCGAAGGTCTTCCTTCTGAGCGCAGCTTTTCTATTTCGTCGATGACGGCTTTATATTTTTCCCGTTTGGTTTTGAAGACCAGATCCTGCTGGTCCTTGCGGATAGCCAGCACATTCGTGGGGATCGTCACCACATCCAGCTTGTAGATATCCCATAATTCCGCAGCTTCTGTTTCGGCCGTACCGGTCATACCGGCCAGCTTGTGATACATACGGAAATAGTTCTGTAGGGTAACCGTTGCATAGGTTTGGGTGGCGGCTTCGATCTTCACATTTTCCTTGGCTTCTATTGCCTGGTGCAGCCCATCGCTGTAACGTCTTCCGTCCAGGATACGACCTGTCTGCTCATCCACGATCTTCACCTGACCTTCCATGACCACATACTCTACGTCCTTATCGAATAAGGTATAGGCTTTCAGCAATTGCTGTACGGTATGGATACGGTCGGCTTTGATCGAATATTCGTTCAGCAGCACTTCTTTACGCTGCAACTTTTCTTCTGTGCTCAGGGGCTCTTTCTCGATATCGGCCAGTTTTATGCCGATGTCGGGCAGGATAAAGAAATCAGGATCTTCCCCTTCCCGGGTGATCATCTGAATGCCTTTATCGGTGAGGTCGACTGAATTATTCTTTTCGTCAATATAGAAGAACAGCTCTGCATCTACTTTTGGCATTTCCTTGGACTGGTCAGCAAGGTAGTAGTTCTCGGTCTTCTGTAACCTTACCTTGATGCCCGGCTCGCTCATGAACTTTATCAGCGGACCGGATTTGGGGAGGCCCCGGTAGGCCCGCATCAAAGCCATTCCTCCGTCCTTCGGGTCATCATTGCCTTCGGCGATCTTCTTTCTGGCTTCTACAAGAAACTGGTTGGTTACTTTCTTCTGTGCTTCAAACAGGTTCAGTACCCTTCCTTTTAATATATGATATTGCTGGTCGTCTCCTTTTGGAACAGGGCCGGAAATGATCAATGGAGTACGTGCATCGTCGATCAGTACGCTATCCACTTCATCCACCATCGCATAGTGGTGTTTGCGCTGTACCATCTCTTCCGGAGAATGCACCATGTTATCACGCAGGTAGTCAAACCCAAATTCGTTGTTGGTACCATAGGTGATATCGGCCATGTAAGCCTTGCGGCGGGCTTCGCTGTTTGGCTCGTGCTTGTCGATGCAGTCGACCGTCAATCCCAGCCATTCGAAAATGGGGCCGTTCCACTCGGAGTCACGGCGGGCGAGGTAATCGTTGACAGTAACAATGTGCACTCCCTCTCCGGCAAGCGCATTCAGGTAGGCCGGTAAGGTCGAAACGAGTGTTTTACCTTCACCGGTAGCCATTTCGGCGATCTTCCCCTGGTGCAATACCGTACCGCCGATGAGCTGAACGTCGTAATGCAACATGTTCCAGGTGATGGGGCTGCCGGCGGCCATCCAGGAATTCTTATAGATGGCCTGGTCGCCCTCGATACGGATATGCTCCTTTTTAACGCTCAGGTTGCGATCAAGATCTGTGGCCGTTGCGACTACTTCCAGATTGTCTTTGAACCGGTGGGCTGCTTCCTTTACTACGGCAAATGCCTCGGGTAATAATGTCTCCAGGACTTCCTCTATCTGCTCGTCCCGCTCTTTTTTTAACTGGTCGATCTCCTGGTAAATGACATCTTTTCCGGTAATATCGCTAAAAGGCAGTTCTTCTGCCCTTTTATTCAGATCGACAATTTTCGTATCAAGCTTGTTTAAATGCTCCTTGATCCGGCCCCGGAATTCTTCTGTTTTGGCGCGTAATTGATCGTTGGACAGGGATTGGTAAGCGGCAAAGTGTTGATTCACTTGAACCACAAGGGGTTGGATGTGCTTTATATCCTTTTCCGACTTGTTCCCTCCGAATATTTTGGATAGAATACCTAACATAATTCCTTAAGTATTAATGAGTTTATTGGTTTCAGGCCCCCGTCAATACGCACGGGACCCACTTTCCCAGTCAAATTTGATGCTATCCTGGAAGGAAGGTCAAATTGACAGGGAAGCAAATGTACAAAAAAGCTCCCATCCGCCCCTTCCTGAGGGGGCATTTCCGTCGGCTAAACCATTGAATTCCCTCCTTATTCACCTTGCCGCGCCTTTTCTGCGCCACCCGGTCCGACCCCGCAATACCCTTGCGCTGTCCGATGCCTCTTACAAACAATTACCCGGCGCATAAATTTTTTTTTGTTCTGACAAAGAAGTTAGTATCTTAGTGCTAAATATATTAGCCCATGTCAATAGCAGGTCAAAATCTCAAATACCTCCGCAAGCTGCGGGGGTGGACACAGGAGGAGTTTGCTGCCCGCCTCGGCATCAAACGTTCTCTGCTCGGCGCCTACGAAGAAGAAAGGGCCGAACCCCGGCTAGAAGTGCTGGAAACCATTTCCGATATGTTTAAGCTCACTCTTGACGACTTGCTGCGTAAAGAGCTCAGCGATACCAAGGGGGGGAGCTATCTTTCCAAGCGGAGGGCTCAAAAACTCGTTGCTGCATCCAATGACATCCAGCTGGTGCCTGTAAAGGCTGCTGCCGGTTATCTCGCGGGTTATGCCGATCCGGAATTCCTCGACGAGTTGAATACTTTTACGCTACCAATGCTGGCACCGGGTCATTACCGCGCTTTCGAGATCGTCGGTGACTCCATGCTGCCTACACCAAGCGGTTCGGTCATCGTTGGCGAAAAAGTGGATGATATGGAAGAGGTCAAGAGCAATCAGACCTATATAGTGGTGTCCCGTAATGAAGGCATTGTCTATAAAAGGGTAATGAAAAACAACAAATCCAAGAGCAAGCTCACCCTGATCAGTGACAATACGGCGTATCAGCCCTATAATGTAAATACTGACGACGTACTTGAAGTATGGAAGGCCCAGATGGTTATCAGCAAAGCCAATACCCAGCACCGTTGGGATGTCAATCAGCTGGCTAACCTCGTTTCCAACCTCCAGGACCAGGTCAGCTCGATGAAGAAGAAGATGAATTGATCAGTGTGCTACGTAATGGCTTAGTTTAAGGCTTTCGGCGATCTTTTTGGTCATTTTCCTGTTCAGGCCATTGGAACCGGTATATCTTTCCCCTTTTTCCTCCACCTCTGCTCTCCAAACCGGGATATAGAGGGATTTTGTATTGATCAGGTCACATATAAAAAATGCATTTAGCGTCTTATAGGGTTGTGCTGGAACATAAGGGGAATTAGTGGCCGGATTCGGGTTTACAGCCATTGTCATATGCTCTTCGTGTGAATAGCTGCGGAGACCTATCATCAGAATAGCGTCGATGTGAAGACTATCGATAGATCTTCTGAAATAGGAGTAGTCGTTATTGTCTGCGTCGAAGAGATCGGAAGATTGCAGGACTATCGTTCCGCGAGTAGCCAGGTGCTTTTTTATCCGGCCTTCCACCCGCCTGCGCAGCCCGATCCCATCGGCATTGAGAAAACTGCTTTTTAAGCAAATATTATATGCGGTGGAGTCAAACAAAGAAAAGTCGCAAGCTTGTTCCAAATACACGGCGAGGACCCTTGTATAAGGCATAGTTGGCTGTTTTTTACTACTTACAGTGAGGTGGGTTTCCGTGCAGGCAGTAAACAAGAGGGCGCCAAAGGCCAGGGTAAAGAGTCTTTTCATATTCAGGGTTTAAGTTTATTGGATTTGCAGAATACTGCCCGGTCCTTTGGGGCTTGTTGACCAGGAATTCCTGATCGGCGGCCTTTCTTCCTTACCCGGTCCTGTAGCCGCGCCTGGCCCCCTCATCCCGTCCGGGCCCATAGCCGCCCTGCTTCTGCGATGAGTCTGCCATCCCTTTTCTCCGCCTGTGGGAGGCAGTATCGCAAAAACATTGGCTTCCGGCATCGGATCGATGGACACCGTACCGGTAAACCTCCCGAAAGCCGGCAACACCGCATACGAGGCTCCAAAATAAAAACAGGGGAATTGCAGGCTCTGTTTGCCCATACCGCTGATCCGTATACCCGGATGAATATGTCCCGAAAAAAAATAAGACTCTTCGCTTGCACCCCCCTCCGTAATATCATGGATAAAAGCAAAAGGCCCAAGACGCAATATCTCCCGACTTACGTCGATGCCTGCCTTGCTGTACCAATCGGCATGCAGAATATCATGGTTGCCCTCTATCAGTCGGATGCCCAGGTCCGGAAAATCCTCTCTCCATTTTAAAAAGAGAGCCAGCTCCTTGTTTTCCCGGCTATGAAAAAGGTCTCCGACTACCAGCAGCTGCCGGGGCTGAAAATACTGGATCTGGCAAAGCAGCCGTAGCAGGTCTTCCCGGTAGACGGACTGAGGCACCGCGATGCCCGCCTTGCGGAAATGCCCGGTTTTGCCAAAGTGAAGGTCGGAAACGATCAGCGACCTCTCCTCCTCCCAAAAGATACAACGGTCGGGCGAAAGCCATAGCTGCTGGCCCTTAATACGATATGGAAATGCAGGATGCATAGATAAACTCCCTGTTACAAATGTATTTACTATATCCAAATTGAAGTGGTCTTCCGCATTAATTATATTTAATAGTTTCCATTGACAATCCTCAAAATTGTATTTACTTAGAGAGACAATACCAACATCATGACAGACGTCCAAAAACCTAAGACGCCCGAGAACTGGCTCGAAGAGCCAAAAAAACGCCCGGAAACGCTGAACATTATCTCCATTCTCACCTTTATCGGCAGCGGTATAACAATTCTTCTCCAATTATATAGCTTCGCCAAAGCCCAAAGCAATTATGATCAGATAGTGCAGAACCAGGACAAACTGGACCAGCTCCCTGGCTTTTTAAAAAGAATGATGGGTTCCGATCCTGTCGGCATGGCCCGTAAAACACTGGAGACTCGTACACCCATGCTTATCCTGGTTGTCGTGGCGGCAGCGCTCTGTATTTATGGAGCTATGCAGATGCGGCAGCTGAAGAAGATCGGGTTTCCCATTTATATTATCGGTGAATTATTGCCCTTCATAGCTTATTATATTTTCCTAGGGCCAATGCCAATCATCTCGTTGGTTTTTGGGCTGCTGATCAACGGTGGTTTTATCATCATGTATGCTACTCAGCTAAAGCATCTCTCCTGAGCGAGAGACGGCCTAACGCAGCTGCGCCTGCATCTTTTTGACCCTGTCTTCCAGCTTCTCTGAAGAAAGGTCTTCCCGCATACTGTCCACTTTTAATGGAAAACAAAAAGGTGTCAGCTGTCTGGGCCATCGCAGTACGATCTTTCCCTGTGCTATCCGTTCCAGCATATTGCGTAACCGCTGCTCTTCCATCTGCTGATCCATAACCTCATTGTAGGCCTGGCGAATCAGCAGATTGTGCGGGTCATACTCGCTGAATACATTAAAGAGCAATGACGCCGATGATTGCAGATGCCGGGCTTTGGTGTGCTCCCCCGGATATCCCTGGAAAATAAGTCCTCCGATCACCGCGATATCCCTGAACTTCCGCCGGGCCATTTCAGCGCTGTTGACGCTGCGCTGTATGTCCGCCGTGAGGTTTTCCGGACTGAAGAGCTCATAGGCATTCGTGTCATCCAGTGGGATGGGCTGGTCGCTCAGCAGCTCAAAACCATAATCATTCATCGCGAAAGAAAAGCTGATGGGCGTAGTCCGGCTGATGCGGTAAGCCAGCAGAGCCGCCATTGCCTCATGCACCAATCGTCCCTCAAAAGGATATACGAACAGGTGGAATCCATCCTTTGTCTCTATCTGTTCGATCAGCAACTCGTTCTCCCTTGGCATATATGATAGTGCCGCCTGTAATTCAAACAAGGGCCGCAGGACCTTTAGCTCGATATCGATGCCAGCCGCCTTTAATACCTTTACTTCATGTTCCCTGCCGGTGTGCGCGTCATTATGGCTTTCCCCCGCCAGCATCCCCGATGCTTCATCCAGCTTCCTGCGTAACATCATCCCCAGGTTAGCCGACAGCGGCATACGTCCTCCGTTCCAGCTCGGAACTTTCGACTTCTTTGCATTCGACTTGCGCACCAGCGCCGTCATATCTTTGATCATCACAAACTCCAGGTTCCTGCCGGCCAGTGTAAAGACATCCCCCGGTGACAGGCGCGAAATGAAATACTCCTCTATCACTCCTACATATCCCCCGGTGACAAATCGCACTTTTAGCATGGCATCGCTGACGATGGTTCCGATATGCAGCCGATGCCTCATCGCCACTCTTCGGCTATTGATCTTATAAAGCCCATCCTCCATCACCTCCACTTTCCTGAACTCATCATACTGTTGTAATGCCACTCCGCCCTCGGTGATAAAATGCAGGATCTCCATCCACTCATCTTCCGTCATCTCACTATAACAATAGGTCGACTTCAGCTCGCGAAACAAATTCTCCGGATAAAAGCCATCCGAAATGGCCAGTGTGCCCAGGTATTGGATCAGCACGTCGAAACACAACAGCATCGGCTCCCTGTTCTCGATCAGTCCTTCCTGCATGGCCGACTTCAGTGCCGCGGCCTCCATCAACTCCAGCGAATGGGTTGGCAGGAACCAGATCTTGCTCACCTGCCCCGGCTGATGCCCGCTACGTCCCGCCCGTTGGAGGAACCGTGCTACTCCCTTCGGGCTTCCCACCTGTATCACTGTCTCCACGGGTCGGAAATCCACCCCCAGGTCAAGGCTGGCGGTACATACTACCGCTTTTAATTTGCCTTCGTGTAATGCTTCTTCCACCCAGTTGCGCAGCGCCATGTCTATAGAGCCATGATGCAGGGCAATGGTGCCGGCCAGATCGGGGCAGGCTGTAAGCAAAGACTGATACCAGGTCTCGCTCATTCCGCGGGTATTGATAAAGATCAGTGTCGTCCTGCTCTGCTCCAGGATAGGAATTACTTTATGAATAAGCCTTAAGCCCAGATGGCCCGCCCAGGGGTATTTTTCGATCTCATCCGGTAAGATCGACTCTACATCGATCGGTTTGTCCATCTGTGCCCGAACGATAAAGTCGCGGGTGCCGCCCAGCGATGCCAGCAATACTTCCTTCGCCTGCACGAGGTTCCCGATGGTCGCGCTGATCCCGATGATCGAACAGGCTCCGGCTCTTATCCCTGTCAAACGCGACAGTGCAAGCTCCACCTGTACTCCCCGCTTGCTGCCAAGCAACTCATGCCATTCATCTACTGCGACGAGTCTCAATGCTTTAAAGGTCTCCGGGTATCCTTTCTGCGCCAGCAGCAAATGCAGGCTCTCCGGTGTGATGATCAGCACTTCCGGCATATGCCGTTTCTGTCTCTGCCGTTCGCTCATCTCCGTATCCCCATTGCGTGTACCGACCTGCCATTTCATGTCCAGCCCGCGAATGACCTCTTCCATAGCCCGGCCGATATCCCTGGCCAGCGCCCGGAGCGGTGAGACCCATAATAGCTGCAGCCCGCTGCCGCTTCGCGTCCGGTAGTCATCGGGATGATGATTGATAAAATCGATCAGCGCGCCGAGAAAGACCGAGAACGTCTTCCCGCATCCCGTAGGCGCATTGACCAAACCTGAATGGCCATCCAGGATATGCTGCCAGGTCTCCTCCTGGAAAGCAAAAGGAGCACGTTCTTCTTTTGCCATCCAGTTTCGAATTACTTGATATCCGATTGTTTCTTGTAAATGCATATTTAGATCTCCATCCTTCTTCCCGGACCGTTGCATGTCCCTGTGCAATTTAATACTGCTTTAACAGCGGGATTAATTTTTTAGTGTTTAACTGATTTTAACAGAAAAAATAAAAAAGCTTATTTAATTTAATAAAAAAAATCCTATGCGATATTTTACTTTATCCTTACTTATACTATCCCTTAGCGCATGTTCCTCTTATCAATACATGACCCTGAGTTCTTCTCAACTAAAGAAAAATAATAAGCAGCAGCTTGTTTTTGAAAATGACACCCTGAGCCTGACTTATGATTTTGGCGGCTTTGATGGCCCTGTAAGCATCAATATCTATAACAAGACCAGTCAGCCTCTTTACGTCAACTGGAAAAAGTCAGCGCTTATCCGGGATCAGCATCCTCTAAGCTATTTCGACCGGAATATTCCGTTTTCCGCCTCCGGAGATTCATATGGTAATCGTTTCGTATCGACTGGCTCTTATTCCGGCTCGCTCAGCCTGCCCGAAGGGATGACATTCATTCCCCCCGGCTCTGCTGTTTCCAAAGAGCTTGTCTATCTCAGTCAATCCGGGCCATTCATTTTTTCCATCCCCGACAGTATAACCCAGAAAAAATTTCAGAACTCCAATAATACATCCGATGTTCATTACCGTCAGCTCAGCTATGACGAGACCGGATCGCCCATGAAATTCAAAAGCTACCTGATCTTCACGCTTGGCCTTAATAATACGCAGGAATTTGCCGAAAGCGCTGATTTCTATGTTAGCGAAACTATAGACACGAAGACCGTTCCGGAGGAATTCCCCCTTTATCAGCAACAAGGCGACAAATTCTTCTTCAAATACAAAAAGCAACAATAAGCTGCTCACAAGGTCTTCAGATATTCGATCACGGCCTTTCGCTCGTGGTCGCTCAGCTTGTCTCCGAATGTATGGCCATAATTACCATAACCCGGTAATGTTGTATTATAGACGGCCGTACCGCGTGGCCCGGCTTCCTGTGTATACTTCCATCCCATGTTTGCATAGTCGTATTGGGGATCGTTGAAATCCCTGGACCAGTAAGCGGGGCGGAGCTTGCTGTTCAATACGGCCTCCAGCGTTGGCACCGAGCCGTTGTGCAGGTATGGCGCAGTGATCCAGATGCCATCCAGGGGCGGAGCGATGTACCCGTTAAAAGGTTCGAGCTTTGCGGGATGATCGCCCTGTGCAAACCAGCTCCTGTTAAACCACTCAATGAACTGTGGGCTCTGGTAATTTGCTTTGAAAAGCAGCGAGTCTGTCTTGATGACAGATTCCGGTATCAGCAGGTTGGGATAGTCTCCTCCTGCTCCATAACTCCCATGACATTTAGAGCAGTTCTGTACGAACAGTACTCCCCCTTGTTTGGCCAGGGACGTATTTATCGGTTGCGGATATTTAGGGGGCTCGATCGAATAAATATAGGCGAGCACGTCATTGAAATGGCTATCCACTTCCCTGGCTTCTGAACTATCACTTACTGTCAGCAGGTTCGAGGCCATGAGAAACCGTCCAAAATCACCCCGGCCGAAACCGTTGTAGAACATGGCGTGTTTCTTCTTTAATAACCACCAGGGAGGTGTATCCGTTGGGATCACTTCTCCGGCAACTTCGATAACCGGGTCATTGCTCCAGCGTAAGGTCTGCGGATCACGATGTGCAACCAGCAGGTCGGCCAGCCGGTCCGCTGAATTCACTCCCCGTACCTGGGTATACAGGTCTCCGCTGATCGTCTTCATCGCGGTCAGGAAAGGCAGGGCTGCGGCATATTTTTTTGGGTCCCCGCGCTGTAACATCGTCTGGGCCATCAATGCCGTCCCGGGATTCAGCTTTTTCCGGTCGGTAAAGTCGATCATGGAATTCCCCAATCCTACATACAGCTTCTTTTCAAACACCTGCGCATGACATTGCAGACAGTTCGGTGCGACTACCGTCTCTCCATTTGGTGACCTGACGGCAGTATATTCATGACTGATCAGGGTATTGGGACTATCCCTGTTCAGGTAATTGGCGGTGGTTTTTCCAAACCCCAATAAAAAATAGCTATAGGGAATACCGCTTTTCAGATAATCTCCTGTTGTCAGATAATGATAGCCTACGACAGCATCACCGGTACGCTGCGGGCTCGCGGGAATCGGTACGGGCTCTTCTTCGCGTGTATATCGTACCACCGTTGTAAAAGCTAAACCCGCCACCGCCAATAAACCAAACACCAAAAGCTTTTTCATTTACATAAATTTACTACTTCCCATACAACTCCAGCATCTTCTTCAAATTCTCGATGGTATCTATTTCTTCCGGACGTTTGTCTCTCCTCCAGCGGTTGATCCGGGGGAAACGCAAGGCCACCCCCGACTTATGCCGCGCCGAAGCAGCAATTCCTTCAAATGCGATCTCGAAGACCAGTTCCGGTTTCACCGTTCGTACCGGCCCAAATTTTTCCAGCGAATTCTTGCGGACAAAAGCATCCACTTCTCCCAGCTCTTTATCCGTCAAACCGGAATATGCCTTTGTAAACGTCACCAACTGATCACCCTGTCGCACCGCGAATGTATAATCGGTGTACAGATTACTTCGCCGCCCGTGTCCTTTCTGAGCATAGACCATAACAGCGTCGATCACCAATGGATCGATCTTCCACTTCCACCAATCTCCCCGTTTGCGTCCGACCTGGTAAACAGAGGTCTTCTTTTTTAGCATGATCCCTTCACTCCCTTTGTCTCTTGATAAGGCCCTTTTTGCTGCGAGCCCTTCCCAATTGTCAAATGAGATTATTGGCGAGAGTTGTAGCAGGGGATGTGCTGCCGCTGTTACTATTTTTTCCAGCTGCATCCTACGTTCTTCCAGCGGCCTGTTTCGCCAGTCCTCGCCATTATATTCCAGCAGGTCATACGTTATAAAACCAACCGGCACTTCGGCCAAATGTTTCTTTGTCACGTTCTTTCTTCCGATCCTTGTCTGCAAAGCTGCAAAGGGGAGCGGTAAAAATGAAATTTCATTTTTACCGCTCCCCAGTCCAATGATCTCTCCGTCCAGCACCGTCCCATCCGGCAGCAGATCCTTAAACTGCTGGTATTCAGGTAGCCGATCCGTCATCAGCTCTTCTCCCCGGCTCCAGACAAAAAACTGTCCCTGCCGTTTGATGATCTCCCCCCTGATCCCATCCCATTTCCATTCGGCCTGCCACTGTTCCGGGTTGCCCAGTGAAGCCAGGTCTTCCTCCAGGGCATAAGCCAGGTAAAAAGGATAGGGGCGTGACAGGTCAGCTGCTGCCCCCTCTTCACTCAAAAGTGTGGCAAAGGAGGTTGTCGCGGGATCCCAGTCGCCACTGATCCTATGCGCAATGATGGAAGCTTCTACTCCAACTGTCTTTGCCAATGCATTGACTATCATTTTCTGGGAGACGCCGATCCGAAACCCGCCTGTGATCAGCTTATTAAAAACAAAACGTTCTTCTTTATTCATACGTCCCCAGCAGGACAGGACAAACTCTTTTTTTATTGCTTCGTCCTCTTTCCCCAGCTGCATCAATCGCTGGAGATAAAAAGAGAGGTCTCCGTCCACCACTTCCTCCGGTTCCGGCAACAATAAAGATATGGTCTCTGCCAGATCCCCTACTGTATGATAACTCTCTTCGAATAGCCAGGCCGGTAGGCCCGTCACCTCTCTGCACCATTCCTGTAATTGTGTGGAGTTGACCGTCCGCTTTGGTCTCCGACCGCTGAACAGGGCGATAACCCAAACCTTGTCTGCATCACCGGCTCCGGTGAAGTAATGGGTCAGCGCATCGAGCTTGTCGTTGGTCTTTGTGGTGGTGCCCAATTTTATGGCCAGCTCAGAGAAAAGCCGCATGCCATTATGTGTATGGTGGGTTGTGGTCATGTTATGTCCTCCTTCTTATCTGCCGTGTCATCCTGTTCCCGCGCCTCGGCTTCGGCCCCTGCAATCGATTCGGGTGCACCGGCCTCTTCGTCGTTGCCATACTCGGTCTTCACCTCGGCCGCCCATAACCCTTTCTCATTCAAATATCTCGACAAAGTCGCCTGAAACCCATGTGTCACAAAAACCCGCTCTGCCCCTGTCGCTGTCACAGCCGCCAGCAGCCCCTTCCAGTCTGCATGGTCGCTCAGTGCGAAACCTGCATCTGCATTTCGCCGCCGCTGATTGCCCCGCACCTGCATCCAGCCGCTGCATATTCCAGTAGCATAAGGACTGAAACGCCGCATCCAGGGCGAGTCCTCTGCGCTGGATGGCGCAATCACTACCCGGCCGCGGAAAAGATCTTTTGGCATATCCGGCAATACCCGCTCCACGGCCGGCAGCTGTACTCCGGCGTCCACCAGGGCCTGATGTACATTCCAAACAGCCCCGTGAACAAAGATCTTCTCCGTCACCGGCGCCAGACAGGACAGTAGCCGCTGCGCCTTGCCCAGGCTATAGGCGAAGAGGACTGAAGTCTTAGCCTCTGCCTCGTTCCTGCTGACCCAGTTCTGAATAGTCGTAAATATTTCCGGTTGTGGTTTCCAGTTGTAGATCGGCAATCCAAAGGTGGATTCTGTTATAAAAACATGACATTTCAGGGCTTCAAAAGCTCCGCTCAACCCATCATCCTCTGTTTTATAATCTCCGCTTACCACCCATACCTCGCCCTCATATTCTACCCTCACCTGTGATGACCCGATGATATGTCCTGCCGGATGAAGGCTGACCCGTACTCCATTCAGGAAAACCGGTTCTCCCCATTCCAAACTCTGATAGGGATGAGGCCCAAGCCGCAATTCCAGGAGAGGCCGGGTCAGCCGGTGACACAGATAGCTGCCGCTGCCCGCCCGGGCATGATCGCTGTGGGCATGCGTGATCACAACCCTGGTGACCGGCCGCCAGGCGTCGATATAAAAATCTCCTTTCGGGCAATAGATCCCTTTATCGGTAAATTCCAGTAGAGGCATAAGAATAAGAGGAACTCCTGCAAATAACAAGCCTGGCCGGGAAAAGTTGGGCGCCTAATTCACGCCTGTCACCACCCCGTCGGTCTTCCGGATAAAATAAAGCTTCTTATTCTCAAAATAATCCAGCGTAGGAGTCTGCCGGTTTAGGAATACCGGCATTATATCGAAATCGTTGAAAACTTTGAACTTTTTCTCGCCAATGCTGCCGCTGAGGTTCTTTCCATGTAAAAGCAGTAGCTTCCCAAACCGATATGTCGACTCATATCCGCGAAAAACCATGTCGCTCGGCCGCGAATAGAACTTAGTCCTGAAGTTCTGATCCATCTGTTTGACCAATGAATCGAGGGGATTGAGATAAAACGGCGTAGAGTAAATGATCTCTTCCCCTGCAAAACCGGGCTGGGTAAAATCGGTATTGTCCCAGGTCGGCATCCCGATCATCGTCGTACGATAGGTCTTGTTGAGAAAGGCCAGCTGCTGACAAAGCCGCGTACCAAATACATCGTCCAGGCTTCCCGCAATGCATATCGTCTGATTGGTACTGTCCAGGTAAGGCGTCAGGGCTGTTGCATCAAAATTATCGTCCAGTGTAATGTATTTTATCTTCAATGCAACAGAAGCAGTAGTCTTATCAACGTCTGTGAAATACCCCTTTAACCTGTCTTCCTGTGTCCCTTTCTTCCGGAAGAAGACCACCGGCTTTGTGGGGTAGTTGCGCTGGATAAATCTGTAAATACCTTCGCAATGTGATTTCAGCGTGGAGTTGAGGATGACCAGGCTGGGATTGTTCGTGACCCCGCCATCATTGGGGAAATTGACATTTATAAAGGGGATATGCAGGCGGGCTGCTGCTGTGGCCAGCTGTTGCAGCTCTGCCGAGTTGGTTATCTGACCGATGATCAGCTCCGTATTTTGAAAAGCGGAATCTCCCAGGATTTGTTGCAGGTTTGTAGTGACCGAACGTGTGTCGTAGATCCGCACATCCAGCGTTGCCTTTTCTTTTTGCAGAGAATCCAGGGCCAGTTGAGCACCTTCATAGAATTCGAGTCCCGGATTGATATATTTCGGGAAACTTTTATCATAGCGATAATTGCCTGTAGCGTCAAAGGCGGAGTCCAGGTAAAGCGGTGCGAATATAGCCAGCTGATGACGACCCGTATCAGAATGGCGGGTCGTATCGACACGGCGGAGCGTGTCGGTCTGTGCCTTCACACCGGCCACCGCTATCAGCGCCAGGAGCAATGTCAGAAAAGAATATCGAAATTTTTTATTCATAACTATTCCCACTCGATCGTCGCTGGCGGCTTGCTGCTGATATCATATACTACCCGGTTAATCCCCTTTACGCTGTTGATAATGTCATTAGAGATATCCGCCAGGAAAGTATAGGGCAGATGTGCCCAGTCAGCCGTCATCCCGTCGACGGAGGTCACTGCCCTCAGGGCTAGCGTAAACTCATAGGTCCGCTCGTCTCCCATCACCCCAACGCTCTTCACCGGCAGCAAAATGGCCCCGGCCTGCCATACAGCGGAGTAAAGATGATGATCTTTTAGTCCTTTAATATAGACATGATCTGCTTCCTGCAATAATCGCACCTTTTCCTCGGTTACCTCGCCAAGGATCCGTATCGCCAGGCCTGGTCCGGGGAAAGGATGACGCTGCAAAAGGTCTTCCGGGATCCCCAGTTCTGCGCCTACGCGCCTGACCTCGTCTTTGAAGAGATAGCGCAAAGGCTCTACCAGCTCCAGGTGCATCTTTTCCGGTAATCCTCCTACGTTGTGGTGGGATTTTATGGTCTGGGAAGGACCGTGAACAGAAACGCTTTCGATCACATCCGGATAGATGGTCCCTTGTCCCAGTAATTCTACACCGGGTATTTTGACGGCTTCTTCCTGGAAAACGTCGATAAAAAGCCGGCCGATCGTCTTGCGTTTGGCTTCCGGATCGACTTTGCCGGCTAATTCGGTATAAAATGTATTTTTTGCGTCGATGCCTTTAACATTTAACCCAATCTGTTTATAGCTCTCCAGCACCTGTTCGAATTCGTTCTTGCGCAGCACTCCGTTGTCTACAAAGATCCCGTGGAGCCTGTCGCCGATAGCCTTGTGTATAAGAGTCGCCGCCACCGTAGAATCCACACCACCGCTGAGGGCCATAATGACCTTGCGATTGCCGATCTGTTTGGACAATGCCGCCACTGTATCCGTGACAAAATGAGCCGGTGTCCAGTCCTGTGCACATTTACAGATGTTCACCAGGAAGTTGCGGATGATCTTCTTTCCTTCGATGGAATGATATACTTCCGGATGAAACTGCAGGCAATACAAAGGCTGTTCGCTACCTTCCCCGCTCTCTGTGCCTTCCTTCCTGAACGCCGCATAAGGGATATTCTCCGTCGTCCCCAACACTTCAAAACCTGCTGGCAGATCCAGTATTGTATCGGCATGGCTCATCCAAACCTGTGACAATTCCGTCACATCATTAAAAAGGGTATTCTCTTTTTGTTTATGGAGAAGAGCGCGGCCATATTCACGCTTGTTACTGTTGGCAACACGTCCGCCAAACTGTTTGGCTGTTAACTGGGCGCCATAACAGACCCCCAATACCGGCAGCCGGCTGTGCAACGCTGCAATGTCAATTTCCGGCGCATTGGCATCATTTACTGAGAAAGGACTGCCAGAAAGAATAATGCCCTTCAGGGAAGGGTCAAAATCGAAAGATTTGTGGTAGGGAATGATCTCGCAATATACATTAGCTTCACGTACAGCCCTGGCGATCAATTGAGTATACTGGGATCCAAAGTCCAGAATGAGTATCTTTTCCGTCATGGTGACGCGAAGGTAAAAAAAATCCCCCACACCCCCGAAACTGGCCGCGGGGGACGTACATTTGTGCTCAACCTAAAACATGCGATATGAAACATGCTGCACTCACCTTCCTTAGAAAAACAAAATTTATCTGGCTCCTACTGGCTTTACCGGCTATAATGACCTCCTGTCACAACATCCTTGGTAAAAGGGTCAGAGGCAACGGTAATATCAAGACAGAAGACCGCAGCGTTAGCGATTTTAAAAATGTTGACGTCAGCGGAGCTGCGAAGGTTCTGGTTTCTCAGAGTGATCACCCCTCCGTCAAAATAGAAGGCGACGAAAACCTCCTTCAGTACATCGAAGTCCGCCAGGAAGGGGATCGCATCATCGTCCGGGACCGTCCTGGCTTTCACCTGATACCATCCGGAGACCTGCGGATCTATGTGTCAACAAAGGTTTACAACGAGATCAAGGCTTCCGGCGCCTGTGACATCATCGGTCAGACAAAGATCACGAATTCCGAAGACCTCACTATGCATGTCAGCGGAGCAGGGGACATTAAAATGGACGTGGACGCTCCCCGGCTGACCGCAGAAGTCTCCGGCAGCGGGTCCATTGATCTCAAAGGCCAGACCAAAGACGTCGATCTTGATCTCACTGGTGCCGGCCATGCCCATTGTTATGAACTGTTGGCAGAAAATACAAAAGTGGACATCTCCGGGGCAGGCTCTGCCGAAGTCTTTGCCAGCGTGAAACTGGATGCGGAAGTCAGCGGCGCGGGTAGCGTCAGCTATAAAGGGAATGCAACTACGGTCAACCAGCACGTCAGCGGTGCAGGTTCCGTACATAAAGCGGAATAAAAGAGAGGCCCACAGGCCGCTCCAACTTTAAAGGCCCCCGGTCACCGGGGGCCTTATATTTTATCGTCCTTTTAACATTCTTTTTGTGATCTTGTAGCTATGACCAACCGGCTTTTTCTCCTCATCCTTTTACTGGCGGCAAAAATATCTGTAAAAGCCCAACCCATGGTTCCCGAATCCTGGCCCCAACTCCCTTCCCCCGAAGCCTTTCTCAACGAGGTCTATCACACGGTTGTAGATTCCACTTTTGATCACTACTACCTTATCACCGGTGCCGATACCTGCCGTTTTGTAAAATATGATTATGACGAGTGGGAAAAATATTATCTCCGGGAGACGGTGCCTTTTATCACCCTTAATGAGCTCTCCGAAAAAGCTTATCTCTCCCGTTATCCTTATTACTGGAAGCAGGCTCGCCTTGAAAAAGCTATCTGTATCACCCCTAAAAAGGCCGATTCGCTTCTTTTCCCCGAAAGATATGCTCCGATAGACAGTGCTCATCACCGCTACAAAGCAAAACTCCGGGCAAACCAAGCCGCCACTGGAAATCTGGTCTTTAGCTTTTCTCTACCTCAATTCACGGACGACGGTCATTATGCTGTCATCGACCTCAACTCCATTTGCGGGGCAAACTGTGGTATCAGCCTTACTTGTCTCTTTAAACATAATTCCACGGGCTGGTCTCTTATCGGCCGGCACGTCAACTGGTCCTCTTTACCCGCTTCACAGTAAGTACGATCCCCGTTATACTGACAGAGCCCCTCGCCGCAAACGAACAGTTTTTGTATCAAAAGCGGGCAGTCCAGACTCCAGGACCCTTATAATCCATGGAACAACAATAATTTAAACATTTGGCATTGTGTTGGGGAGAAAATAGAATTATGTTCAAAAATTATTTCAAATCCGCCTGGCGCAGCGTAAAAAAGAACAGGGTGTTTTTTGCGCTGAACGCTTTAGGCTTATATATCAGCGTGACGGTTTGTATATTGATAACGCTCATAATATTTCATGAAACAAGTTTTGACAGACGGGTAAACAGCGCCATTAGCATATACAGGGTGGTTAACCATTCCAATTTATCAACAGGCAAATCATATAATGGAGTAACACCGTATCCGCTCGCATCCGCCATGCGTGCGGTCATGCCGGATGAAAAACTCATTTCTCAAATTCATTTTGAACGGGATGGCGTTGTATCTTTTAGCAATAAAAAATTTAAGGAACAAAATGTGATTTTTGCAGACTCCGTTTTCCCTAAACTTTTTCCATTGGCACTTAAAGAAGGAAGCCTGCAAAGAGCCTTAATTGAACCAGGGTTTGCTATTCTTACTGAAACGACTGCCAGCCGGTATTTTGGCAAAGATGATGCAGTGGGCAAACGAATAAAATACGCCGGTTTCCTTGATCTTGAGGTGGCCGCAGTAGTGGCTGATGCACCTGCTAATACGCATTTGCCTTATAATATGCTGGTTTCATACCGTTCATTAGACAAGCGTATTCTTGGCGGTTTGCCAATTGACCAATGGACCCTGGGCGCGTCAGGATTTACCTATATCGGAATAGTAGGAGCCAATAAAGTAAGGCAGACAGAAACTATGCTTGCGTCTATTGTAGCAAGCCATATACCTAAGAATGAGGGTTCTTCCAAGATAGAGTTTAAGCTGCAATCTTTGCAGGATATTCATTACAACCAGTTGTTTGCAGGTAGTAACCCCTCTTACACGGTAAACTACAGTTATTTGTATTTATTGGGCGCTATTGGCCTGTTTCTTATATTGGCAGCCTGCATTAATTATACTAATCTTTCTACCGCTCTCGCTATCAAAAAATCGAAGGAAGTAGGCGTTAGGAAAACCATGGGTGCGACACGCGGCAATCTGATGAAACAGTTTTTGTCAGAAACTTTTTTACTTACTGCTTTTGTTATCCTTGCTGCGGCAATATCAGTTCGTTTCTTTCTGCCTCCTCTGAATAGTTTTCTCGATAAAAATATCCCGCTAAACTGGCTTGCATTTAAAACCGGCCTTTTCTTACTGTGTCTGTGGGTGGTCATGTCATTGCTTTCGGGCTTATATCCCGCATTTATTTTATCGGGGTTTAATCCAATCACTGCCTTAAAAAGTAAAATATCAACCCCCAAAACATCGACTCTTATGCTTAGAAGGGGGCTGGTGGTCTTCCAGTTTTTAACAGCGCAGGTTTTAATTATCGGCGCCATTGTGGTTGCAAAACAACTGGCGTTCATACAGTCAACACCTTTGGGCTTTAATACGCAAAGCGTAGTGGATATCACCCTGCCCGAAAACAAATCCGCGCAGCTGGAGGCGTTGCGTAACCAATTATCAGCGATACCCGGCATCTCCAGCGTCAGCCTGTCATTGGGTGCGCCTGTGTCGGACAATCGGGTTAATACCGGGTTTAACCTGAAAGAAAAATACGCTACGGAAAAGCATGAGGTCGCGGTAAAGGCGGCAGATAAAGGCTACTTACAAACCTATGGGCTGCAGCTGGCTGCCGGCCGCTGGTTTGATGAGAACGATGAAAGTAAAATGGCCAGGACAATTCCCGATTCATTGCGGCGATATGTATTTGTATTGAATGAAACAGCTGCTAAGTCGCTCGGGTTTGCAAGCCCGCTGGATGTTGTAGGAAAATATATAACATTTGGCATGAATGATATTTCCGGACAGGTCATAGGAGTTATGAAGGACTATCATATAGCTTCTTTGCACAACGCCGTTTCTCCGGTGCTTATGGTGGAATTCCCTTTCTTTTATTATAATGCGGGTATAAAATTTTCCGGGAAATATACAGCATCGGCGCTTTCAGCGATTGAAAAAGTGTTTGTATCCGTATATCCCAATAGTATATTTGAGTCAAGCTTTCTCGATGAGCATGTCGCCAGTTTGTATAAGGAGGAACGACGTACACAACAGCTGTTCAACCTTTTTACTATTCTTTCCATAGTAATAAACGTGCTTGGGCTGGTTGGCCTGCTCTCCTTTATGGTAGAACAAAAAACAAAAGAAATAGGGATACGCAAGGTGCTTGGCGCCTCTGTTAAGGATATATCGGTCATACTGTCCAGGGATTTTGTGCGTCTTATTGTTATTGCATTTTTAATTGCTGCGCCAGCTGCCTGGTTTTTAATGAATAGGTGGTTGCAGGGATTTGCCTATCGCACTCAAATAAGCTGGTGGATTTTTGCTGTCACTATCGCAGGTGCGCTTGTAATCACCTGTGTGGCGATAGGGTTTCAAACAATAAAGGCTGCGGTTACCAATCCTGTAAAGAGTTTGAGGTCCGAGTAGTAACTAAATTCTTTTTTTGTTTCTCAATTCCCTTAACTTTTCTTAAGACTCTGTAAATCCATAATAAGTCTCTCTATGGCCTCGCGTATAGCTGCAGACTGAATAATCCTTGTACCTGTTTTCCTCGTCACAAAGGCATTCGGGCCTATCGGTGAATGAGGATCCTTATCCGTTATATCCACACAATAACATTTCGAAAAGTCTTTCCATTGCACACAGATCTGGCATAATCCATGCGGAGTGATCTTGCCAAAACCTATCAGGCGGTTGTCAAGGGCTTCAAGGCTTACGTTCAACACATCGGTTGACGTGGAGTCCAGTTCGATCCCGGCGGCAGGAAGGAGCTGTTGGAAGTATTGATAAACGATCTGTGCGCCATACTCTCCGGCAAACTCCGATTGGTTATTTATCGGCACAAGGCTGCAATCCAATCTCTCTATTTTTAAACTATCCCTTAGATCCCGAAGCTCTGCGCGTAACTTGAGACCCTCCAGGTCGTATTTATTGACCGTGGGGTAAAACTTGAACTTTTTTCCAGGCAGATATCCATGTTCCGGCATGACGATAAAGCTTGGCACAAAAGGACTTATCACCTGTCCATATCCCTGGATAAAAGCAACAGTTAGTAGAAAGCCTATTAAACAGCGTTTCATGGTATAGTGATTTAAAGATTACAAATTCACATAACGTACTCTTATCCATACATTCCTGTTCCTTCCCTTATCATCCGTACATGATATCTTCACGGGCCCTTCATCGGGAATAAAGAACTGTCTGCTCCGCGCTTCCCCTGCCCGGTAAAACTTGTCATTGATATACCAGTACACCTTGCCTACGTCGTTGCTGACCCGGCAGCGCAGCTGTAAAGGTTCCGGGTCCTTCCGGTTGATCAGATACTCGCTGCCATTGGATGGCGAAGTCACTACCGGTGCCCCCTCGTGAAAAACTTTTTCGCAGTTGGGATTATGCGGAGGGATGATCGGATAGGTGATGTGATTAGTCTCAAAATACTCTTTCATCTCCGGCGGTACCACTAAATATAATTTTTTCTTATAACCGCCCGATGGCATACAGTTGCGGCAATAAGACATCTTTTCATCGGCCGACACAAACACTTCCTGCCTGTTATCACATTTCCGGGCCGGTGACACCAATGGAATAAAATAATCCGTCACCAGGTGTGTGCAAAAGTCGTTTGGTGGCAATCCTGTCTCCGTACATACCATCCGGACATCACAATCGGCCGGCTGACTAAACCAGGAGGCATCATCGTCGTAATCTATGGTATTAAAAACGGTGAACAGCAAGGGTGTTGCCACGTTAGCTCCACTCAGCTCCGGGATGCCCAGTCCCGAGAAATTGCCAACCCAGATCCCTACCGTATACCGCCGGTTGTATCCGATACTCCAGGCGTCCCGGCGTCCATATGAGGTGCCTGTCTTCCAGGCTATTTTCGGCAGATGTACTGTACTTTCCCAGTTCAGCGGAAAGTCCGGCCTGTTTACCTTCGACAGGGTCTCATTGATCATGAAGGTCGCTGCCGGACTCAAAATAGACTCGCCCTTGAAGGTTGCGGAATCCCAGGTCAGCCGCGGCCGCACATATTTCCCTTCATTCGAGAAAATAGAATAAAGCCCCGTCAATTCCTCTAATGTGGCCCCGCATCCTCCCAGGATCATCGACAGCCCTAGCTTGTTCTGATCGCGGCGGATCTGCTGAAAGTCGCATTCTGACAGCTTTCGAATCAGCTTATCCTTGCCCAATCTCTTCAGACTCTTTACTGCCGGTATATTCAACGAATGCTCCAGCGCGTACTCCATCGTAACATAACCGTTGAACCTGCGATCATAATTTTCCGGCGCATACCCTTCATAATTGACGGGCACATCGGTAATTGTCATTTTAGGTGTAAGTAGTCCCGCATCGATACACAAACCATACAACAGCGGCTTCAGGGTACTACCCGGCTGACGGATCGCTGCCGCGCCGTTGACCTGACCTCCATCCAATGAATCGCGGAAGTCCGCGCTGCCTACATAAGTGACGATGCGATGTGTTTGATTGTCCAGCACGATCACTGCTGCATTACGGATATTCTTCAATGCGAGCGTGCGCGAATAATCCTTTACCAGCTTTTCTATCTTCAGCTGCTTGTTCATCTCGATAGTCGTGTGGATGATGGGACCCGCTTTTCTCTTCAGCCTCCAGGCCAACTGGGGAATAAAGGCGGGAACGGCTCCCCGTCTTGCGGTCAGCGGCTCGGCCAGCGCATCGGCTATCTCCTGATGTGTAAATACGCCGGCCGCGGCCCACTTTTTTAGCCATTTGTTGCGTTCTTCGATAATCCGGTCATTATTTTTCCCCATTACCAGCGAGGAAGGCCGGTTGGGGATGATCGATAGGGCTGTTATCTCCGCCAGGGACAGGTGATCGGGGTTTTTGGAAAAATAAAGGATGGAAGCGGATTTTACTCCCTGGATATTGCCTCCATACGGAACTTTGTTCAGATAAAGCTGTAAGATCTCGTCTTTGCTGTATTTCCATTCCAACTGGAAGGCGCGGAAGATTTCCACCAGCTTGTTCCAGTAGGTACGCTTCTTCGGCTCCAGCGAGCGGGCCACCTGCATCGTGATCGTAGAGGCGCCGGAAGTACGTCGCATCCGAAAGACATTTTTTGCGAAGGCCCGGGCCATTGCCAGAGGATTGACGCCGGGATGCCGATAGAAATACCGGTCCTCTTTTTCGATAATAGTCTTGCGCAGCAAGGGTGAGATCTCGTTGAGTTCGGTTTTCATCCGCCATTGCTGGTCCGCGGTCAGGAAGGCATGGATGACTATTCCCTTGTCGTCGGTGACAATAGTCGAATATTCCACCTGGTCGGGTAGGGGAAACAGCCAGTTTAGCAGGAGAAAAAGAATAAAGACACTACTTACGCTGATCACACTGATCTTCATCCACCTTTTCCATCTCATGGTTTTCCGGTAATTCCGGCAATAAATGTAATTAACAAATTCTTATCATATGCTCACTTGCAAATAGCCTTTCCAGTTATGTAATTTCATCCTGGAATTTATTTCCACTATATGCAATCTTCACATCCTCCTTAGCTCCCCACTAATTTCATACTTTCTTCAATTGTCCGCAAGCAAACGAGATAGTTTTTTTTGCGGCCTTTTTGTATATTAACAGCGTTTTACAAAAAACTCTTATCAGACCCCCTTATGCGTAAACTTTCCGGCGTAATCGCCCTACTGACGATCGCCCTTTCAACCTTGTTTCTTATATCGTGTAATCGTAGCATGGTTAGCCTGGATTACACCAATGCCCGGGATGAAGTGCCAACCCTGGGCAACCTGTTCTTCCGGTTTGACCAGGCGCTGGTCAAAGACTCCCTGCTCGATCAGTGGGATTCTACCCAATATGTCAGTTTCGAACCAAAGATCCCCGGCCGTTTTCGGTGGGAGCATCCCGACGAGCTGGTATTCTCTCCTTCTCAGCCTTTACCGCCTGCTACGACCTTTAAGGCAACACTCAAAAGCGACATACTTCAATTCAGCAAGTTTGGTCGCATAAAAAAAGGCGAAGACCTGGTCTTTCATACTCCGGAGCTCAAGCTCGACAATACCAATACAACCTGGGTGTTGCAGGACGAGAACAGTAGTTCGGCCATACCCCAGATCGACCTGCAATTCAACTATCCGGTCAATCCCGGTTCTTTAAAAGACAAGCTGACCATCCAGATCGGAGGCCAGCCTGTTAATTATGTTTTTCAGACCCTTTCTGCATCGGATCGCATCTCGCTTCGTCTGCTCAACCTAAAGGCAGAAGACAAGACCCTCGATGCGAATATTTCGATCGATAAAGGCCTTTTACCTGAAGGCGGCACCAACGGACTGAAAGATAAGATCTCAATGACTTCTGCCATTCCTTCCCCCTTTGTGCTTACGATCAATGAAGTGACTACCGAACATGACGGGGAGACGGGGTCTATTCACGTCCAGACCAGTCAGCAGGTCCCTGCCAGCGGACTGGCGGCCAATGTCTCTTTTAACCCCGCTGTGAAATTTACTGTAGCGCCGGCTGATGACGGCTTTATCATCAAAAGCGACAACTTCGACCAGTCGAAAAGCTATGCCCTGACACTGACTAAGGGTCTGCGTGGCCGGATTGGCGGGGTCTTGCACGAGGAATATACTACCAACATCACTTTTGGCGAGCTGGCTCCTTCCATTAGCTTTGCCAACAGCAAGGGCGTCTATCTTTCGGGTAAAGGGGCCCAGAACATTGAAGTAAAGATCATCAACGTGCCACGCGTCAAGGTTGTCGTTTCCAAGATCTACGAAAACAATCTGCTGATGGCCCAGCAGTATAGCTATTACCCGAGGGAAACCACCACCAGCCGGACCCGCAGCAGCAGTGAGGACGGGGGTGATGAAGAGGGTAATAGCGGTGGGTATTATGCCGGTGACGATGACACCGGCCCCGTTCTGGGTGATGTCGTATACGAACAGGAAGTGGATACCCGCAGCCTGCAAAAAAGTGGCAGTGGGAATGGCCGTCTCCTGAACCTCAGCATCGCCGACAAGCTGCCGGAATTCAAGGGCATTTATCACGTCATGATAAGGTCCACCAAAGACTATTGGGTCAGGGACAAGCGATATGTCTCTCTCTCCGACATTGGCCTCATCGCAAAAGAAGGAAAGGAAAAGATCCTGGTCTTTGCCAACTCCATCAAGACGGCCGCTGCCCTGCCCGGGGTCACTATCATGGCTTATGGCGCCAATAACCAGCTGCTGGGTACAGGTGCTACCAGCGCCGAAGGTATTGCCGAGATCACTTATGCGCGCAAGGAATTCGCCGGTTTCCGGCCTGCGATGATCATTGCCAAATCTGCAGAAGACTTCAACTACCTTCCCTTTGGCACTACCCGTGTCAACACCTCCCGTTTCGAGGTGGGCGGCATCCGAAGCAATACTTCCGGGCTCGACGCCTTTATCTATCCGGAGCGGGATATCTATCGGCCGGGTGAGAAGGTCAACTTCTCCGTCATCGTTCGCGACCGGCAATGGAAGTCTCCGGGAGAGCTGCCTGTCAAGCTGAAATTCCTTCTTCCCAATGGGAAGGAATTGAAAACCTTCCGCAAAACGCTGAATGCGCAGGGGTCGCTGGAAGGGAATGTCGACATCGCCGAATCGGCCATTACGGGCACCTATTCATTGGAAGTATATACTTCCAATGACGTATTGCTCTCGACCCAACCCTTCCGTATCGAAGAGTTCGTCCCAGACAGGATCAAGGTCACGGCTAAGCTGGATAAGACATCCCTCGAAGCAGGCGACATTTCCCGTCTCAGCATCCATGCTGTCAACTTCTTCGGACCGCCGGCAGCCAACAGAAATTACGAATGTGAGATCCAGGTCAAACGGCGGGCATTCAATCCAAAAAATTACAAGAGCTTCGACTTTAGTCTCTCCGACAATAATGTCTCGTTTGACAAGGCGGATCGAGAGGGTAAGACCGATGATCAGGGGAATGCTATCGAGAAATATGAGGTTCCCGAGCTATATAAAAACATTGGCTTGCTGCAGGCTACCTTCTATGCTACTGTCTTTGACGAGACCGGCCGGCCTGTCAGCCGTAGCACCTCGGTCGATATCTTTACCCAACCTGTTTTCTTTGGGATAGCTGATGATGGGTTTTCCTATTATGCCCTCAACCAGGCGGTGCAATTCCCTATTATCGCGCTGGATCGTGATCAGCGGGTGCTTAACGGCGCATCGGCAAGGGTGCAGGTCATCAAACATGAATATCGTACTGTGCTGACAAAGAGCGGCAATTATTTCCGTTATGAGTCTCAGAAAGAAGACAAGCTTCTCAGCTCGGGCATTGTCAGCATTAGCGGTGAGAATACAAAATACTCTTTTGTACCCCGTTCTCCCGGCGACTACGAGCTGCGGGTGTCGGTACCCGGCTCTAACAGCTATGTGAGCAGCAGTTTTTACAGCTATGGCAGTTGGGGCGGAGACAATAATTCCTTTGAAGTCAACAACGAGGGGCATATCGAAATTGAGCTTGATAAATCCGGCTATTATACCGGAGAGAGTGTGAAGGCCCTGTTCAAAACGCCGTTCAGCGGGCGTATGTTGATAACGATGGAGACCGATAAGGTCATATCGTATCAATATGTCAATGTAGACAAACGGACCGCTTCGCTTGACCTGCCTCTTACGGTCGATGCCGTTCCTAACGTCTATATCACTGCAACCCTGATCAAGCCTCACGAGCTGTCGGATATTCCCCTGACGGTCGCTCATGGATATCAATCGGTGAAAGTCGAGGCAAAGGAAAGAAAGATCCCTGTGGAGATCACTGCCCAGGCTTCTGTGCGGTCGCATACGCATCAAAAGGTTAGGGTGAAAGCTTTGCCTGGTAGTATGGTTACCCTGGCCGCGGTGGACAATGGTGTATTACAGGTTTCCGATTTTGAAACTCCCGACCCTTATGACCATTTCTATGCCAAACGGGCTCTTGAGGTCAATGGATATGACCTTTATCCCTTATTGCTGCCGGAAGTCAGGCCCAGCCTGAGCAGTACGGGAGGTGACGGAGAAAGCGACATGAAGAAGCGCGTGAATCCGATGCCGGCCAAGCGTATAAAGATCATCTCTTACTGGAGTGGTATAGCCCAGGCGAATGGCAGCGGGGAGGCGGAATTTGAATTCGATATACCTCAGTTCTCCGGCCAGGTGCGGCTGATGGCGGTGGCTTATAAAAATGAAAGCTTTGGCTCAAAAGAAGCGGAGATGACGGTAGCTGATCCGATTGTGCTTAGCTCTGCCCTGCCTCGGTTTATGAGTCCTGGTGATACGGTGACCATGCCTGTTACGATCAATAATACTACGGGTAATTCTGCCAGCGCGGCGGTGCGGCTAAAGCTTGGAGGGGCATTGCGAACGCTTGGGGATGACCAGCAAACAGTCAGCATCGGGGCCAACAGTGAGGGGCGGGCTCTGTTTCAGCTGATAGCGCCTCCGGCAATGGGTCTGGGTAAGGTAACGGTAGAGGTCAATGCTATGGGTGAGCACTTTGTGGATGAAACGGAAATAGGCATCCGGCCTTCTGCTCCTTTGCAGAAGATGACGGGCAGCGGTTCGGTGATGGGTGGCGGCAACCAGCCGATCGACTGGAATATGGCGGACTTTATTCCTTCCAGCGTCGGGTACAAGCTGGTGGTCAGCCGTTCACCGGTAGCTGAGCTGGGGCAGTACCTTAGCAGGCTGATAGAATATCCTTTTGGCTGTACTGAGCAGACGGTATCGGCCGCATTCCCTCAGCTCTATTTCGGAGACCTGGCGGCTCTTGTCAGAAAGACCAATGTCAACACGGCCCAGCGGGTGGCTGCCAATGGAAATATCCAGGAAGCGATAAGAAAGATCAAAATGCGGCAATTGTATAATGGCGCCGTTACGCTTTGGGATAATGATGAAGTAGAGGATTGGTGGGCTACTATCTATGCGGCTCATTTCCTTGTCGAGGCGCAAAAGGCGGGTTTTGATGTCGACAAGAGTTTGATCGGCACCATGCTGGGATATATCAACAGCCGGTTGAAGAACCGGGAGACCATTACATATTACTACAATAGAGACCAGAACAGGAAGATCGTTCCGAAGGAAGTCATCTATGGGCTATATGTATTAGCGCTGGCAGGGCAGCCCAATGTCAGCGTGATGAACTATTATAAGGCCAGCCCGGCTCTGCTGGCTCTGGATTGTAAGTATTTGCTGGCTGCGGCTTATGCCCAGGCGGGGGACAAAAAGAGTTTCCGCGAATTCCTGCCCTCGCAGTTTGCCGGGGAGGAGTCTGTGGCTCAGACTGGGGGTAGCTATTACTCGGACATTCGCGATGAATCGCTGGCTCTTGACGTATTGGTCGATGTAGACCCGGGTAACCCTCAGATCCCTGTAATGGCGCAGCATGTAAAGAATAAGCTGAAGACGCGTTACTGGTACTCTACGCAGGAACTGGCCTTTGGCTTTTTAGGTCTGGGCAAAATCGCCCGGCAGTCAGCAGGCAGCACGGCGACGGCAGAAGTGCGGGTCGATGGCCGTAGTGTTGGTGTTATGGACGGCAATGGCAATCCCGTCAGTTTGTCGACCAGGGAGCTGCGTGGCTCTGGCGCCACTGCCCCCCGTGTGGAAATTGCGACCAAAGGCAGCGGCCGGCTATATTATTTCTGGGAAGCAGAGGGTATCAGCGCTACCGGCGCCTATAAGGAAGAGGACAGCTATCTCAAGGTACGCAAACGCTTCTTCGACCGTTATGGCCGTCCTATCAGCGGCAATACTTTCAAACAGAACGATCTCATCATTGTCCAGCTTTCTTTGGACAAAACTTATAATACCGATATCAGCAACATCGTCATCACTGACATGCTGCCTGCCGGCTTTGAGATCGAAAATCCCCGGACGAAAGAGCTGCCGGGCATGGATTGGATCAAGAGCGAAAGTACGCCTACTGCGCTCGACGTTCGGGACGATCGCATCAATCTCTTTGTCAACTCCACATCCCTGCATCAGACCTATTACTATTCTGTACGGGCAGTCTCACCCGGGACCTTTCACATGGGGCCTGTCAGCGCAGACGCGATGTATAATGGGGAATATCACTCCTATAATGGGGCAGGTACAGTGAAAGTGGTGCAATAAATTTTTTTGGTGATCCAGCATCAGGCTGGATCACCTTTTTTTAATACCATTTTAATTAAACCCTGTATCTGATCTTTTATCTTACCTGGTAGCCAACAAACCCTGATTATGAAAAAGCTCATTCTGGCATTCATTGTCATTTTTTTTGCGCAGAGTGCATTCTCGCAGATACAAGGTGACACAACCAATGACGTTGATCCATATACGAAAGCTGAAAGATTTGCCGATTCCTCAGGCACATTAATTCAAAAGGAATATATCCGTGTTGGTAACATCCACGACTGTGTGATCCAGGTGGTGCATTATACGGATCTGATCCATTTTTCTTAAAATCCTTGACAATGCGAAGGCGAAGCTTTGATTTTATCTTTACGCAAAAGGCTAGCCAGCAGCGGATTGTAAAATTGCTTATCATTTAGTTCGAATTTGCGGAGGCGCTGGCGGGATTAATACCCTGCCTTGCTTTTAAAAAGCGTAAATTACAATCATGAGCAAAATAGTCGGCTTAGCCGTTCCTGACAATCATCTTCAGCTCTTTACTTATACAAGAGAGTATATTGATAAAGTTGGATTTGATAAGTTTCTTCAAAAGTCGAAGGATCAGTTCAGGAGTGAAGGACACGAAGCGTTTACTCATTACTTTACGTTCCGTTTCGATGACTACAAAAGGAATATGGTTACTCTTGTGTTTTTGGAAAAGACGGGCAACGAAATAATGAACTTTACGGTGACGGCACCTGTCGGAGAAATGGAGGCGGCCATTGGATGGGTTAAAGAACATAATCCTCATCTTATCTTTGGTGTCGATGGGGAAATGACTACGAGCTCATATGATCTTTTGAGCAATAGGAGTACTGTAGAGCTGTCTTTTCAGATAAGGCAGGTGGCGTAAACGACGAATGCCGCCTTTTGCTTATCTTGGTTCAAACTCTAAATCATGAGACTTCTAATGATTTGCTTGCTAACATTTTGTACTTATTCTTGTTTTGCTCAACACGCTTCGATCGAGAATGATACGCTCACTTATAATTCGCATAAGTATTGTGCAGGTGATACGGTGCATCTGGCATATGGGAGCGCCGGAAATAAAGGTTTTGAATTTGTTCAGACCGGCAGCGTCGTGCTTGGGCTGAGAGCGCTGGACAAGCGGTTTTCAAAAATAGATGTTGTTGTCAACAAAGTTTTTAAACAACGTGGAAAATATTACCTGAGGGGCAAACAAATCGATGGTCCTGGATTAGGTTTCAATATCTTCATCGACGTCGAGGGGGCCATAGATAACAAGGAGATGAAAGAATAATCTACCTGCTCCCAAGCCTCGCCGCCCTGGCAAGCTTTGCATTTATAAAAATTTGAAAAACAATTAATTACATTTATTAGAAAAACGGTGGAAACTCCATCAAAAACTCCCTTATCTCCTCTTCGGTCACCGACGGATGTATAGCCTCCAGCTTCACAACCCCCTCTTCCGTATCGTAATAGGCTGCATAACGATCGTTTGCAACATGAAACTGATGCCTGGTCGTATCCTGTTTCATACCATATTGCTGGCTCAGTCTGTTGATGATAATGGCCGCCTGTTCCTGATCTGTTACCGGAATACGTTTCACTTCTTTCGCCATAGCTAAATGCCCGGCTGACCACCGCCGGAGGGTTTATAGGTTAATGATTAAAAAAGCCTGCAAATCCCAGGCCCGCAATTGCCGGCGTCGGTCCCCCGGTCGGCTGGTTAAAAAAGGTTTTAGCAATCTAGCAAATAGGTCGACTAGACGCCCGGATGCAACTCCACAAAGGCCCGCCGGTCAATAATCAGAAAGATTTCCGCCCGTCTAGCGTAAGGGGTTTCTTTTCGCGCTCCCTATGGGTAAAAAGTTATATACTCTATTTATTGTTAGGGAATGTTGTAGTAAAACTCTATTTTTATCTGAGGATTCTAATTTAGTCGAACTTATTGTGAGATAATTAGAATATATAGTTTTTATCTTTGTAATTTTACCTCTTAAATCTATCGGCATGAAGCTTTTTGTTGCAGGTCTTCCTTATGATTTTGATGACGTAGACCTGAAAGAGATGTTCGAATTGTATGGCGCAGTTAATTTCGCGAAAGTTGTGATGGACAGGGAAACTGGGAAGAGTAAAGGCTTCGGGTTTGTAGACATGCCAGATGACACGGAAGCTCGCCAGGCTATCGAAACACTTGACAACGCTTCTATCCGTGGCAAGAAAATGGCTGTTAAAGAAGCCGACGAACAGAACAGAGGCGGCGGCGGTGGTCGTGGTCCTGGTGGTCGTGATGATCGTGGAGGCGGCGGATATCGCGGTGGCGGTGGTGGCGGCGGACGTGATGATCGCGGTGGTCGTGACGATCGTGGCGGTGGCGGTGGAGGCGGCGGTTATCGCGGCGGCGGCGGTGGTGGCTATCGCCCCGGTGGTGGTAGTGGGGGTGGCGGTTATCGTCCTGGTGGCGGCGGTGGTGACAGAGGCGGCGATCGCGGTGGTGACAGAAGATTCTAGTAAATTTACGTATATCCAACCTTTCCATACGGGGTGGTTGCGACTCAGGCCGCAACCACCCATCAGTTAGTGCTTAGTCTAAGCGATACACCGGATAGCGCAAATGTGCCGGTTCATACCAGGGCGAATGCTTATATACAAAGTCCAGCTGCGCGCCCGCATGTTTTGCAAATACACTGTCCGACTTTTTCTTCTCTTCCAACAAGGCTCTTACTTCCGGATGCTCTGAAAGCCAGGGTCCTGCTACATCTTCCCACCGGTAGGCACTATATCCCTCTTTCTGCTGTAAGATAGCATCGAAGAAATTCCAGGTGAAATAGGAATCGTCTCCCGTCGGTTCCAGCATCTCAACGAGGAAGCGCCGGGCGGGCTGATTGGTAGAGATCACATAATCTCCCCGTAGGAACTGTACCTGCTCCAGATCGCTGACCACCGTTGTTCCTGTATTCTTATGATGTTTTTCATAAGGTCTGGGAGATGAGGTATAACCCGCAATATGATATGCCGTCACCTTCACCAGGGAATCCTTTGTCAGCCGACGCATCTCAACTCCATTCAGCGCCAGCAGGTCAGTGACCGAATGCCAGCCCTGCGGAATGATATAAGCAGCGGGCACTGTCGCAAAGAGATCTGCCGTAAAATAATTGTAAAACCGCACCGGCTTTTCAAAAGGGCGTGAATGATCATAATACAAACGCGGCATCCCCGTAACCGCGCTGGGTTTGTGATCAGCCTCATAACCTTTGAACGAAAGCATGTCCCAGCGTGTCGTATCTACCTTCCAGTCCAGTCCAAGGCGGGTGCTTTGCCCGTCACTGGCAAAGTCCTGCTTTCTTTTTTCCAACAGTTCGGCGCCGTGCAAAGAGGCCTGCTCGATCATCGTAACCATCAGCGCATAGGTCGATAGCACCCGATCCTTAAAGGGCTTTAGCATATGTGTTTCCGGCATGAACGCCATCGTATGGAACAAAGTAGCATAACCGCTCGAATATCTTGGCTCATCATAAAAACCCTCCCATCCCGTGCCCGGATTGCCCTGCTCAAAATCCACATAGGGCGTCATACCCCATCCCTTTTTTTCCATACCGGCAAACAAGGCCGGTTGAAATACATCATGCAGAAAGGTCCCCAGCTCCCCACCGAGCTTATTCCATTGCGAGCTCAGCAAGGTCATCGTATATTGATAATCGGCCCCATCGCTGACATGGTTGTCGATCTGGATATCCGGATTCACCCAATGAAAGATCCGGGCAAAAGACCAGGCATTCCGGCTGTCACATTTGGTAAAATCCCGGTTGAGGTCAAGATTTTGCGCATTTCCCCGGAAACCGTAGGCCTCGGGACCATCCTGGTTGACCCGGGAAAAGGAGGTCCGGTTCAAAGCGCCGCCAATATTATACAGGGGGATCACCGCCAGGGCAACATTGTCCGGCAGATGGATCTTTTTTGTCACCAGATCCCGAAGCAGCAGCATGCTGGCGTCTATGCCGTCCGGTTCTCCGGGATGGATGCCATTATTGATAAGGAATACCACCTTCCCCTTTTTATGCCATACAGCGGGGTCTGTGACCCCGTCATTGGAATATAGCACCACATGATAGGGATACCCCGCATCGCTCATGCCCATTTCCTTTATGGATAACAAGGCAGACTGCTTATCCAGCTGTTTATAGAAATCAATACACTCAAACCAGGTGGCGGAGCGGCGGCCTTCCGACTGTTCGAAGGGCGTTGGCAGGGACTGGGACTGCCCCGAGCGGGAAAAGGAAGAAACCAGCAGCAGAAGAGCTAAATATTTTCTCATAAGGGCACAAAATAAAAAAAGACTGTCCATGACAGTCTTTTTTCAACAAACTATTTTACAAATACATTCTAATCCCAGATAGCAGGACAGGCAGGCGACTACTTGGTAGCAGCAGCTAACGTATTCACCTTTCTAGCCAGCTTACTTTTCAGGTTTGCTGCCTTATTTTTGTGAATAACGCCTTTTTTAGCCAGTTTGTCGATCATGGAAGCTACTTCAGGCAGCTGTTCCCCTGCTTCCTTCTGCCCCTTGATCGCTCTCAGATCACGGATCGCGTTACGGGTAGTTTTACCGTTGTAACGGTTACGATCTCTGCGCTTTTCAGCTTGCCTTACATCTTTTTTGGTTGCCTTATGATTTGCCATGAACTCGACATTTTTAGGACGGCAAAAGTAGAACCATTTGCCGGAATCACCAAATTTGAAATCGCCAAATTCAGGAAAATAGGGTAAAATCCTCAAATTGACCCTAATCGTCCTCCCTTAGGCGGTTTTGGGGGACCCTCAAAACCCCGTCCACCCTACTCATCTCGTTAAATATCAAATAAATGGTAAAATCCATCAAAATCCTCCCGTTCCTTGATTAATTTTGAGCGATATTTGTGGGCCAATTTTTTGGCATTGGTTAGCTACAGGCTTGCCGGCCAGAAGACCCATTAATGAGTTCAACAGCACTTTTCTATGAAGGACTATTCTTTTATAACTAATTCTCATCCAGCTTATATCGAGGGACTCTACCAGGACTTTGTGAAGAACCCCGATGCCGTGGATCCCGAGTTTAGAAAATTTTTTGAAGGCTTTGATTTCGCGGTTACGCAGGGTAAATCTGTCGCATTTGCCCCTAATGGCGTCGCCGGTGCAGCCAATGGCTCTGCGAACGGAGCTGCCGCCAGCGGTACTTCCAAGGTACTGACTACCTCCGATGGTGTCGACTGGAAGAAGGAGCTGGGTGCCTATCGCCTTATTCTTGGCTACCGGAATAAGGGCCACCTGCTCGCCAAAACCAACCCCATCCGTCCCCGTAAAGACCGGGGCGCCAACCTGGACCTTGCCTTCTACGGCTTTACGGAAGAGGACATGGACAAGAATTTCTTTGCCGGCAACCTCATTGGTCTGGGTACAACCACTCTCCGGCAAATACTCTCCCATCTGCAAAAGACTTATGCCGACCATGTCGGCATAGAGTTCAAATATATCAGCGATCAAAAAAAGATCGACTGGCTCACCACCGAAATGGAGAAGAACTTTCTGAACCCTCTTCCGCTGGAGAAGAAACGTCGCATTCTGGAAAAACTCAACCAGGGCGTTATGTTCGAAAAATTCCTTCATACCAAATACATCGGTCAGAAGCGTTTTTCCCTGGAAGGCGGCGAAGCCACGATCCCTGCTCTCGACACCATCATCAATGTTGCCGCTGCGCACAACGTGCAGGAAGTGGTCATCGGCATGGCGCATCGCGGCCGGCTGAATGTCCTGGCCAATATAATGGGCAAAACCTACGAACAGATCTTCAGTGAGTTCGAAGGCACTGCTAAAATGGATCAGACCATGGGCAGCGGTGACGTAAAATATCACATGGGTTATGGCAGTGAAGTGCAGACTCCGGATAATAAAACCGTTCACCTGAAGCTCATGCCCAATCCTTCCCACCTCGAAGCGGTCAACCCCGTTGTGGTAGGTTTCGCACGTGCTAAAGCCGACGTGTTATATGAAAGCGATTACGATAAGATCCTTCCTATCCTGATCCATGGCGACGCGTCTGTTGCAGGTCAGGGTATTGTATATGAAGTGCTGCAGATGAGCAAGCTGAAAGGATATTACACCGGCGGTACCATGCATTTCGTCATCAACAATCAGATCGGCTTTACCACCGACTTCGATGACGCCCGCAGCTCTGACTACTGTACCTCGCTGGCGGCTACTATCCAGGCACCTGTATTACACGTCAATGGTGACGATGCAGAAGCCGTGGTGAAATGCGCTGAGATAGCCACCCGTTACCGGCAGGAGTTCAACGCCGATGTATTTATCGACCTGGTCTGCTATCGCCGTCATGGTCATAACGAAGGTGATGATCCGAAATTTACACAGCCGCATCTTTACGCTCTCATCGATCAGCACCCCAATCCCAGGGAAATGTACCAGCAGTTCCTTACCCAGAATGGCGAGGCTGACGTGCTTGAGCTGGCCAAAGAGATGGAAAAGAAATTCTGGGCCGATCTGCAGGAAAGACTCGATGACGTCAAGCAAAATCCGCTGCCTTATACTTATCAGAAACCAGACCTCTGGTGGCAGAGCCTCCGCAAGGCTACGGGCACCGACTTTGATCAGTCACCGGTCACGGCCATCACTGAGGCGGATTTTAAAAAGATCTTCGACGCCATCATGATCTGGCCGGAGAACTTCAAACCCCTTCGGAAGATAGAAAAACTGCTCCAGGATAAGGTCAAGCTCTTCACCGAAGAAGGGAAGGTCGACTGGGCTACCGGTGAGCTGCTTGCTTATGGAAGCCTGTTGCTGGATGGAAAGGATGTCCGGATGAGCGGACAGGATGTTCAACGGGGAACTTTCTCTCACCGCCATGCTGTCCTGCGTGATGAGAACACTGACGAACTCTACATTCGTCTCAGCCGTCTGCCCGATGCAAAAGGCGAGTTCCGGATCTATAACTCTTTGCTCAGCGAATACGCTGTCCTCGGTTTCGAATATGGCTATGCACTGGCAAATCCCAATGCCCTGGTCATGTGGGAAGCCCAGTTCGGGGACTTTAGCAATGGCGCGCAAACCATTATCGACCAGTTTATCGTTGCGGCTGAACAGAAATGGCAGCGTATGAACGGCGTCACCCTGCTGTTGCCCCATGGCTATGAAGGACAAGGGCCCGAGCACAGCTCTGCCCGTATGGAACGTTTCCTGCAAATGTGTGCTGAATGGAATATCATCGTTACCGATGTCACTACCACTGCCAATCTCTTCCATGCCTTCCGTCGTCAGCTGGCCTGGCCCTTCCGTAAGCCTATGGTCAACTTCTCGCCGAAAGCTAACCTGCGTCATCCAGGCACATACTCGAAGATGGAAGAATTCACTTCAGGCGGATTTAAAGAAGTGATCGACGATACTTTTGTAAACGATGCCCACCAGGTGAAGAAAGTGCTTTTCTGCAGCGGTAAAGTTTATTTCGACCTGGCTGATCGCCAGCAGAAGGACAATCGCAAGGACGTGGCCATCGTTCGTCTCGAGCAATTGTATCCGCTGCCCGTTCAACAGCTGGAGGCTTTGTACAAAAAATACAGCCAGGCTTCCACCTGGTTCTGGGTACAGGAAGAACCCCTTAACATGGGGGCAGCTTCCTTCCTGCAGATGAACCTGAAGAGTATCAACTATGGCGTTATTAGCCGTCAGCCCAGCGCTGCAACGGCTACTGGTTACTCGAAGGTGCATGCACAGGAGCAGGCGGAGATCATCGAAACGGCGTTCAGTATTTAATTTAACGAGAGAAACATTTTTTATAAACACAACTCCCTGCGGGGAGAAGGAGGATTAAATGATCGATATAAAAGTTCCGGCAGTAGGCGAATCTATCAGCGAGGTAACGCTGGTAAAATGGCTCAAACAGGAAGGGCAGTATGTTGAACGTGATGAGGTAATTGCAGAGCTGGAAAGCGAAAAGGCAACATTCGAGGTCAACGCAGAAAAAGCAGGCGTATTGAAGACAGTAGGCAAAGAGGGTGATACCCTGAAGATCGGGGACGTGGTAGCTCAGATCGACGAGACAGCCACCCGCCCTGAAGGCAGCAGCGCACCGGCAGCCGCTCAGGCAACCGCATCCTCTTCCAATGGCTCCGCGGCCCCTGCCGTCAAAGCCCCTGTAGCAACGGCCACCGCCGCTGCACAAGGTCCGGTAACATCTATTCCAAATGATATCAAGGCTACTCCTGTAGCAGCCGCTATCATATCTGATAAAAAGATCGACGCAGGCTCCATTACTCCTACCGGCACAGGCGGTAAGATCCTGAAGCATGACGTTCTCGAGGCGCTGGCCCATCCCGGCCGTACGCCCGGCAAAGAGCTCTTTACCCGTGCAGATCGCCGTGAAAAAATGAGCAACCTCCGCAAGACGGTATCGCGTCGTCTCGTGGAAGCCAAGAATACCACGGCCATGCTCACCACTTTCAATGAAGTGGACATGAGCGCCGTCATGGCACTCCGTGCGAAATACAAAGACAAATTCAAAGAAAAACACGGTGTCAACCTGGGCTTTATGAGCTTCTTCACGAAAGCTACCTGCTATGCCCTTCAGGAATGGCCCGCTGTCAACGCATATATCGACGGCGATGAGCTCGTCTATCACGATTATTGCGATATCTCCATAGCCGTCTCCGCTCCCAAAGGACTTGTCGTACCAATCATCCGCAATGCCGAAAGCCTCAGCATGGCCGACATCGAAAAGAAAGTCGTCGAACTGGCAACCAAGGCCCGCGACAACAAGCTCAGCATGGAAGAAATGCAGGGTGGAACTTTTACTATTACGAATGGTGGCGTATTTGGAAGCCTGATGTCCACGCCGATCATCAATATTCCCCAGTCTGCTATTCTCGGTATGCACAAGATCGAAGAGCGCGCCGTTGTCGTAAACGGGCAGATAGTCGTTCGCCCCATGATGTATCTGGCGGTCAGCTATGATCACCGCATCATCGACGGCCGTGAATCTGTCAGCTTCCTCGTCCGTATCAAGGAATTGCTGGAGAATCCCGATCAACTGTTGTTTGGAAAAGATCCGGTGAAAGCATTGCTCGAGTTATAGTGAAATTCGATAACCAGCTTCGTTACGCGCTACAGATCATCGACACCTACCAGGGTGAGATGCCCCTTTATGCCTGGCTGAAGAGCTATTTCCGGGACAACAAACAAATGGGCTCCCGCGACCGCAGGCTTCTTAGTACCCTGGTCTATGGCTTCTACCGTCTTGGTCACGCTATTAAAGGACTGTCTGCCGAAGACCGTATACTTGCCGGCCTTTTTCTCTGCAATGACCAGCGGGGAGAATTCCTGCAGTACTTCAGGCCTGAATATGACGAAAAAGTGGCTCTGCCGTTAAGCGAAAAAATAGCCTTCTTTCAAACCCAACCGACCGGCGCCGGCTTTCGTGTGACAGACATCTTCCCCTGGAAAGAAGAACTCTCCGCCGGCATCGATCACGAAGCCTTCTGTCTGTCCTTCCTTCGGCAGCCCGATCTTTTTCTGCGTATCCGTCCCGGCCAGGAACAGGTTGTTCGCCAAAAGCTGGCTCCCGTGGGTTCCAAAGCCTCTGCGACCTTTATTCCTCCCTATACTTTTCGTCTGTCCAACGGCTTTAATGTAGAAGAATATTTCACCCCTGATCAGGAAGTGGTGGTACAGGACTACAGCTCTCAGCGCATCGCCAATTTTCTACAAATCCCTGCACCCCCCGCCAACCATGGCCAACCCGCCTTCCCTGAGTTTTTCTGGGATGCCTGCGCCGCATCCGGTGGTAAATCCATCCTGGTCCACGACCTCTATCCCGAGCTCAACATCACCGTATCAGACATCCGCGACACTATCCTTCGTAATCTTCGTAGCCGTTTTGCCAGAGCAGGCATTAAAAACTACCAGGCCTTCCTCACTGACCTTACCCGTGACTATCCGCCCGATGCAGCAGCAAATGCCGACCTCATCCTTGCTGACGTCCCATGCACCGGCAGTGGCACCTGGAGCCGTACTCCCGAAGAGCTTTGGTTCTTCAACCCTCAAAGGATCACTCAGTACGCCGAGATACAAAAAAAGATCCTCGGTCACATCGCTCCCCGTCTGTTACCGGGCGCCTGGCTTGTCTACAGTACCTGCTCCGTCTTTAAAAAGGAAAATGAAGAAATGGCTGCTCTTATCCGGGATACTACTCACGGTCTGAAACAAGATAAAATGGAGAATATAAAAGGATATGATGATCGTGCCGACACCATGTTTGCGGCACGCTTTACCCGCTAGCGCTGCCCCAATCACCGCTGCGCCAACCGTGTCGCTAATTATGATCGATCAGGGTCATCGTCAGCTCAAATCCGATCTTATACCCCGTCTGTGATCCATTCGGCGTCGGTGGCTGATATTCCCACATGGCGGTATGCCGGTAAACCAGCCCTATATGTTTTGCATAGGTCTCGATCCAATAGGTCTTTGAAGCAAAAGACTTAGGGTCAACGATCGGAACATTGATCGAATCGCTTGCCTGCAACACTGTTACCGTACTATCGTATTTGGTAGTGCCCAGCGTATAAGGCTGTGCCACATTCTGGTAAGTATAATCCCATGCACCCAGGCTCAGGTGCGAGTCGTCGCTGAAGTCGAAGAAATCCTGGTACGGGGCATATGGCAGCGCACTATTCCCTGCCCAGCTAAGCCCTTCGGTGACAGGGGAAGCTAATTTAAGATAACGCAAATTATTCTCTGTCATCCAGACCTGCTGCATCGAAGGGGTCACCGTATAGGTCTGGCTTGCAGTCCAGGAAGAACCCGAAAGGTCACTCAAATAACGGGTGACCAGCCAGGCCTGATTATTCGACCCGTCGGTAAAAGACTTTTCCACGGAATCTTTGGCCAGATAACTTGTAGTCGTATCCAACTGTCCGTAAAAGTAAAAAGTGAGGGAATCCAGCCGGTAAGTGGCATACTTACCCACTTGCAGAGACATAAAATAATCCGTTGGATCACCCACAAAGTCGGAAGTATTCTTATAGGAAATGGTTTTCTTACAGCTGATTACGACCACAGCAACGATAAGCGTAAGAAGGAGACTTAGTCGATTTTTCATATCTGTAAAATAAAAATCCGGGCAGTGGTTTAACTGCCCGGATTGTAACGTATTATAGACTTATTTATTGCTCCCTTAGATAACCGGGACAGCCCGCTGGATAATTCCTCCGCCCACCACTTCATCTCCCTCATAGAAGACAGCACTCTGACCCGGGGCGATGCTTTTAGCCTTTTCGTAGAACCGTACACCTACCTTATCCCCTTCCGGGTAAAGGTTGCTCAGGCCACCGGCATCCTTATAACGGATCTTGGTTATGACCTCCATTCCAGGCGTAATTGTATCATACTTCATCATATTGATCTTCCCGACCATCATCTCCTGCCGGTCGAGGTCAACTTCATCTCCCAGTACGACCGTATTCGTTTCAGGCTGGATCCCGGTTACATATACCGGCTTGCCAAATGTAATATCCAGTCCTTTGCGCTGTCCGATCGTATAAAAAGGATAACCTTTATGCTGCCCGAGAATATTCCCGTTCTTATCAACAAAATTACCGCCCATTACCTTTTCCTCCAGACCTTCTACCCGGCGGCGTAAAAATCCGCGGTAATCGTTGTCCGGCACAAAACAAATCTCATAGCTCTCGGCCTTTTTTGCCAGTTCGGGATAACCGTAGTCCAGCGCCATCTGCCGGATCTCCGTCTTACGATAGGGTCCCAGCGGCAATAGCGTCCTGCCCAGCAGATCCTGCTGCAAGCCCCACAACACATAACTCTGATCCTTTGTCTCGTCAACTCCTTTTGCGACAGTATACCGGCCATTCGTATGTTGCCGGATCTGGCCGTAATGTCCCGTTGCGATAAACTCACAATCCATAGCATCGGCCCTCTTCAGCAGGGCCCGCCATTTGATATGCGTGTTGCACAGGACACAGGGATTAGGTGTGCGGCCTGCCAGGTATTCGTCGACGAAATTATCGATGACAAATCCCCCAAACTCTTCGCGGATATCCAGTATAAAATGCGGAAAGCCATGCTGCACCGCAGCCATGCGGGCATCATTAAAGCTATCCACGTTGCAACATCCTGTCTCTTTTTTTGATGCACCTGCGCTCGCGTAATCCCATGTTTTCATGGTGATGCCTACAACTTCATAGCCTTCATCATGCAACATGAGAGCCGTAACGGTACTATCAATACCGCCACTCATTGCTACCAGGACTTTTCCTTTACGGCTCATAATTCTTTAAATTCGAACCGCAAATTTACATTAAATAATCTGGACCTCCAATGTCGGGTTCCTGACCAAAAATAAGGCCGCTTCAGGTCTGCTCACCCTCTGCGGCCGTTGGGAATTGAAACTCCGGGCCTCGTCACAAAGCCCTGTTTCCAAGCCATTTATTGTTTACAAAATGTCCTCAGTACCTTTATTTCCCCATCCTGAACCGAGATATCCTTCCATTCCGTCTTATTCTCTACATGCACCACGTACACATTGTCCTCTCCCTCTTTCACTTCCTTTACCCAGACGATAGAATAATCATAATAGTTGCTTTTTACTTCTTTTCTCACCTCTGCCGGCAAATGATCCTCCTGGTAAGTCATCATCGAATACATCCAGTTGCCTTTCCTGTCATAAATATGCCTGCTTTCCACTCCCTCTTCCTCATACGTAGCCAGGTACCCTTTTGGAAGCTTGTACCAGGCCTCATTTTTTTTGTCTCCGACCCTGGCCCAAAGGTCCCTGGTAGCCTTCACTGCCGCACGGTCCGACCCGATAGCATAAGTATTCAGTAAAATGGCCTTATCGGAAGTCTGCGCATTCGCAGAACTACTGCCTGTGCAGAATGCAAAAGCCAGCAGCATGATGATTATTTTGTTCATGGTAATTAATTTTAAACAAAACTAATTCGCCATGGACCACCATCCGAGCCAGAATCAGTACCTGGCGGAAAACAACCGGAATTATGCTTTTTGAGTGAGTAGTTGGCCGGGCGGGACCCGGAGACAATCGTGCAGAGGGAAGGCCGGCCTATGGCCTGTTTGGCTGCAGCTTCTTCAGCAACCCTTCCTTTCTGCTACGCGAGACATTCACCGAAGAACCGTCGGACATCACCAGGTATCCCCCTTCCCCCTTGATATATTTACAGATCTCGTTCAGATTCACGACATTGGAATGATGCACCCGGACAAAGGAATAATCTTCCAGCAGCTCCTCGATCTCTTTCAGGGTGCGGGATGCGATGACCCGCTGCTGATCCTTCAGCGTCAGTATAGTATAGTTACTGTCGGAAGTGCAATGAACGATGCTATCCACCGATACCATTTGTAGACCTTCCATCGTGGGAATGGCTATCTTGCTGAAAAGCTGTGTGGGACTTTGTAGTTTCTGGAAAAGGAGATCGATCTGTTGGGGCAGGGGAGAATGTAGTCTTTGCTCGACCTTTTGTATCGATCTTACCAGCTCCTCCCGGTCGATGGGCTTTAAGAGATAATCCAGGGCGCTGAAACGAATCGCCTTTATAGCATATTGATCATAGCTTGTTGTAAAGATCAGCTCGAATTGGAGGTCCTTGACCTTTTCCAGTAGCTCGAACCCATTCATTCGTGGCATCTCGATGTCCAGGAAAAGCAATTGAGGTTTTTGCTCCCGAATGGCACCCAGCGCGTCGATTGCCGAATGATAGCTGCTTCTTACGTCTACCTGCGGGCAATACCGCCCCAGCAGAATAGATAATGCCTCGCAACAGTAAGGCTCGTCGTCTACGATGATGGCATTGATCATAAAAAATTATATTAATTCTCCTTCAGTACTGTTGATCTTGATCGTCAGCACCACTTGTGTCCCTATCGCATTTCCTTCGGTATCATAGAGGTCTTCGATCCGGAAGAAATGCCCTGCTTCGCCTGTGCCGGTGAGCAGCGCCAGACGTTCTGCTGTGATCTGCAAACCCATGGACTTATGTTTTTCCGCGGACTTGCTCTTTAGCTGCGCAGCCCGTTGGCGGCCTATGCCATTATCCCGGATGAAACATACAAGCGTATCGTCTTCCACGACCATGCTGATAGATAAAAGCCCTCTTTCTTCTTTATGCATCAACCCATGCCAGATGGCATTTTCGACGAAGGGCTGCAGCAACAAAGGGGGTATGCGTATATCGTCCGTATCGATACTATTGTCTATGGATATCTCGTAATCGAATGCGTTTTTAAACCGCAAAACCTCCATACCCAGGTAGAGTTCGAGTATTTCCACTTCTTCGGCCAGGGTGATCAGCGAATGCCGGGAATGGTTCATAATCATTCGCATCAGGCGGGAGAACTTTGTCAGATAATCCGAGGCCGCCTCTGTCTCGTGGCTGAGGATGAACCGGTTGATGGCATTGAGACAATTGAAAATAAAATGGGGGTTCATCTGCGACCGCAGCGCCTGGATCTCCAGCTCTTTTGCCCGCTGCTGTAGTGCTGCCTTTGCCCGTTCGCCTTCCAGTCTTTGAATCTCCAGCTCGTTCTCGGCCCGCCGTCGCCGGTGCGCCTCATTCTTTCGTTTCAACCGGATATTCCAGACATAGATAAAACTAAACAAGGCAAGCACAATGACAGCGCCGATGAGAATATTTTTGGTCATCATTTCCTGTTGGAGACAGACAT
>Ga0307510_10000041_pt1 | contig 102127 bp, 113 predicted proteins | sample 12_EM_MG_FD_207224 | JGI IMG/M metagenome (GOLD analysis project Ga0307510, IMG submission 207224) | Populus trichocarpa ectomycorrhiza microbial communities from riparian zone in the Pacific Northwest, United States - 12_EM | ecosystem: Host-associated > Plants > Roots > Unclassified... | reverse complement strand
CAGTACAAGCGTCACTTTGTAATATATCAAGTAGTATTATTTTATTGCAATTATCACAATATACAACTTGACGTATCTTCTTCACTATTATACATGACACTGGTCAAGATGGGTGAAAACAGCACACTGAGCACCAAAGATCATGTGAGGGGCCCAGGTAGACATATGATAGGCAATGAGCCAGCAGGAGGGCAATGCACGCAAGGGCAGAGAGGGACAGCAGCAAAAGCTTGGAGAGGGTGACGCGGTTAGTGCACTCAAAGTGGTCCATGATGGTCACGATTTGGACCAAGCATACCATGATTCAAGCTGGGGAACATGGCAATGATGCAAGGGCGATAAATAGGGGCCAGCACCCAGGTGAGGTGCAGCAGCAGTGCAGCCGGAATTTGAGCCAGCAAGAGGCGACAACGGGGACGAAACAGAGGCACTGTCACGGACTGCCCCGCTTACTTAATCTTCTCCTTCCCATTTCGTCTTTCTCGTACCGTTTCCGTCTGTGACTCCGGGCCGCTTTGCCCACTCTTTGCTTACTTATCGATGGACTGATCTTGCGTTTTCTAGAGACTTCCATACGCTTCTCTACGCTTCCCTCTTGCTCCATGATCCTCTATAGCCTTCTCTCACCTTCTGGTAGCTTCCGTCTGTACATGTATATAAACTGTACTACTTAGCATAGAACGGCTTTCCTAAGCTTGTTCTATTCGTGCAATCAGACTTTGACAGTCTCTTCTCACTGTTGAACGCGTGCGGCTTCCATCGAACGATCCCCTCTGCATTAGTCAGCTTTGCTGCTAATTGCCTTAGTCTCTCTATGTCTCGAGGTCACGTGCTAGTGCCTCGCTCGATTCCAAGTCACGCTTGACTTGTGTAATCTTCGCTCGTCATCCTCTCTGTCACGTGACGTACCACGTGACCGATTTCCCTTTTAGAAACGACCCCTTCTCGAAATCCATCTTCACAATCTCGCCTGAGAACCCCGAACCCCAAGAACCCCAGACTCGATCTGACACGGTGGTCTGACCGTGACATTAGAACGAGCTTCTCTCCCCCCCACGAACCAACGATGACTTCGACTCCTTCCGGATCAAAAGAAAAACTGAAAACCCCTGAGGGACTGAGCATTCCCACAGACTGGCGCGTACGTGCAATCGATCAACCAACAGAGGAATCACTAGCTGTATTGGACCTCCCGTTTGAAACAAAACCCGAAACCAAAGATACAGTTCCATCGGAATTCTCCGAATGCGTCCGCCACTTAGTTGGAGGACAAGACATCGTCGTTAAAATAGATGGGAAAGAGGTCTCCAAAAAGGCCCCTTTCACTGCCTACTATGCTTGTTTCAAGGGAGCTCTCCTTGCTCTGTCCAACGTCTTTGGAGTTTGGTTCAAAATCCACCTTCAAGCAGGAAACACATACGAATGCTTCCGCCTGGCGCGACCAAGCCTCCAACTAAAAGATTTCCCAATGAAAGGAATCAACTACGCGCGACTCAGACTTACTGGCCTCCCAATCACAAGAGCCCCGTCTAGGGCGACTTCTCCTATTCGACTGGCCCCACTAGACACAACTGCGGTTACTCCACACGACGGAGATGTCTTCCATGAAACTAACCCAGATGATAGAGAAGCACCCGCTATTAATACAAGTCAATCTTCGTCACCAGATCCTGAAGATCAACCAGAGCAAAAATCCTTCGCGGGGTTTGGATCATGGAGGATGCGATCCTCTCGAACAGCTCGACAACCATCTGGACCTCCCCCACGTCGCCCCCAAGGCACCGGAGACGATCCTTTTGGTTTAGAAGATCTCCAGGATGAACCAGAAAGGACCAACGACAAAGGATGCCGACTTGAGGGGATACACCCAGACAAGTTTGAAGGAGATTGATCCAAGACTAGACGATTCTTGAATCAGTTCAATAGATTCATGTTAATGAATCGAAAAGCCGATATCGCCAAAGACCCCATCTCCAAGTGTATCTACTTCATGTCTCTCCTTGACGGAGAAAAGGTTAATGGATGGGTCGACATGGCCTTCAACTGGCTCGAAGAAATCAAAGCTGATCCCAGTCTTATCGATCGATTCTCCAACCCGTGGAAGATGATGGAAGAGAAGTTCGAGGTATCATTCACCGATTACGCTGAAAGAGAGCGCGCTCAAGACCAGCTTGGGAAACTGAGAATGACTGGTGATAATCTCGACGAATATCTTGCCGCATTCGAAACTCTAGGGAGTCGAGCAGAGCTCAATCCTGACGACCCCTCAAATTTGCATACCTTTGCACAAGGACTTCCACGACAACTAGCAGACGCTTGTCTTGCCATGGAGAATCCCAACACCTACGCACAGTGGAGGGCCGCAGCCCAACGACAACAGGTGATCTACCTGAAGAAAAAGGCGTTACACTCTGAGTATGGGACTCGTAATCCCGCTCGAAACGCTGGTCCAAATTCCCAACAAAAACAGAATTCAGGTTGGGTCTGGCGTCGCCCAGGGGGAAACGCGAATCCCAACAATCAAAACTGGCACGGTCAAGGGAATCGAACGCAACCTCCTCGTCCTTGTCTTCCCCCCCGGAACGACGACGCCATGGATCTCTCTGTAATTCACAAAGCCACTACGGAAAAAGAAAAGGAGGAATACCGCCGTACAGGTCGATGCTTCCACTGTGGAAAGCAAGGGCACCTTGCACGCGACTGTCCTAGCAAACCGGCACGCGCTTGCACTGTCCAAATTGAAGACAGCCAGTCGACCGCTTCCAGCGATGATTCCTCCTTCGCTCCTCTCCCCTCGCTTGCCGTGCGAGTAGCACGCCTAACCGAAGAAGATCGTGGAGCATTCATGGATGAAATGCGCTCCTTAGGAGAAGATATGGATTTTCTTGGCGCCTGAGTACTACGGCTCTTACTCAGGCGGTTCTGAATAGTTCTGGTTCTATGTATATAGCTCGAAATCATGCAATTCAAGTTCCCTTTCAGCTACAAACCAAAACAAAACGAGTCGATCAAAAAGCATTACTTGACTGTGGTGCTACGGAATGTTTTATTCACCCACGAGCAGTAGAACGTCTCAAACTCGCGACAAGAACACTAGTCAAACCTAGAAAGGTACAAAACGTCGATGGCACTCCTAATAAATCTGGAGAAATCCTAGAAGCTGTCGACCTTCTTGTCAATAACAACGGACGAAAAGCCTCTCATGCATTCTTCGTCGCGAACATCGGATGAGACGACTTCATCTTAGGCTATCCTTTCTTCGAAGCTTCCAATCCGAACGTTGACTGGAACGGAGGTTGCATCGAAGGTTTCACCACAATCTTGTCAATAAACGCCAATAATTGGCGACCCCCCCAAAAGGGAGCGAAACGACAAGATTCGACCCCGGCTTGGGTATGATGTATCCCAGGATGGGAGGAAGGCGATGAGATTTGGCTCCAAACTCGCGTCGCTAAAACCACGGTAGCACAACAACTTGCAGAAGCAGCCACAGACAAGAAAAAGCGTACCTGGCAGGAACTGGTTCCTGAACGGTATCACCGTCATGGCAAAGTCTTTTCAGAGAAAGCCTCCGAACGTTTTCCGGATCGACGCCCCTGGGATCACGCCATAGAACTTAAGGACAATGCTCCCACATCCATTAACTGTCGCGTCTATCCCTTGTCTCCGAAGGAAAAAGAGGAACAACGCGAATTCCTTTCTCAAAACCTACGTCTCCAACGAATCCATCGGTCAAAATCACCTTATGCCAGTGGCTTCTTCCTCATTCGAAAGAAAGATGGCAAATTCCGTCCTGTTCAGGACTACCGGAATTTAAACAAATGGACAATCCCTAACAAATATCCGCTCCCTTTGATCTCCGAGTTAATCTACAACCTTGCAGAGAAGTAACTGTTCTCCAAGTTTGACATTCGCTGGGGCTACAATAACATTCGCATTAAGGAAGGCAACGAGTATAAAGCCGCCTTCAAAACCAGCGAAGGACTCTTCAAGCCGACGGTCATGTTCTTTGGATTGACCAACTCTCCGGCTACCTTCCAGATGATGATGGACGATATCTTCCAGGAGGAAGTTGCACAAGGATGGCTTCGTATCTACATGGACGATATGATCATCGCCACCGAAGATGACGAAGTTCTTCACAAGCTCCAAGTCAACCACATCCTCGACAAACTTGAGAAGTTCGACCTATTCCTCAAACCTGAGAAATGTAAATTTCATCAACGCGAAGTCGAGTATCTTGGAGTGCTCATTGGTAATGGCTCCGTCAAAATGGACCCTGTTAAAGTTCAAGGCATCTCGGAATGGCCCACCCCGTTAACAGTCAAAGACGTGCGCAGCTTCTTGGGCTTCTGCAATTTCTATCGGGCGTTCATAAAGAACTTCTCCGACATCGCACGCCCCCTCAATAACCTCACTCGCAAGAATGAACAGTTTATTTGGTCAAAAGAGTGCAACGACGCCTTCCTTCGTCTCAAGGCAATCTGTAGTAGTTATCCAGTCCTTTGTACTCCGGACTGGTCCAAGCAATTCGTTATGGAGACAGATGTGTCTGGCTACGCTCTTGGCGTAGTCATTGCACAGGAGTTTGAAGACGGCATTCATCCTATTGCCTTTCACTCCAGAAGTCTCCTACCAGCTGAAAAGAACTACAACGCCCATGACAAGGAACTCGCTGCTGTGATCTTTGGATTCAAGAGTGGTCGCCCCCTCTTTTTAGGTGCTACGCACGCAATTCATGTTCGCACTGATCATAAGAATCTCCAGTACTTCCGCGACCCTCAGAAAATCACAGGCCGTCAAGCCCGATGGATCGAATTCTTGCAGGACTTCGACTACACTCTCGAGCACATTCCTGGGTCAACAAACACCGTGGCTGATTTGTTGTCGTGAAGAAAAGACCTTAATAAGGGGGTGGATTCCAATGAACCTCGTATCCTACTCCCTGATCACCTCTTCGCTCTGACAAATCCTATCGAGGTACACAAAGTTTTTCTCAAAGATGATGCCGACCTAAGACGCGACATCTTACAAACCCTCCACGACTCCCCCGCTGCCGGACACCCGGGTATCTCAAACACTTGGGAACTAGTCCGCGAACAATACGAAGGCCCTAGACTCCGAGAATTTGTAGAACAGTACGTGAAAGGGTGTGCACACTGCCAAGAGTCCAAAACCAATGTGCATCGATCAAAAGCACCCCTACAACGTTTCGACACCCCTGTCGAAGAAGGGCCGTTTCAATACGTATCAATGGATTTGATCACAGACCTCCCAAAGTCGCAAGGTTTCGACTCCATTCTCACGATCGTAGATCAAGGGTGTTCCAAAGCGGCTAAGTTCATTCCATGCACCAAAACAATCGATGGAACAGGGGTAGCACTCAAATACTTGAAACACCTCGTTCCTTGGTTTGGACTTCCCAAACGGATCATTTTGGACCGAGACCCCCGGTTCACTTCAGCGTTTGCAAAAGAAATGTGCAAAGCGTTGGGAATTCAACAGAATCTATCGACTGCCTTTCACCCTCGTACTGACGGACAAACTGAACGCATGAACGCATGGATCGAGCAGTACTTGCGACCTTGGACCTCAGGAAAACCCTCTGCCTGGAGTCAACTCCTTCCTATAGCAGAGTTCGCACACAATTCCTGGAAACACGACGTAGCACGTAAATCTCCTCATGAACTTCTGATTGGAATCAAGCCACAGGTGATTCTGAAACATCTAGAAGGTCCTGTGCCTGCTGCGGAAACACGCCTTCGCCTCCTGGATGAATCCAGACAGTCTGCTCAGAAGCTTCTACAAAATGTACAAAATCGCAAAGACAACAAGAAGCTGACGGAGATTAAGAAAGGTGACCAAGTCTGGTTAGAGGGTCGCAATCTCTCTATCACCGGAAATCGCAAACTCTCCCCAAAACGATATGGCCCCTTCAAAGTCTCACAGAAGATAAGCCCTGTTGCAATGCGACTCGACCTCCCCGCATCAATGAAAATCCACAACGTGTTTCACACGGATCTCCTCCTTCCATATAAGGAGACGGAGCAATATGGCACGCCTTACACACGCCCCCCTCCGATCATCGATAGTGAAGAAGAATACGAGATCAAGAACATTCTAGACGCACGGCGTTTTGGCAAGAAACGTAAACTTCAATACCTCGTGCATTGGAAAGGATACCCTCATTCTGACGACCAATGGATTGATCACAAGGACCTTCACGCCCCAGATTTATTAGCAGACTTCTATCTGACCAACTCCGCTACGGCTGGACGATCAATCGTATAAAGACACCCATCGAAACCCCCAACCTATCCTCATCCCTCCATCGCTCTTCAAACTGGCTTCTCCCTATTCCATTTTCTACACTTTCGACAAACGCTTCCAGCAAAACCTTTTCAGCCTTCGCCAAGACTACAACGATCCCGCCAGACAGCCACTCAACCACCTAGTCCAAGTCTGCTCTACGATAAGAAACATGTCCAACGCCACCTCCGCCATTTTTGTCCCTTCCCGCTCTGCCTCGCCCACCAACGATCGTGCTGGCAGCACCCCCTACGTCGTCACTTCTCCTCCTCCTGATAGCCCAACTGATTCCGAAGCGGCTTGGCCCCACCAAATGATGCTCGAACACATCGCAAACATGCTCGGGGCTGATGTTGAGGAAGTCTGCCATCGTTTCCCCACGCCTCGCTCCCTCTTGCCCATCAACATTCCCCCTCCTTGGGCCGCATCTCCCGTATTCATCCCGCCTGTCCCGTCTCCACCTTTCCTTCCTGGATCCCCAGCCGGACCATACCCAGGGTCCGAATTAGCTGAGTACAACGATCCCCAATTCCCCTCTGAACCGCCATCGACTTCTCCATCTCCACCTATTAATTCGTCTATGGTCGTTGTCTTGTCAGAAGGAGAACAGTACGAGACTGAGGAAGACTGGGAACAAGGTGGTCAAGAACTTCCCCAACTTCGCCGATCGTCGCCTCGAGTCCCTCTTGCCGACATAATGCCCATCCGACAGGTGACTCATCCCCTAGGGGACACAACAGACTACGAGGAACTGGCGATGGTCCTATACCGCCAGGTCTCGGACCAAGACACGACGATAAAGGCATTGATGGAGGACAAAGAGAACCAAGCACCATCCCCTACTGACCCTCAACCTAGCACACACCCCAGTCCTGGCTGGCAGGACAACTTTGACGCCACAGGAACGCGCCACCTTTTCGTCATCCCGTTAGGTGATGAGGATGTTATCGCCCCGTTCATCCGCTACGACCTCCACAACCCCTTCCCCAAACTCCTCGCCACGAATGGGCGCAACTGTGTCGTCCACTCTTGCCCTCTTCACGCCGTTCCCCAGACATCTTGCGCCTCTCCGTTGTCGCCGCGAAATGAGTTATTCTTCCATCACGATTTGGAGCTGACTAGGGGTGTGGACTGGGCTGTCCTCTATGAGGATGACCCCACTCTGGCTGGCGAAATCCAGTACTTCCGCTCCCACAAGAAGGCTTGTGACTGCCTTGCAAAACGAATGGGGCAACTCCGGGAGTCTCTAGAGATAGAGAGACAAGCCCTCTATCGCAGCTCGGCTCATCTCACCGGTGCTAATGCCCTCGGACGCCTCCAGCGACACATCGACTCCTCCATCCACATCGCCTTGTCATTCCCCACCGCGCGGGTCAAAAAGATCCGCGCTTCCATCCGTAATCAGGTCACTGAGGAGCGCGCTCGTCACCCACAAGAGTGCATGTGGTGCGGCAAGGAAGGCCACACCATTGACAACTGTTACTGCATTGGCCTTTGCTGCCACTGCTCGCGTCGCGGCCACACTGGAGTAGACTGTAAGGACCCCCACTGCTTGTGTCTAGAGTACAGGGATTGCAAAGTGTACCCCACTCATCCTAACTTCGAACGTGGCTACTGCGCCGCGGTTGATGACTGCGTTGACGTCTAAAGGACGTTAACAAGGGGGTAATGTCACGGACTGCCCTGCTTACTTAATCTTCTCCTTCCCATTTCGTCTTTCTCATACCGTTTCCGTCCGTGACTCCAGGCCGCTTTGCCCACTCTTTGCTTACTTATCGATGGACTGATCTTGCGTTTTCTAGAGACTTCCATATGCTTCTCTACGCTTCCCTCTCGCTCCATGATCCTCTATAGCCTTCTCTCACCTTCTGGTAGCTTCCGTCCGTACATGTATATAAACTGTACTACTTAGCATAGAATGGCTTTCCTAAGCTCGTTCTATTTGTGCAATCAGACTTTGACAGTCTCTTCTCACTGTTGAACGCGTGCGGCTTCCATCGAACGATCCCCTCTGCATTAGTCAGCTTTGCTGCTAATTGCCTTAGTCTCTCTACGTCTCGAGGTCACGTGCTAGTGCCTCACTCGATTCCAAGTCACGCTTGACTTGTGTAATCTTCGCTCGTCATCCTCTCTGTCACGTGACGTACCACGTGACCGATTTCCCTTTTAGAAACGACCCCTTCTTGAAATCCATCTTCACAATCTTGCCCGAGAACCCCGAACCCCGAGAACCCCGGACTCGATCTGACACAGTGGTCTGACCGTGACAGGCACTCACCGGAATGCATGGATGAAAATAGTGCCGCTCACAGGCATGGGCCAGCAGCAAGGCGTAGCGGCGATTCGAGGACATGGGGGGCAGGGCAGACGATGACGTGACAGCGAGAATAGGGGTGAGCACTCAGCTGGGGTTTGGAGTTTGAGCCAGAGATCATCAGCAAGAGGAGGTGACAGGGACGAAACAGAGGCAGTCACCAGAATGCAGTGACGAAATGGGACTACTGATCCAGTGGCAGAGCGCAGCGGCGATTCTAGAACGTGATGATGACACGACACCAAATGTATTCATGTGCGTTTCGGCATCTCCAGGCTGGCCCATTTTGTTGGTGACAGTGTGACATGCTTGTGGAATAAAATAAAACAAAAAGATACACCGTGCATTCTCTGCATGGTTGGGCATTGCGGTACATTGTTGGTTGAGGCTGCAGTTGTTGAAGTAGTCAGAGAAAGAAATACATAGTAATAACGCACTCAAAATGACGTGTGTGCTGACCACAGGTCATGCATGCAGAAACTGCGGGAGGTGTCGGCCTTTGGTGTGTGCCAGGCCAGTGCGCATGGGCGTCATTCGTTGCCGTCGATTTTGTGCAGCATTACTTCAGGGCTGAGCGTGCCAGCGGTGATGAGAGGGGCAATAATGATGGAGAGGGGTCGAGAGGAGCGGTGCAGGGCCAGTCAGAAAAATACAAAAGCGAGTGAGAGGAACATACCGGTGAGTGTGAGGAGACGGCTTGGCCAGTGTGGCAATAGTCTCTGTGTGGGTCGAAGAAGGGGGTCGGTGGTGGCTGAATTGGGTGGATAATAGGTGGAACTGCATGCAAGAGGCAGAAGAGCAACGGGGGATGACCAGGGGAAAAAAAGCAAGTGAAAAATGTACAGGTGAGCGGGAAGAAATGACTCAGCCAGCATGAACGGGGGCGATGATGCAGTGTGGCCCCATTCGTTGCGTCGATGCGTCTCCGTGCTGGAGGAGCGGGATGGTGGTGAGATGGTATGAAAGAAGGAGTGGTGGTCTTTTTAATGCTTTGGGCGAGTTGGACACAAAGAGCGTGGGGGTGCGCAGTAGGGTGTGGCACAGAAGAAGGGGGGGGAAGCGACTCACCTATTCAACCGAGCTCCTCGTTGGCATTGTCACACCTTTCCCATCCACAGGGGTCAAAGAGGTCGGGGTGTGGTGGATGCAGGCACTGGGTGCAGCGTTGTTCGTCAAGACCTTGCGACGTCACGGCCAACACACATGCGAGCAGCGGGTCATGAGACCTGCAAGGCTGCAATGACGCCCACTTGGACTTCTGGTGGTGTGCTGGCTGAACGGAGCGGGGTGAGTGTGTTGCTATGAGGCAGAAGAGCACTGGGCAGGTGCCCACAGCAGTAAGCGGTTATGGTTGACTTCAGGTCGACCCCTGGTCGCGACTTGAGTTGAGTTGTCGACTACCACAGCCAACCTTTTCCTGGGATTGGCTGTGTCAGCCAGGCCGCCATAAGCGACCAGCTCCGGCTTGGAGGTCGGCTCCTAGCCGAGCCACAGCAACACTAATCTCCATTGAGGAGTATTCCTGATGGTGGATATTCCAGGGGACAGGGATGAGGGGCTTGACTGGTGGCTGATCAAGGGGTGATGATGGTTTGGATGGTTCACTGGGCAGTAGCGGCGGCAGGTCTGGTAGGGGTGATGGGTTCAATGGTAATGGTCGCTTGGCCATGAGTGGTGGTTTGGATATGGTGACAAGGAGGGGGTCCAACGAGGATGAGAAAAATTGGGGTGGATCATAACAGGTGTGGTGAGTCGGGTGTCTTCTGGTTGCATGCGAGTAAGGTACAAGCAGCGCATGCACATGTTGGTACACAAGTACTTGGGCTAACGCCCTTAGTATACAGACCTGGGTGTCTGTCTTGTTATGCGAGTTCTAAGAGTTGTCCTCTACCCTTGATGGAGGTAGAGACACGAAGATAGAAGGTTCACAAGTCGAGAGGGAAGACACAGGCAAGGGGAGTTGAAACCGGCCTTAGGTGATCGTCATTACTCATACGGTACAGCCTTTGTAAGTCATGGGAACTGGCCCTGGTGATTAGTGATCGGATGACTGATGTTGCGAAACATGCTTATTGATCTAGTTGGAGTCGCTTACTGATCCTAGTAGTACTTAGTCATAGCACGTATCTGGCTTACTACATTGTGATTAGTCGTATTTGTATCTGTAGTATAAAAGAGGCTCATTGCTGTCCCTAAGACGGCAAGTTGAATCTCCTGCCAATTCAACTCCCCTTCTCATCTCTTTCATATCACTATAAGTGGGCACTAGGATGTTACTCTAGTGTAGGAACCACTTCTCATATATCAACTACAACTTGGCAACAAGCTATCCATGCGACATACCACCAAGTTAGGACAGCTTACCTAACCCAACACTGAATCAGTGTTGCCCTCACTTTGTGGCAGTGACATTAGATTCAACTTTCTACATTCAAGACAGCTAGTAGCGCATACGATGAGCTCTTGACCAAAGAGCAGATACTCAAAACAAAACTAAATTCCCGAATTGCATACAAAGCACCCAATTCCACCGGAACCAGGACCTACCCTATTCAACTGTTCTGTGATAACGACAACAAGGTCGTAAACAAACACGCTATACCAGTCTGCCTATATAACAGAGATTGGCATCAAATCACGCACGATTCCAATTCAGGATTACCTCAACTACGACAACCATTAACCAGTATCCACATCTTTGACATCGAAGAGGTTAAACCAAAGCCAGAACCCAAGGAAGAAAGTGACAGCTCGGATAGTGAACCAGCTAAAGAAGAAGAAGACTCGGACAACGAATTAGCAAAGCAAACTGGAGGACTCCACATCAACAACCAGATCAGAGAAGCAGAAATACCCAAGGAACTCACTCCAAGAAGGAATACCATCTCCCTTCCAAAACATACGAAGCTTTCACCCATTTCACCCAAACTATCAACCATGGCTACTCCCTCTATCACGATCCAACAGCCTGCAGATACTCAACCACTCACTCAAGGAGGAGGAGATGGCTCAAGCTCTAAAGGAAAAGGCTCTGGAAGTAGTGCTACTGGAACAGGAAGTATGACAGCTGTGACTACTGCTGGAACTGCAGCAAGCGTTAATTCCAAACTCAAGGCCAGCCTCAGCTGATACTCCATTCCTGGTGGAGGATGATCAGGACCACCCAGTGGAGGACCCCCAAGTGGAGGACCACCTTCAGGAGGATCTGGAGGTCCGGGTGGCAATCCACCCAGAGCACCAGGACCTCCTGCACCAGTACCCCCTGCCCAAGGTGGCCAACAACCTGTTGCAAGAGCAGCTGATGTCAAATCTATGGGAGGATTGCCACAAGTCTTCTCAGGAGACCACCTCTCTGCTGATGACTTCATTGAAGAGGTAAAAGGATACCTCTGACTCAATCAAGATGTAGCCAGCTATAACTCCCCAATCAAGAAGGTTGCTCTAACCCTCACTCTTATGAAAGGGCCACAGGTTGCAGGATGGACCAGGGATATGGGAACCTGGCTGGACACTCTCAACCCCGTCCTTGATAACATCCCTGATGTATGGGATCAATTCCTCTACAAATTCTCACAACAATACCAAGACAGCCAGAGAGAAAACAGGGCTAGAGGTGAAATAGAACGCTGCACCATGAGATTCCCAGAAATCGACAACTATATTGCTAGGTTTGAAGACCTAAGTCGTATTGCCGGTTACAATGCCAATAGCAGCACAGTATTCCAACTTTTCACCAAAGGACTGCCAGATGATATTCTCAAAGAAGTCTTAACCTCCCCAACCCCGACCACATACATCAATCTCAAAGACAAGGCAATCTCAGCTACCAGATCCAGAGTTCTAATTAACAACATACTCTGCGCCCGCAACCCAAACAGAGGGGTTGGAGGATTTAACCAAGGAGTCTTCAGTACATTCCTGCAACCTAATAACTTCCAAAGGCCATGAACATTCTTTAGCCAAGGGAATCAAGGGAGTCAAGGAAACCAAGGAGGATTCCTCCAACAATGTGGACCAGGATTCTGCCAAGGACCCCCTTCGACGCAATACAACTCTACTAATGCACCTTGCTGGATGAACAATGTAGCTGTACCAATGGATTTAGGGCGCACTAGAGCCCCAAACTGGTGTCAAGGCAACAGAGGACACACACAAGGGAATGCCACTGGCTTTGGACCAGCTCCCCGAAACAATGCTATGGGACCACCCCCAGGAAACTCTAGCAACAATTGTTTCAAATGTGGACAAACGGGTCACTATGCTAGAAACTGCCCTTGCCATTGCCGTCAAGGACAAACCAAGGCAAACCTCATCGACTTTAATGATGAGTATGACAACTACGAAGGGTTCGAGACTCCGAATTGTGTCGAAGAAATCAAACAACAACTCAACGCTATGTCTCTTGATGAGAAAGCAAAGCTTGCCAAAGAAATGGGAGTCTTGGAGGATTTTCCCACAGCTTGATTAGATCGGCACTAATCAAGCAAAGTAGCAACGACAATGTGTATATATCAGCCCAGAAATCTATGACTGTTCGAATTTATACACACTCGATTGCAAAAAGAGCCAAAGCAATAGCCCTGGTCGACTCTGGGGCAACAGAAAACTTCATGAACTTAAGCTATGCCAAATGGTTGAAACTCCCTATCAAAAATTTGGATAAACCTCACCAGCTATTCAATGTGGATGGAACAGAAAACAAAGCAGGAATGCTCAAGCACTACACAGACATCGAGGTCCAAATGGGAACTTCCAGAAATCAACTACAATTCTTCCTGTCAGATCTAGGAGAACACAAAGCCATTTTAGGATATTCTTGGTTCACTGCTGTTCAACCAAAGATTGATTGGAAACGAGGATGGATTGACTCCTCCCAACTCCCTTTTATCCTTAGGGCACCGAACGCAAAAAAAGCACGATTCCTCCCTTGAACAATAAATGCACCTTGCCCGGTACACCATGACCAGTACTTCATTGGGAGAGTAACGATAAACTCCACAGTAAAAGAAGAGGATCCCAAAATACCAACCAAATACATGCAACACAGAAAAGTGTTCAGTGAACATGAATTGCATCGCCTTCCTCAACACACGATTTGGGATCACACCATTGAACTTCTACCTGGAGCTCCCACAACCCTCCCGGGGAGGTTATTACTGCTAACACAATCGGAGATTGAAGAAGCAAGCAAATTCGTTCAAGAACACTTGGCAAGAAACACAATCCGACCCTCATGGAGTCCATATGCAGCTAACTTCTTCGTTGTCAAAAAGAAGGACAGAAAACTATGTCCAGTGCAAGATTACCGACCCCTTAACAAATGGACCAAACGAAACTACAATGTATCTCCCCTAATTCCCTCTGTTATCGACCGATTAGCAGGATGTACTCTATTCACTAAATTTGATGTTCAATGGGGATATAACAGCATTCGGATCAAGCCAGGAGACGAATGGAAAGCTGCCTTCCTCACACCTGAAGGACTATTCGAACCTACAGTCATGTTCTTTGGCCTCACCAACTCCCCCGCTACATTTCAAATGATGATGAACACGATATTCCGTCCAGACGTAGCAAAAGGAGATACATCAGTGTTCATGGATGACATTGCTATCCATACAAAGAAATACCTCAATGAGTCACACCAACAACACCTAGCATGGCATCAGAAACGTGTCCATGAGATATTGGACAAATTGGAAGCTAATGACCTCTATCTAAAACCTGAAAAATGCGCCTTCGAACAAGACAAGATTGAATACCTAGGAGTCATCATGGGGAAAGGACAACTCCGCATGGACCCAAAGAAACTCAAAGGAGTTGCAGACTACCCCATCCCATTGAATCCTACGGATGTTTGAGCATTCCTAGGTTTGTGCGGTTACTACCAATACTTCATTCCACGATTCTCTGAAATCGCCCAACCATTGCTCGACCTTACAAAGTAGTTGGAAAAATGGCATTGGGACGAACCACAAACCAAAGCCTTTGAAACCCTCAAAACACAAATGTGCGCAGTGCCAGTCCTAAAACAACCCAACTTTGAGAAGAAATTTTACCTACAAACTGATGCATCAGCATATGGTGTGGGAGCCGTACTCTCACAGGAGGGAGACATTCCTACAACCTCTACACTTTCCAAACACCAAAAACCCATACTCCATCCAATTGCCTATTATTCAGCTACATTCATTCCAGCCGAATAAAACTATGACATCTATGAGAGGGAGCTACTAGCCGTGATGAAAGCACTCTCACACTGGCGGCCATACTTAGGATGGACCAAAGAACCATTCACCATTATGATGGACCACGCAAACCTCCAATATTGGAAGTCTCCTAAAAACCTCAATTGAAGAACGGCGCGTTGGCACACAGACTTACAAGAATATGACTTTGACATCCTCTACATTCTGGGAAAAACCAATATCCCACCTGACGCCCTCTCACGGCTACCAGGAGTGGACCAGGGGAAAGAAGACAATCAACAAGTCACAGTCCTGCCAGCACAAAAATTCAAAGTCGCTACTGTAACCGCAGAGACAAGAATTAACGTACCCCCTATCGACATCGTCAAGCAAGGGATCATGAATCTTATGTACGACCACCCGTCCGCGGGACATCCAGGTTGAGATGAAACACTTTGCAAAACCCAAGAACGTTATCAATGGCCAAGGATGAAAGAATGGATCGCAAACTATGTGAAAGGATGCACGATCTGCCAACAAAACAAGATCATCACCCATTGTACCAAGGTACTACCCTATCGCATCCCCACTGAAGTCAATGCCCGACCATTCCAATGAGTAGCAATGGATCTAATTACAGGATTACCCCCCGTAAAAGGGAAAAACGCTATCCTCACCATCATGGATCAGGGATGCTCACGTGCCACCATATTCTTGGCATGTAACACAACTATTACGGGACCAGGCATCGCCCAACTCTACATGGATCACGTGTTCCGATGGTTTGGATTGCCCATCAAAGTCATCAGCAATCGAGACCCCCAATTTACATCACATTTCAGGAAAGACTTGACAAAGAGACTGGACATCCAACAAAATCTATCAACAGTGTTTCATCCCCAAACGGACGGACTATCAGAATGGAAGAATCAATGGGTAGAACAATACCTCCGTCTGGTGACGTCAGCAGCCCCAAAAGACTGGACTCAATGGTTAAGCCTAGCCACAGCTGTACACAATAATCGCAAAAACTCAACAACCAGACTATTGCCCAATCAAATAATTCTAGGGTACAATATCAAACTAAACCCAGCAATTACTACCCCATCCATCAATGAAACAACAGAAGAAAGAATCTGTCTAATGGAAGAATGACGGGCTCAAGCAACTGCGGCCCTGAATCAAGTCGCTGAGAAATCAGGAACCCCATTGGCACAATATAACACCAGAGACCAAGTTTGGCTAGAAGGGAAAAATCTCCGTCTTCCATACCAAGCAACCAAACTAGCGCCCAAAAGATACAGACCCTTCAAGATCATCAAAGAGATCTCCCCTGTGGCATATCAACTTGCTTTACCCCTGACATGGAAAATTCATGACACGTTCCATGCTTCTCTCTTATTGCCCTATTGCGAGACAGCAGCATATGGCCCCAACTTCTCCCAGCCACCACCTGACCTGATCAACAACAAAGAACAATACGAAGTGGAACAAATCCACAATCATCGATACTTTGGGTGTAATAAGACCCTGCAGTATCTGATCCATTGGAAGGGATATCCCAATAGCAATGACACATGGGAATCTGCAGCAGACACGCACGCACCAGACTTGGTCAAAACCTATCACAAGGGAACTCCGCTTGAGAGTATAAAGGCGGGTCATCTATCGCTACAAACCCCCATCTCCCTTCACCCTGGCTATCGACCAAGAACCTCTCAGTTGGGAAGAAACTCCCTGGATTCCACCCCCGCTTCCACCTTGACAAAGCTTCCTAGCAAGCCTACTTCGTCTATCTCCTTTCACTACCCACAAGTTCCACGTCTTCCACCCTGGACAACGCATCCACACCACTCACATCCACGCTCTCAAACATCCATACTTTTGCTGCAAACCCCTTTGCACCTATCACTATTAACAACAAACACTATTCCCTCATTCACATCGGCAACAACCCTACCCCTGCTATGTCAGACTACTCCGTTAATGCCTCTGCCAAGTCCCCTGCAGGGAGCCGCCCCAACTCACCCCCATCCTGCTACTCCCCTTGTGGAGTGGAGAACATATTTGCCTCCAACGCCGACATCGACCCCATCACCCTTTGAGAAATCGCCACCAGTCTGGTCCAGACCATCAAGAATCGCAAAGAGATCCACCGCTTTGTGGTCCTTGCGTTCAAAGACAAGATCAAGCAACTGGAGTCTACCGTCAAAGGATATGCTGAAACTTATGAACAGGCCCCGGACGGATATGTCTGCAACACCATGTACCCTGACCTCAAGATCCCCTTGGGCGAAGGAGCCTATGCCAAGGCCTACTGGGTTATACCAGCTCACAACAGCTACGTCCAAGCCTACGGACAAGAGCAAGGACCCTTGGACACACCCTACTCACTCCCCATTTATGCCCAAGCAGTCTACTCATCCAAGCCTATTGACCCCCTTCCTGCCTGGTTCCACCAGCTCCTCGTCGGTACCCCTGCTGTTCACACTAACTTCACCAAAGCGGCCCACTGACTTGATGACTGGGGCGTCGCTGCGGATATCGCGCACTACCGCAAACTGGATGACAACCTGTCCTGTATCAACACGGAGCTTGAACAGCTCAAAGCTGAAGCGGGAGCAGTTAGGATCGCAAAGACCATCTGTGAGGGTCGATTGGAATTGGCTTGCACCCCCAAGCAACTGGCGCACATGGAGTGTCTGGCAACACTGTTTGTTCGGCAGAGGAACAAACAACTTGCCACGTGTGGGGGATGGAAGAAGTCTGTGCGCGGTCGCGCTAGCTAGAGCAGGAGGTGATGAAACCAGCCTTAGGTGATTGTCACTACTCATACGGTACAGCCTTTGTAAGTTGTGGGAACCAGCCCTGGTGATTAGTGATCAGATGACTGATGTTGTGAAACACGCTTATTGATCTAGTTGGAGTCGCTTACTGATCCTAGTAGTACTTAGTCATAGCACGTATCTGGCTTACTACATTGTGATTAGTCGTATTTGTATCTGTAGTATAAAAGAGGCTCATTGCTGTCCCTAAGACGGCAAGTTGAATCTCCTGTCAATTCAACTCCCCTTCTTATCTCTTTCATATCACTATAAGTGGGCACTAGGACATTACTCTAGTGTAGGAACCACTTCTCATATATCGACTACAACTTGGCAACAAGCTATCCACATGACATACCGCCAAGTTAGGACAGCTTACCTAACCCAACACTGAATCAGTGTTGCCCTCACTTTGTGGCGGTGACAGGAGTTTAGGGTAATGATGATAGGATTGCAAGACTCAAGTCAAGCTTAAGGCTTGACTGTCCATGAGTACAGGTCTTATATACTACCTGGTACTAGTCAGTATGAGTCGTTGTATAACCTAGTCATAGTACAGTAAGTGATCAGTCATTTGTACAGTAAGCAGCCAAGGGAGTCAGTAAGAGTTGTACAGTACTCAGTCAGAAGGAGTCGTCAAGGCTGCGTGCAGGAGTCAGTCAGAGTCAGCGTGGCTGCACAAGCCACCAGTATAGTACTCAGTCAGTTAGGCCCAATATAGTAAGCTGAGTTACATGTCCAGGAATGATCACTGGGTCTGGCACCTGACTGGTCAGGTGCATGATGAGTCACATGGTATCACATGACAGGTCACATGCCTGGTCACATGAGAAGTCTAGTGTTAAGATCAGGTGGTCAGTCATGGGGTCATGGGAGCGGTCATGTGCTTCCCAGTCATGTGGCACCAAGTCAGGTGCACGAATCAGGTGGTAGGTTAGGTAATCAGTCAGGTGATGTGAGTTAAGAGATAGCGATAAGACGGAAAAATGGTATCTGGATGCTACACACCAGCCTGGGTGCTGGACATGATGAACTTGATGCAGCCAAGGCGTTCCTCTGTCCGGTGCCACAATTCAAACTTGGCTAGATCAGCCCATTCAAGGGTATAGCCACCCTCCACCCGATCCCAATTGAAGCTTCCTGCCCGCTTCGAAGTGGCAGGCGACTTGGCATTGTCTGGGGTATTGGCACGTGAGCTCCCAGTGCCCTTGGATTCAGAATCATCTGTGTTGCCAGGTGAGCCCACAGCACTTGAGCTCCCAATGCCTTTGGATTCGTCCAGGGTAGGCATGCACAAATCCAGGCAGAGCATTGTGGGCAGGGCACTCGGTCTGGTCGCCAGTGTGGACTTGCAGGATGTTGAAGGCAAACGAAATTGCGATAAAAAAGACATATTAGAGTGGAAATCAACCTGGGATGGCTGGGGATAACTGGTAGTAAATTGTATTTACTTCTGCATTTAAGTATATTTTCTTTTTAGTCAACACACAGCACAAAGAGCAATCAACAAAGTTTTTAGTACATTTTAGCGCATTTTGGTGGGTTAAATTTCTTGGCTAACCACTAGTATGACAAGTGACATTTTGGCTAACTTTTTCTGTTTACCCATAAAAATAAATAATTTATACAGCATGGAACGGTCCAATTGTTGGAGCGGGTGATACGGACACAGAATATTGTACAAGTCAAATTCTCATTGAGAAAGCAAAAATGCTAGCATCGCCCCAGGGGCATTCCCCTGCATGTGTGTCCCCTTCTGCTGCAGCGGCGGACTCCGCTGCGTGTCCTTTCACTTGCGTGGATCAAACCACAGTGAACCCACTTGCACACCTGGCCTCAGGCGCTGTGCTGGGGTGCACACTTTTATGGTTTCCCACTGCTCTGCCCAGTGTGCATTCCTCTGCACACATGCCCCCTTCCACTGTAGCAGCAGGCTTTGCTGCACATTCTTTTACTCTCTCGGACCGATCCATGACAGGCCCACATGTGTATCCGGCCTCAGGCGCTGTGCCAGGGCTTGTGTTCACGTCTTTTCCCACCGCTCTGTCTGGGTACATGTTTGCACCACATTCTACAGAGAACCAACCCCACCCCCAAATCCTTTCACAGTACCAGTAACACATCACATCCAGGAAGTCCTACAAGGACCATATAACACACTACCAAGGATTGAACAACCACTACCCCCTACTCCCCATAGTCATCATACCAGCATCTCAGGAAATTCAGATCTAGTTGGAGCCACATCACAAATCTACCTACCAGAGGTCATCTATCTAGGTGTCACAGCTCCTACAAGAAACCGCACAGAGCTCCACATCTTCAAGCAACATTGTTTGTTCCTTCTACAGAATTGTACTGAGAAACATATTAGCCACCCCTTGATAGAGTTGCAAACTATCACTCCACATATCGGGGCCTTTAATAAATTCTTTTGGAAATACCATACTTCGATCACAATCAACAGTATTCTAGAGGATTATAGAGGCATTACCCATCATAGTGATACTAGAACTCCGTGTCTGGTTAAAGTGTGTATGATTTTCTACAGTTGGGATAACCCCAGTTACACAGTCACTCTTGCATGACCTCTTGGGGAACCATCCTTGACAACTTTCCACCTGAGAACCAACTTGAACTTACCAAAGAAGAACAGGCGTATATGTCATGGACAAAGTCCACGCCATCTAGAAACCAAGTCCAAACCCCTACAAGTCCCACAAGAACTGCCCCTAAACCAAGCTATAGCCAAGTGGCTATCCGATGCCCTCCTGAGCTTGTGTTAAAGCCTGGTCAAAGACCAGCAACCAATGAGAAACTTCGACCACATGACCCTGGGAAATCCCCACCATGTGACCTAGCACGTGACTCATCACGTGACCTACAAGCCCTCAAGCAAGCATGTGACTTAACAGCATGTGACCATGGGAACCTAACATATGACCTACCAAGGGATTGGTCATCTACACAATCACCTGATCATGTGCACTTTCTACATGTGTCTTGTCCGTTGATCAACATGTGGAAGACTGTGGGAACGATCAACAGTTGATTGAGAATCAACAAAGTCACAAGACTTACTGCGGAGCTGCAGCATAGTCTGCAGCTCATCTATTATTAGTTTGTGTTCTATTCTTAGTTCAAGTCTCACCTGTCTCTTGTATTACTACCTGCCCTAAAGAGGCATGTGTCCACCTATCTCTCAATATTATGCCTACCCTTAACTACACACAGACCACCCTGTATTAGTATATAAGACCTGCGAAATTGTACAAACAGTCCTCAGACTGTTCTCTTGTCAACCCCCACACTGGAGCCTCTCAAAGCTCCCACTTTGCCCACAGCAGTCTACTACTACTCTCTGCTCCTTGCCTTTTGCCTCTTCCTCCTCAACATCTCACTGCTGCTCCTTTGGATCAGTCACCTTCAACTTCACACCATCGTCAAGTCTTGCTACCTCTAAAAGTAGTGAGTTCCTGACAGTATATACCAGTCTACACCACTAACACCTTTGCTGCAGACTATAAAGACACTAGGTGTCTCTTTGCCCTCTTTCAAGAACCAGCTATTTTGTGTAAAGGAGTAGGAACTACCTGGAAGTTTACTTCAGATAGCACAGAACTTACTGCAAGGAAATTTCAATTCCTTGTCCAACACCTTGACAAAGTCGAAAACTTTAACTTTGTACAACGGACTGCCACCTACAATGGCAAACAAATCAAGTGGGATACCCTATACCCCAAGTGGAAGTACCTCAACAATCAAAAGGTATATTTCCAAAGCCCTAGCACCTCTGAAGCAGAGGAAACAAAGCCTTCTATCCCCAGAGAATTCAAGAAAGACAAAAGCGATAAATCCAAAGAATCTGATAAATCAGATGAATCAGATGAGGAATCTACACACAGTAAAGCCTCTACCCCAGAAGACGAAGATATACTCAACATTAGCAACTTACTACAAGAAGCTGAAACCAGGATTGTTGCTACCATCCAGAAACTCACCAGTCACCCCAGTACCCCAAGTCCCCAAGGAACCCCATCTTGTCCACCAAGTATGCTTCCTGGAAGCTCCAAACTTTCAATACCAGAAGAAAGTTCACTTCCTACTCCACCCATGTCCAAGGGCAAAGCCAAAGAAGAACCTTTACCCCAAACCTTTGCCAGCTCTTCGAGATCCTTGCAAGCCACCCCAGTACCCACCGCAACCTAGCCAGAGGCACCACAAGTACCAAAAGGAAACCCCAAGGGAATACCACCACAGATTCCTCCTCACCGACCTTGTACAGGAAGATCAGGTCCACCACAGAGACCACCTAGTCCCCCAGCACCACCCAATCTACCAGCTATCATGGCAGGAAACGTCGCCACCCCCAAACTCTTGGGAAGTACCCCTGATCCCTATGATGGGAACCCAGCAAAGGCCCAGGCCTTTTGGAACACCTTGGCCAACTATTATACAATGAACAATGTGGTCTACAATACTGACAACAAGAAAGTACCAGCAGCATTGACAAATTTCAAGACTGGTACTTGTGGAGGAGATTGGGCCAGCAATCGCATTGCTGAAGCCTTGGCAGCCAATCCGAACAATTACGGAACATGGGCCCAATTCCAAACAGCATTCCAGAAACAATTCATCCCCCCAAAGTCCAACAAGAAGCCATTAAAGGGATGCATGACATATATATGGGCAACCAAGAATTTAACAACTGGTACCAAGATTGGACCCACCATGCTTGATGATCAGGCGTCGATGACAATACCAAGATGTATGCATTCAGATGATGCATAAACCCAGCACTCCAACAGAAACTAGTTGCCCTATCACACCAGCCAGCCACACTCCCAGACCTTGTCAATAAAGCTCAGGATCTGGATTGTTCCTTCCGCATGTTCACACCACAATCCTATACCCCCTCCACTGGAGGCCACAGAAGAGGTTGTTTTACCCCTCAAATTTGAGCAATTGAAGAAGAAGAACCCACTGCAGAAATAACTGTAACTTGTGGACACGGTCAATTTTGAGGACATAGCCGTGGATCCTCCTTCAGACAAGGAAAGCTCTCTCCTGAAGAAAGGGAACACCGCTTCAAAGAGAAACTCTGCATGTACTGTGGCAAACCGGGACACATTGCCACCAATTGCAACTTAGGCAAATGCCCCAGGACCTCGTTACGTCAAATGGACTCTATCCCAGAAGACAGCATGGATAAAATGAGTATCCATGATGGTGTGGAAGCAAATGAGCTGTCCACCAACTACTTCGTGCCTATTGACATGGACATCACCCTCAAGACACTATCCATCTTCAATATGGACCCCCAGAACATTGATGTGGCCCACATCAATCACTTGTCTTTTTAGCCCACTCTCCTGTTGTATCATCAGTGAGAGTTGTACCACCATCCCATTGTAATTCTAGAAATCTCCGAAATCTCCAAGTTCCCAAGACTCCCTATGTACCAGTAGATATGATTCAAAATATACACTCCCCATCAATTTGGGTTAAAGTTCAAATCGTATGCCACAGGAGAAAAATCAATGCTCATGCCATACTTGACAGTGGAGCAGAAGGCGTCTACTGCAATATCTCGTTTATCAATGCACACAAGATCCCCACAAATACCCTGGCAAAACCCATTTACCCAAGAAACGTCGACGGAACCTTAAATAAACAAGGACCAATCTGCCATACTGCCATCCTGCAAATGGAGATGGGCAGAGAACACAAGGAAACTACAGAAATGGCTGTAACCAATATCAGACAGCATGATATACTCTTAGGAACCGACTGGTTCAGGGCACACAACCCCCAGATAGACTGGGCAAAGAACAAACTACGTCTTGACTGCTGCCCTACCTCTTGTTACCCAAATTATCCTGATGAAACATCAGACTTAGCACAACTCCTTCCAACAGAAGATTTGGAAGCACACTATAACGACCTTCTTGAATCCAAGTACCAAGGCATAGATCCTACACAATGCATTATAGCCCACCTCCACAGAGAATATGAGGACATGATACAACCAAGTGAATCGGTGGTTTTTCCCACAATGTCACCCTCCAAGAAAAGCATAGTTGTATCGCAGCACAATATGGCTACTTACAAACCAGTAGTTACACCCACAGTGTTGACAACACAACAATACGGACCAGTGGTTACATCCATGGTGCCTCCCAAGAATGCATCACAGCACACTAATCCACGATATAAACCAGTAGTCGTACAAACTATGGTGTCAACTACTCTAGCCAAAGCAGAACAACCAAAGAATGTTGAAATACCCCCTGAATTCCGTCAATATGGCAAAGTCTTCTCAGACGAAGAAGCACAGCGACTACCCAAGCACTAGCCATGGGATCACAAGATAGATCTTATCCCAGGCATGGAAATGAAGAAAACCACAGTATATCACCTAACACCAATTGAGAAAGTCGCTCTTAAGGAATACATTGAAGATGGCCTAAAACAAGGCACACTACGTCGATTCAAAGCACCCCACACATGCTCCTTCTTCTTTATAGACAAAAAGGATGGCAAACTACAACCAGTCCAAGACTATCAACCACTGAATGCAATTACAGTTAAGAATGCAGCTCCAATCCCACTTATTCCTGAACTTGTTGACAAACTATTGGGAGCGTGATTCTTTACCAAACTAGATGTATGATGGGGATATAACAATATCCACGTACATGAAGGCAATGAATGGAAAATGGCCTTCAAGACACCTATGGGATTATATGAATCCACAGTCATGACCTTCAGACTATGCAATGCACCTGCGACATTTCAAACATTTATGGACATTGAATTTGGTCCATTAATCAAGAAAGGACATGTAGTCATCTATCTTGACAACATCCTTACCTATGCAACCACGATCACAGAACTTGTCTACTAGATGCACAAAGTCTTCCAACTTTTACTCAAATTGGACCTATACCTCTGACCCACCAAATGCTCCTTCAACCAGACATTGGTTGAATACCTGGGTCTAATCATTTCCGAAGGTGAACTGCGCATGGACCCCGTGAAACTCAAGGCAGTGCAAGACTGGCCTAAACCAAAGAAAGTCAAAGACATACAGCAATTCCTGGGATTTTGCAACTTCTACCATCGTTTCATGCAAGATTACTCCACATTGGCATGACCCCTATTCGACCTTACAAAGAAGGATACTCCATGGGCATGGACCCATTCACAGGAAACCACGTTTACTGCATTACAGCACATACTTACTTCCACACCAGTCTTAATCCTACCAGACTACAACAAACCATTCACCCTGATTACCAACACCAGCAACTATGCCATGGGCTCAATTTTGGAACAAGACAACATGTTAGGATGGTCACACCCAGTCGCTTTTTACTCCAGGTCCGTCCAGCCAGCGGAACACAACTATGAAATCCATGACAAAGAACTCCTGGCTATTATTCATGCTCTCAAGCATTTCTGCCATTACCTCCAAGGCAGTGCCCACCAGACAAAGATATTTTCAGACCACACAAATCTCAAGTACTTCACCATGAAACAAATGCTCACACGTCACCAAGTGCAGTGGTCCCTGTTCCTTGGCACTTTTGACTACATTATCATCCCCAAGCCTGGAAAAATTAACAAGGCAGATGCGCTGTCCAGGCATCCAGATTATAAAGAGGGGATAGCATCCAAGAATGTGGAAACAATTTTGCTCACACCAGAAAAATTCCTACTCAAGCCAGAGCAATTCCATATACAGGCACTACATAACATGGCAATTCCTATGGGAATCAATGAAGAGCTCAAGGAAGCTATACAAGAAGCAATAAAGACAGACACATTAATAGGCCAGAAACTCAAAGACATCCTTACTAGTGGCCCAAGACAAGTAAACAAAGGATTACAAGAATGGAACTATGAAGATGGCCTAATCCTTTACAAAGGATTAATATACATTCCAAAGACAAAGAACAAAGAACTCAAATGAAGAGTCACCCAGCAATTTCATGACAACCTAATGGGACACCCAGGACAATGGAAAACCATCGAACTAATCTCATGTGAATATTGGTGGCCAGGCATTACTGAATTTGTCAAAGCCTATATACAAGGATGTGCCACATGCCAAACTACGAAGATACAGCCACCAACCAAAGTACCAATCAAGCCCAACAAGATCCCTGAAGGGATATGGGAAACAATCACCATGGACTTCATTGTAGACCTCCCAGTATCACAAGGATATGACAGCATCCTCACAGTCATTGACCATCACAGCAAAGCCATCGTTCTATCCCCCTGTCATAAAACTATCACAGCTGAGCAAACAAGCCAACTACTAGTAGACAATGTCTGGAAAAGAACAGGCATTCCCAAGGTGATCATCTCCAATTGAGGACCACAATTTGCTACACAAGTAACACAAGAACTATGGAGAAAACTGGGAATCAAGCAGAAATTGTCCACCGCATTTCACCCTCAAACTGATGGCAAGTCAGAACGAGTTAACCAAGTCATCAAGCAATACCTTCGTATCTGTGGAAACTTCCAACAAGACAATTGGACCACACTCCTCCCCATTATCGAATTTGCACATAATGCATGACCGCACCGCAGCACCCATAAATCACCCTTCAAAGTCTGGTATGGCTTTCAGCCAACCTTTAAACCACCTTTGCAACTACAGACCAGACTACAAAGCATGGATGAATGCATCCAATACCTAGAACAAATACACAAAGAAGTCACTGCAGCACTCATCATTGCAGCAAAAGAAATGCAAAATGGAGGACCCAACAAACTATCCTACATGTTCCACAAAGACGACCTAGTACTCTTGGAAGCCACAAATTTACAAACGACACACCCAAAAGCAAAACTTGCTCCATGACAATACAGACCTCTCAAGGTCATATAGGCTTCACCGACGAATTGCAAGTTGCAATTACCCAAGACCATAAGGGTTCACCCCGTATTCCACAACTCATTGCTGAAACCCTACCATGAAACACAAGCACATGGACCCAATTTCAAGCAACCCCCTCCAGAAATCATTGGAGAAGAAGAAGGACATTACGAAATCAACAAAGTCCTAGCAGCACGTCCCACAAGAAATCACAAGAGCACACAGTACTTCGTCCACTGGAAAGGCTACACAGACACAGACAACTTATGGATCCCAGCTGGAGAACTAACACACACCAAAGAATTAGTTGCCGAATTCCATGCCCATAATCGCCCTAAAGAGGGGATACGCATACAAGCCTTGCAGGTGCAAGGAGATCCTAAAGAGGGGATACTGTCGCGAGCAGTACTTGTGCCCCCCAGTCTCAGCTACAAAACCATAACTTCAGCATCATGTGACCATGGGAACATATCACATGACCCTACACATGACTCATCACGTGACCCCTCCACCTCTATGATATCACATGTCCAAAGGACACGTGACCCTGGGAATCTATGACCCTGTGACCCTGGGAAGATAACACATGACCTATCAAGGAACTGGTCATCAACAATGTCACATGACAAGATGCACTTTGGATGTGCGTCTAATCTGTTGATCAACATATGGCAGATCGTGGGAACAATCAACAAGACACATCCACTAAACAATCAATGAACACGCAACACAACTTGATCAATGAAGACATGACTCATTGGGGCTAGACCCTAATCGAGATGTATAATGTAATCCACAGTTACTGCACATCAACTGCGCAGTCCCCCATTACCTGTAATTGTACCTACCCTAAACTGCACACAGACCACCCTGTATTAGTATATAAGACCTACGAATTTAGGTGAACAGTCCTTAGACTGTTCTCTTGTCAATCCCCACACTGGAGCCTTTCAAAGCTCCCTCATTGTCAGCAGCCCGCCCCTTGTCTTCAACAGTCTACTCCGTCCCACCTCTCCTTGCCTTCTGTGTTATGCTCCTGGGCACTTGGCCTATATTTTTCTTTCTTTCTCGACTGATATGTACTTATACGATCACATGACCTCGACTCACATGACTGCTTACCTGTACAACAGAGCCATCTTGTCGGGAACTTCATTGTTCCCTCCTTTTGTATGTTCCCCATTGTTCTCTTCTTATGGTAGTCCATGACCACCATTGTTTGTGACCCCATTGTTCTGTGACACCTATTGTTTGTGACTCCATTGTTCTCCTCTTTTGTACGCTTAGTCAGGTAGCTGCCCTTTTGTATATAAGCTGGACTTATATCCTAGAGTTGGGCCTTAAGCCTAACTTAGTTTGCAATCAATTGCGTTCTCTGTCCTTGTTGCTTGAACCAATTCTTTCTCTCTTTTACTTCTTTGGAATTATCTTCAAGTCCTTGAAGATATTCCCCATTCCTCTTTATCATTACCCAGACATTGGTCTTAGCGACCTTCTTGCTTTTATCACCTTCCAAAGCACTTCAGGTTACTAAGGGAATTATGACCCTTGTAACTTCATCACTGCCGCATATCTCACCTTTGCGCACGTCGCACCTTAAGGTTCAATAGGCCTTAACATAAGTCAGGCTTTCCTTGAACGTCCTTGAAACACAGGACAACACCAGTTACACCCTGGCGGCAGTAGTACTCATTGGAACTCTTGAACAAAACAAGAGAGTTCACAGGAGACAACAAGACGATCTCCCAGCACACGTCAAAGGAGAAGCATACTTTGAATACCACAGAGCCGGACATAAAGACACCGGATATTACATTGATCTCCCAAAGAAAACACACAGAGTCGTTGAATTCATCAAAGTAGAAGATGAAGACTTTTGGGTAAAAATCCTCTGGAAAGATAACCAGTGGTACACAAACCAAGGAGGAATACTCCACACCTCAAAACTCGGTTTTTGGAAAGAAACAGACCCTCAGCACCCACATTACGTCAATCCAGAACACTATAGCCCAACGCTCCACACCGCTATTGAGCAATCACCAGATGAAGAAATACTTGCAGGAGGAATTCACCACATCACAACCCTCCAAGGAAGTAATCCATTCACAGAACAAACCCTTATTCTTCCCCAAATTGAAACAGCAGTCCAACAAGGCATCACTATCCCTCTTGACACTGCCCCAGCTGCCGCTGTTCAACCCCAGTTATCCATCCAAACCACAATGGCAACACAACAAGAAGAAATTAATGTTGCTACTGGACAAAGCGAACAGGAAGCACAAAGGATTAACATCATCACTAGTCCTGCCAATGGTGCTCTTAAAGAGAACCCACCACCCATCTTCAATGGAGATAGGAGCACAACCAGAAAGTTTATCAATAACTTTGACCTCTGGAAAGCAATTAACCGACACAATGATACCATGAAGAAACCCTTTTCCAGGGTCATCACCCTCCTCACCTACATGGATGGTCCACTGGTAGATGCCTGGAAGGAGGAACAAATGCACAAACTCCAGGAAGCGATGGATGATGGAACTCAGGAGACAGACGAAGATCTCTGGGATAGCTTCATAGAAAGGTTCAAAACAGCCTTCACCAACCAAAACCAAAAGGAGGAAGCCTATCAGAAACTATGCAAACTCAAGCAAGGAGAAAGCCTTGACGACTTCTTCGCTAAATTTAAGCAACTTGCTCACGAAGCAGGAGTTCCCCTAGATGACAAGGGAACTATCGAAACCCTCAAACATGCCATGAACCAACCACTTACTAGAGCAGTTATACAATCCCCTGATTTCAACCCAAATGCAGATGTCCCATGGACCTTTAAAAAATGGGAAGATCAAGCCAGAATGTCCCACCAAAAGTGGCTAGCTGCCGCTCAATACAGTCAGCAAAAACAAGGACTGTACAGAGCTTTCGGACTGAAACCAAACCAAGGGAAAAACAACCAGTACAGAAGAAACAGAACTTCTGGACCACGTACCACTTCTCAAGGAGGATATGCCATGGACGTCGACACCAATAGAATGGGACAAACACATTCCGACGCCAAAAAGCAGCAACTCATGAACGAAAACAAATGTTTTTACTGCGAAATCAGAGGACATCAAGCTTGCGTCTGTTGCAAGAAAATAGCGGACTGTGCCAAAAGTGGCAAAACCGCTGGCAGCGACACTCCTACCATCCGAAACCAGGACCCCATTGATATGACCCCAGACGACATCTCCGGTTTCTTGAAAGACCACATGGGCTCGCTTGATGAAGATACCAAGCTGAGCATCATCGAATCCCTTATGCCAAAGGATTTTCCTCAAGCCCAAAACTAGCTGCCATAGTTAGGGCATTCCGCCTCGATAGTGTTTTTGTAAATCGCTCAAATTCTGTGCAAATAAAAGTTGCATTTTCACACTATCGAGGAAAGGCAGAAGAGACAGTCCTACTTGACACTGGAGCAACCGAAAATTTCATCGACCATACAACTGTCATTAAACTATGCTTGGGAATGAAGAAACTCCCCTACCCCCACCCAGTATTCAATGTTGATGGAACCCTTAACCATCATGGAACAATCACTCATGCTTGTGACCTACTTGTTACTAAAGGCAACAAAAGGGAACGTCAAAGATTCTTCGTCACTAATCTGGGATGAGATCGACTTCTCTTTGGTTATCCATGGTTTAAAGCTTTTAAACCAGAAATTGACTGGGAAAAAGGAACACTCCTAGGCCCAAAAGTTCAAATGGAAACTCTACTATTTGGAACCCTTCAACGCACGAAAACATGGGTCAAAAGTAAAGTACCAGTCAATGAAGACCTCATCCTCGAAGCACAACAAACCAGGTGCGTTCCATGGTTGGGAGTAACCCCTTTAGAAATAAAGGGAGGCCCAGTGGAAGTCAATTGCACCCATACCACAGTAGAAATGGCCCATAAGTATGCAATGGAACATGGGAAGGAGGAAATTAGCCTCCCAGAAAAATTTAAACGTCATACAGCATTATTTTCAGATGAAGAAGCAAACAAATTTCCACCAACTTGTGGTGAAGGAGACCATAAAATTGTACTAATGGATACCACACCCACTCGCTTCAACTGCAAAGTTTATCCACTTTCAAGGGATGAACAAAAAGCAGAAGATCAATTCATCGACGAAAACTTGGCCAAAGGATATATCACACCATTGGACTCCCCCTACGGTTTTTCAACCTTTATGGTCCCTAAAAAGGACTCTAAAGAGAAACGGTATATTATTGATTATCACCCCCTCAATGTGGTCACAAGAAAAGATGTCACCCCACTCCCCAACCTCAAACAATGCATTGAAAACCTACAGGGAATAGAATTATTCAGTAAATTCAACATCCGCTGGGGCTATAACAATATCTGGATATGTGAAGGAGACCAATGGAAAGCTGCTTTCAAAACCCGCCGAGGACTATTTGAACCAAAAGTAATGTTCTTTGGCATGAGCAACTCACCAGCAAGTTTTCAATGCTTTATGAATGGTATTCTTGAAGAGTTATATGAACACTTTGAGAAGAAAGGTGTACTTGAAATACGGTGCATACTCCAAAACTACATGGATAACTGTGGAATCAGAACCCTACTCAAGGACTTTGACCTTCACGTCAACATTATTCATTTCCTATTCGATCTCCTTGTGTGCCATGGCCTATATCTTAAATTGTCAAAATCTGTTTTTATGCAACCACAAATGGATTTCCTGGGTGTCCGAATATCAAAAGATGGAGCTACAGTGGACCCAGCTAAAGTCGCAGGACTCAGAGACTACCCACGTGAGCTCAAAGACAAACGACAAGTCCGTGGATTCCTAGGAGTCTCTGGATACCATCGCATGTTCTGCCCCAATTTCAGTATAATCGCTGCACCACTCACAAAGCTCACTGGAAAAGACGTACCTTTCAAATGGGGACCCCAACAAAAGGAGGCTCAAAACAAACTTATTGACATGATCACCCACGCACCAGTACTCGTCCGACCAGATCCTGATCAACAATTCGAACTTGAAACAGACGCATCGCAAATTGGAACAGGTGCTATATTATATCAACAAGATCCCCCTGTTACAAAACCAGATGGTACCCAAAAACCAGGACCAAGACGACCAGTAGGATTTCATTCCCAGAAATTTACCCAAACTGAGCAAAACTACCCCATCTATGACCGAGAATTCTTGGGAGTTATGCACGGACTACGCTGCTGGTCTCACCTCCTCAAAGGGACAACCATACCTGTTCTAGTCTTTACTGATCACGCCAACCTCCATTACTACTGGGAACCCAGAAAAATAGGTCCCCGCATTGCTGGATACCTACCAGAAAGGGAGCAGTACAACATCATTTTGGAATACAAACCTGGCGCCACCAATCGCGCGGATGCATTATCCAGAAGACCTGACTATGAGGGACCCAATCCAATTAATGATGACGTCACTGTATGGCCGGACCACTACTTTTGCGACAACCATACCTCAATTCGAGTATTTGACATGGACAGTATCGGTGATAACTTGGATAGCCGTATCAAATTGGCTCAATACAAAGAGCAACCGCTACTCAAGAAATGGGCACCAACACATAATCTCTCCCTATTGGACGGCACACATTGGTATCATGGGACCGCCCTAGTTGTCGTGGCAGACAACGCTCTTAGGAGGGGAGTAATTTCCCTTTTTCACGACCACATGACTGCCGGGCATGCTGGGATTACCAAGACACTTCAACTAATCACCCCATACTACTGGTGGCCCAACCTGAAAACCTTCGTCACTGAATACATCAAGGGATGCGCTACATGCCAAATGACCAAAGTCAATACCCATCCTACCCATCCACCCATGTTTCCCATCACTCCCGTAGACAATGCATGACCCTTTGAAACTATCGCAATGGACTTCATCACTAAACTCCTACAGTCAGGTGGTTTCGACACTATTCTCATGATCACGGACACCGACTGCTCCAAAGCATCTATCTTTATCCCCTGTCACAAGACCATCAACTCAGAAGGAGTAGCCTTACTCTATCTCAATCATGTCATTCCCCACTACGGCATTCCCCGCAAAATCATATCGGACCATGACGTCCGTTTTGTATCAAAATTCTCAACAGAACTATGCTGTATTCTCAACATCCATTAGAATATCAGCATGGCGTATCACCCTCAAACCGATGGAGCAAGTGAAAGAACCAATCAAACCTTGGAGCAATATCTCTGAGTATTCTGCGGAACACAACAGAACAACTGGCACACATGGTTACCACTCGCTCAGTACACTAAGAACTCATGGCCATCTGCAACTACCAAGAAAACACCATACGACTTACTTATCGGATACACACCTCAAGTACACCAGCCAACCAGAAAAACCACCATCCCCTCTCTCAAACAACAACTCTTATCCATTGAAGAAGCCAGGAAAGCCGCCCAAGAGGCCCAACGTAAAGCGCAAGAATCCTGGATAAAAGAGAAGCCATGATATGTTCCATTTCCAGTAAACTCAAAGGTCTGGCTAGAAGGAACCAACCTATGACTTCCAAGTAACACCACACCCAAGCTTTCCCCAAGGAGATATGGACCTTTTAAGGTAGTCTCCCAAGTATCAAAAGTCGCTTACAAACTCGAACTCCCTTCCACCTGGAAAATCCATGACGTCTTCCATGCTTTCCTACTCACACCTTACAAAGAAACCGATCAGCACGGCCCCAATTTTATCGAACCACCCCCTGATATTCTAGAAGGCGAACCCAAATGGGAAGTCAAGAAGATTCTAAAGGAGAGGTCTTTTGGCCGTTGGAAGAAGAAGCAGTACCTCGTGCGCTGGAAGGGTTACTCACCAGCACATGACTCATGGACTAACTCCGAGGATCTCCACGCACCGGAGTTACTAGCTGACTTTCAAAAACAATCAAGGAGTATAAGAACCCTCCAACTTGATGACTCAACCTCATCCCTCTTATGTCCAGCAACCTCACCATCCCTCACTATCAAAGCTATGTCTACCAACAAGACCAGTGCACCATCTACACCCATGAACGCATCGACTGGAATGGCGACATATCCCTTTTCTTGACGATCGTCACCCCAGGACATGCCACTCACCATAGTTGGACCACTGGACAACAACATGGCACTGGATACGTCGTCACCTGTGAGGACACCTCTGATAATTACCCTGGGTGGATTACCTGCTCCACTAGCTACCTCCCCCAGCCTAGCTTCTCAGTCATCGACACCACCACTCCCAGTACCGCCACCGACATTCCTGGCACCCCCTCCTGCTACGGGGCCTTCTACATCCCCCTCCCAGCGACTACTTGCCCTGGCAGATGCCACAGTGAATGCAACCACGTCCCCACTCCCATTCGACAATCGGTCCCCCAACCCTCCCCTTTCATCCATACCAGCTACCCCAAACCCTTCACCATCCCGCCCACTAACACCAGTGGTCCTCCGCCATACCCGATCCCCTCTCCCATCCTTCTTCCACAGTCGATCCCAGTCCCCCCCTTTGGAGTATCGGGAGACTCCACTAATGATCTTCAGGATAGGGACACCTACTCAAGAGGACGTAAAAGACATCAGGAGGAACTGTCAAGCACTCCTGAAAGCTATGGAAGTCCACCAAAGACTCGAAAACGCTCTTGAGGCTTGGATGGAGGGGCTGATGCCCGCTATCAACATTCTCAGCAACAATGGACTTGATGATCAAATCTTCACCACTAGCTTCCGAGACTTCTCTGCTGTTCAACATCTTTTCTTTGTTCCTCAGATCTTGACCGAAGTAGAGCCATTCCTGGATGACGATAGTGTCCAGAGCGACCCACCTGAGTCCTTGGCGGCTCGATATAATCCCACCATCTTGAAGTCTAGTAGTCCATCCCCCATCACTATTAACCCACCATTGAGCGACAAGCTTGACGACCCCACATATCCTGGTGAAGGGTGGGCTCTCTTTGACGCTGGCAATCCTGGGCATTACCCTCTTGTCTTCATCAATGACGAGGGCCAATCAGAAGTAGCCAAGTACATTTGCTTTCGCTCTACAGAAGAAGACACTTATCTGGTTGGAACTCAAGGGAAGAATGAAAAGGAGTATGCCACTCCGTTACAGGTGAAAGCCTATCCCTCCCCCAACTTTAATCGTCAAGGAGTCAAAGACACTGACCTCAACCTCTTTCATCCCACCCATCTTTCTTGTCTTATGGTGGATACAGCGTTGGTCAATCTCAAAGACCCTGGGATTCTTGCTGACGTCCATCGGCTTCGGGGTCTGCACAATATTATTTCTAGCGCAAAGAGGCAACGTCTAGAACTAGAGAAGAAAGAAGTTCGAGCTGAGGCTGACTTGCTTATAGTAGAGCGACGTCTGGCATCCAGTGCAGTGCGGACCCACCTTCAGCAACATCTTCTTACCATGTGTCCCCCTTCCCCCCCTACTTTCCTCCTTCCCACCCATGATTATCGGGTTCCATGTATCTTCGCCACCCAAGGCCCACCTGACATCGAGGAAGGAGAAGACAATCTCGAATGCTGCGCAGTACTTGGCAAGCGGTGCCAGGGAAACAAGGTCAAGTTTCCCTATTGTCTCAGGTGCAACCAGGATGAGCCTGGTCATGGAGTGGAAGAGTGCCCCCTCTGGAAGACCTGCCATTGGTGTCTCAGTACCCAACATGCTCACAACGACTGCCCCTCCCCTCACAATTCCTGCAGTGCCAGTCACTGCCTCGTCTACTTTGGACACCCTAACTTTGGCAGTTATTGCTCAGCGATCCCAGCTGGACATCTTTGTCACGAGTTAGAAGTTGCATGCACAGATGCGGAGTGGGATAACGCTGACACCTGCTACGAAGGGTCAGACATCTAGTTGCGTGGTAGCAACTCTCTAGGAAGGGCGTCATGTTACGCTCCTGGGCACTTGGCCTATATTTTTCTTTCTTTCTTGACTGATATGTACTTATACAATCACATGACCTCGACTCACATGACTGCTTACCTGTACAACAGAGCCATCTTGTCGGGAACTTCATTGTTCCCTCCTTTTGTACGTTCCCCATTGTTCTCTTCTTATGGTAGTCCGTGACCACCATTGTTTGTGACCCCATTGTTCTGTGACACCTATTGTTCATGACTCCATTGTTCTCCTCTTTTGTATGCTTAGTCAGGTAGCTGCCCTTTTGTATATAAGCTGGACTTATATCCTAGAGTTGGGCCTTAAGCCTGACTTAGTTTGCAATCTATTGTGTTCTCTGTCCTTGTTGCTTGAACCAATTCTTTCTCTCTTTTACTTCTTTGGAATTATCTTCAAGTCCTTGAAGATATTCCCCATTCCTCTTTATCATTACCCAGACATTGGTCTTAGCGACCTTCTTGCTTTTATCACCTTCCGAAGCACTTCAGGTTACTAAGGGAATTACGACCCTTGTAACTTCATCACTGCCGCATATCTCACCTTTGTGCACATCGCGCCTTAAGGTTCAATAGGCCTTAACATTCTGCCTCTTCCTCCTCAACATCTTGTTACTGCTCCTTTGGATCAGTCACCTTCAACTCCACACTGTAGTCAAGTCTTGCTACCCATAAAGTAGTGAGTTCCCAACAGATGCCGATGCCATCTACTATTCATATTGGACCCACGCCATATCCATCATATCCAAGATCCTGATGGACGCAATACTCTAGATCACAGACACCGTCTTCTGAACAGGATCGCTCTGTGTGTCCTGAAAGGCATCACTGACATCGCTGAGGCCGCCAATCTGATTACTCAAAGTCACTGTCAATAGGGTCTGAGGAAAGAGAATCCCGGTGTCATAGACATTCTTGGTACGATTCACCAAGCATGGCTTATCCACCCCCAGGTCCTGGAGTTGGCCCTGTTCTAGTCCTGGGCCCAGCAACGCATGTGTACATTCCCCCTACTGGGTCACTGTGTTACAATCCAACCCCATTTTTCCTCCTACCAGATGCCATGCCCCTTATTGGAACACCAGTACAGAGTACCACACCAGTACCACCAGTCATCTTCCCTAGTGCCACGCCACCAGAGCTTATGGGAAAGGCACCACTACCATTGAACCCACCATCACTATTGCCCCTGGAGGATATGCCACCTAGACCAGAGTGGACCAGACTACCCCCAGACATACCACAGTGGACCAGCCCATCCCAAGTCGTTATGACACGACCACCTTCCCCTGCAATGTCCATCTACCCATCCTTTGACCTGCCACCAGTCCAGCCTCCTACCCCTATCCCTTGGAGCACCCATCATCGAGAGTACTCATCAATGGAGCAGCTCACAGAGCAACCAGCAGAAGACCCAGATAGTCCTATGGAGGATGCACCACCTATAGACACTCTAAAGTCAAGAGCAACTGAAAGTCAGGCAGTAAACTGTCTGAAAAAGTCTGAAATTATGACTGAGAACTGACTGAATAAATGACAAAAAATGCCAAATTGTAAGACTAAAAATCACTGAAATTCAGATGTAAAACATGTGAAAATTCCAGTATTTTATCACCTGAAAGTTCAGGCAAATCAACACCATTCAGTAAGCATTGTCAGCACTTTAAATCAGGCATTTTTGTTCTGCTTTTTCATTCATTTTTGAACTTAATCTTCAGTCAAGAAACCTCTGACTTTCAGGCATGGTCATATTATATTTTATATAAAAAATGCCCATTTATCAGGTAGTATTTAAAAATAAATAAGTTGTAGTGTGACATGCAAAACGCAGCAAAGAAAAAAAAAAAAAGAAAAAAAAAAAAGAAAACATACCGTAGACTACACATAGTGGCTGTCCAGAGAGCATAGATCAGGTTCAATATAGAACCTGTGCACACACATGGGGTCTGGCTGTGGCAGCTCAATGGCAGCACCTCCGTGTTGGTTGAAGAGGGGGTGGTGCCTAAATGCAGAGGAGTGGCGGCGGCTGGTCAGCAAAACAGAAAAGTTGAGTGAGAGAGACATACTGGCAAGTGTGAGGAGACAGCCCATACAACAGACAGGACAACAATGCAGTGACTGGTAACATTGTCATGGAAAGTGCAGGGAGCGCTGTCGTCACAGGAGTCAAACACACAGATTGCCTGGGTACCATCGTAGCATGTGCCACCAACGTCCTATGGTGGTCCTGGATGGCTTCAGGCAAGTTGGACACAGCGAAATCTTGCTGAACGTGATGTTGAAAATTGCGCAGCGTTAAGAGGTTAGCGTTGAGCTGCCACTCCGGGTGGGAGCATATCTCCTGTTCCATCTGGTTGGTCTCCCAGAGTGTAAACATGCCTTAGCCAATGATACACCACGACTTGTCCAAATAAGTGTTGTTGCAGATGATCTTGGAGGAGAGTATGAACATGGAAATAAATAAGCAGTGTCCCAATGAACCCTTAGCCACAGGAAAACAAGCCTTCAAACACTGGAGGAGATAAAGTGCCACAAATGTCACCGATTGGTGGAGTGTGTCCAATGAAGGGTGTAGGTGGTGGAGTGGCAACCGGGGAGTACAGGTAGTCGAGGTAGCATGCCACACAAGAGGGTTGGGGCATGGGAGATGGTTAGGGTGAAGCATACAGAACAAAGGGGGGAGGGGGAAGTAGACTCACATATTCAAACCCCCACAAAAGGCACAACCTCCTTGTCATGAGGTTTGTGGACTGCCAATGTGCATGGAGGTGGTGGGTCATAAGACCTCTGAAGCTGTGATGATGTCAAACACGGAAAGAAAGCGAGCCAGTGCAGGACAGTTCTGCGCTCGAGGGGGTAGGGGGGACAGGTCTGGATGCGGAAAAAAAAAGTAAGCCACCAATGGAGGGTTCAGGACTGGTCAGGACACAAAAAAAAGGCAGCTGAGATACTCACTTGCTCGAGTGGGGCTGCTCAGTACATGGGGAAAAGGGAACTGGCAAGAAGGGGGAGGCTGCAACTGGTCAGTACACTGGGAAAAAGTGAGCCAGTGTGGGGCACCCATGAATAGGACACACATCAGGGGCATGGCATCAGGGGAGTTTTGTTTGGGTGACAGCTGTGAACAGAGAAAAAATTCTGCTACTCACCGAATATGGAGTGGGGAGGGGGACTGGTTGGCCACGGAAAAAAAGCAACCCGAAAAAAAGTGAGTAGTCAGAAAACAAAGTGAGGGAGGGAGGGGACTCACTCCAGGGGCATCGCAGTGGCATCACTGTGGGGTGGAGGAGTGCAGGACACCAAGCGGCAATGGGAAAAAAGTCACCTGCAAGGGAGAAAGAAATAAGCTGTGGGGAGGAAAAGAAAGGTGCAACGGGAAAACCCAACCTAGGATGAGGAAGTGACCTGTGAGCAGGGAGAAGCGACTGGTCAGAACAGAAAGTGAGCGGGCTTACTGGAGGAGGACCAGGCACTCACCTGAACACAGCAACAAATTAGTGGCGCTCACAGGTGGGAATGGAAAAAAAAGGGTCAGCAAGAGAGAAAGAAGGACATAATGACGACAAAATAGGGGTCTCATGGGCGCGGGACACAGATGGGATTCAAGCTGGAGAGGCATCAGCAAGAGGCAATGGCGAGAGAGGGACACTCACTGAAATGCCACAATGAGATCGCGTAGCTCACAGTCGTGGCTCTGGGGCAAGGCGCAGTTGCGATTTGAGCACATCAGCAGCAGGCGATGGCCACAGAGAGGAACAGTCACCTGAATGCAGCAACAAATTAGCGGTGCTCACAGGTGGAAAGGGGAAAAAAAAACGGCCAGCAAGAGAGAAAGAAGGACATAGCAACAATGCACCAGCAACAAAATAGGGGTGTCATGGGCATGGGACACAGATGGGATTCAAGCTGGAGGGGCATCAGCAAGAGGTGATGGCAAGAGAGGGAACTCACCAAAATGCCGCAATGAGATAGTGCAGCTCATGGTTGCAGCTCTGGGGCGAGGCACAGTTGCGATTTGAGCACATCAGCAGCAGGCAATGGCCACAAAGAGGGACAGTCACCTGAATGCAGCAACAAAATAGCGGTGGTCACCAGTTAGGCACAGCCAGGATTCAGGCCAGAGAATGTGAGTAAGAGGCGACGGCCAGAAAGACAGGCACTGAAGGGTGTCATACAGCACACTCTTTGGGGATGGTAAGGCAAGGGCCGCAAGGCGCAGGAGCGATTCAGGATGAGGCGACAACCATGAATAAGTTAGAAAGAATTTTGTTCTTCCTGCGGCGTCTTCTGCACACTTTGGTAACAGTGCCAAACAGGGCAGTCGCACACCAAACCTGGGTATCGCGGGCAGCAAGCACCACCAAAAGAGGCTTGGGAATCCCCAAAAAAAAGAGATCATCCTCAATTCAATAGAGGGAATTATTCTGAAATAAAGCTACTTATTCACTATTGTCCTCATTGCTTGCATCACCATCATTGCCCTCATCACCTGTGGCATCTGCATCACCCACATCACTCTCAACACCGGCACCTGTCCCACTATTACCATCACTGATGTCATCCATGCTGTCACGGTCTCTGGCCTTGCCTTTACCCTTGGCACATCCTTGCCCAGCATGGTTGCTCTTGGGGTTCCGCTGGTACCACCGCTGGTTGTTAAAGTGCTTTTGAAGGTACACTTTAATGGGCCAGTCACCCACATAGCGCTCAAAAAATGAATCCTTCTCCTTAAGCTACAAAATGCAAGTCAGTTTGCAAGGATCAGATGGAAAAGATGGAAAAAGTACATACCATAGTAGCAATATGAGCCAGCTTGTTTATGTCTTGATTAGACCAATGGGTGTTACACTTGAGGCCCACAGCTGCAGCAAAATTTCTAACATCAGCCTATAATATGCATGATTCAGTTACAGTACACCTTGCAAGAGAAATAAAAACTCACACGGAAGTAGAAATATTTCCAGTATTTCATCTGGAGGCCCATTGCATTTTGAAGCTTGCCAATTTTGGCTGGGCGTTCAACCCGAGGTTCATCCTTGCAGGACTGAGCAGCCGCTGCATCTCGAGCATCTTGGAGCTCTTGCCTTGCGATATTAAGCTGAGCTGGAAAATATATATATTTAATAGTTGAGGCATTGACAAAACAACTTGAAGTACTCACCATGGGCAATCGCCAAGTCAGCAGAAAGCTCACATTCCCTAAATGTTTCTATCACCAGGTTCGGATCCTGAGGGACCTTGGCAGCAGAAGCAGCAGAAGCTGCATTGCCTGTCAATGCGCAGGTGATGACAATGGTGGCGGTGACGCGCAAGTGACAACAACAAGTGGTGATGCATGGGTGACAACAACACTGGCGGTGACAAACAGGGGATGCCGATGGTGGTGGTAAGCTGTCAGTTATGAGTGATAGTAGCAGATGGGCATACCTTCATCTGGGGCATGGACAAGAGGTCAGGCACGCGGGTGCCTCACTGAGATTGGGGCAGATGCAGAGGCCGGGGTAACGGTTGCAGGAGAATGGTTCTCCTTACCTACAGTGACACACTGCTTAGGGGCAGCCTTCTGGCCAGGAGCCTTCGCTGTGGGGTTCTTTGCCACAGACTCCTTCACCGCAGACTCCTTCACCATAGATGTCTTCACTGTAGACGTCTTCACCATCGAGTTCTTTGCCATCAAGTTCTTCACCGTCGAGTTCTTTGCTGTAGACTTCTTTGCCATCAACTTCTTTGCCGTCGACTTCTTTGCCATTGACTTCTTTGCCGTTGACTTCGTCGCTGCAGACTTCTTGGCAGATGTGGATTTGGCACCCATTAAGAACTCTATTGAAGAGTCAGACCATGAGCCAAAACGGAGAAATTCGAAAGCGGGAGAGACATACTGATGAGGGCGATATACGACAGGTTGAATAAAACCAAATAACAATGTGAGACAAGTCCAGATGGGCCCAGGGTGAGATGGGTAATGACCCAATGACGCAGCAATGCATGACTTTATGTCACATCCATCTTACCAGGCCCATTACCAGCGTTGGTCATGATGACCCCCTACCTCATGAAAAAATCCTGCTGACAAGAGGTGAGAGCCATCTCATTGTCAAGGCGATCAAGTTGCCGCTGCAGCAAGTCAATTGATGAATGGGGTCAGCAGACAGTCGATTGCAAGCTTGAGGACTTACCTTACCACCACCAGTTACGATGACCCCCTACTCCATGAAAAAATCCCACTGACAAGATGTGAGAACTGTCTCATTGTCAGGGCAATCAAGTCGCTGCTGCAGCAAGTCAATTGGTGAATGGGTCAGCAGATAGTCGATCGTGAGTTTGAGGACTTATCTTACCACCGCTGGTCATGATGGCCCCCTACCCCATGAAAATCCCACTCTTAAGATCTGGGATCAACAAGGTGATCAAATTGCTGCCGCAACAAGTCAATTGGTGAATAGGGTCAGTGGACAGTCGATCGCAAGCTTGAGGACGGGAGGAACAAGTTGAACTTTCCTTGGCACCACCAGGAAACAGGAAACATACTAAAAGTCATGTGACCATGGGTCCGCTGCCATTTCACGTCACCTTGTTCACCCCAAACGTTAACCACCATTCACCGGAACTAATACTCCTTTATGTTCTTGATGTCCTGGATTCCGGTTTCTATGCAATATATTCGGATCATGGGTCATGAGACATCTGATTTGAGATGGTGGTAGCACTGGCACTGTGCCGCTCACTCGCACCAACCCCCCCGATGTTCATCTTCATCGATTTCAAGCCCTTCACAGCCCTCTTGTAGGGGTTTTCCATGTAAGTTTTTTGCATTCTGCACCAACTTGATATCCACATAACTTCGTCTCAGCACACTCTGAATCCTTCTCCCGCCAATCACCCTGGATCATTGTATCGATGCCAACACCAAGGAAAAACGTTGTCAGGCCATGCCCTTGCTGCAATTGTCTACTGACCCAATGGCCACTACAGAAGCACATGAAAGCCATGAGAGCTAGAGCTGAAGCTGAAGCTGAAACCCAAGCCCAAGCCCAAGCTGAAGCCCAAGCCCAGGCCGAAGCTGAAGCCCAAGCCCAAGCCCAAGCTGAAGCCCAAGCCCAAGCCCAAGCCCCTCCACCTCCCAAGCGGCGTTGCATTGCCAATTTTCAGGCTGATGCTAGCTCTTCCTCCAGTGGCCATCCCCAATTGCACGCACCCTTGTTCGACCTCGATCCACCAGCAGATTTGCGTCTACTTCAATCACCAGAGGATGCTCATACTGTGCCATCCTGTCGCTTCATCGATGAAGTCCTTCTGGATCTTCATGCTCAGACACATCGAATTACCGATGAAACTGATGACGAGAGTTCTGAAGACGCTCTCAAGGGCGATACAGACTCTGTCGATCCCAGAATTGATGACTTCCGGAATGGAGAGGACATCGACACAGAAGGCAAAGTGGACCCGCATGAGGGCGTTGTCTTGAATTGGGATATGTTGGATGAAGAGTTCATCGCAGAGGCAGAGGGACTTGGTAAGTTTGAGCATTCTTTATTGCGTACTCTGACTCACTGGTGTTTTTGTGTTTAGGCAAGTTTTCTATCTCGGGCCATGATCTGGATATCCTGTGTCTGTTTGCGATGAAGATGAGGAACAATTTAACTGCCTTGGCCTTTGATGAAATGGCATATAATTTTTCCAAGGCAGGCCTGTTGAATTTCGCCAAGATGTGATCCCATGTTCAGTATCTCTCCCGCTTCAAGCCTGTAGAATTTGCATGCTGCATCAATTCATGTATCTGCTATGCTGGTCCGTATGCTGAACTTGAAGAATGCCCAAAGTGCAAAACGTCGTGTCTGGATGGGTCTGGCCAAGCAAGGCGAATGTTCTCTTATATGCCCCTCATCCCTCGTCTCTGCGCATTGGTATCAAATCGCACCTACGCCACTTGCCTCCAGTACTGTGCTGATGAACATGCAAAGACCCGCATATGCACCCCCGGAATGACAATGGATATTTTTGATGGGCTCCATTATCGCTCGCTCCTTGGAGAGCGCGTTGTTGTTAGAGATCAAACTCTAACCCACCATTACTTCTCAGATCATTGTGACATCGCACTTGGCTTTGCCACCAATGGCTTCACTCCATTCAAAAAGCAGAAGTATACTGCGTGGATCCTCCTTGTTTTCAATTACAATCTCCCCCCAGACGAACGCTTCCAGAGGGACAACATCCTTTGTGTTGGGATAATACCTGGTCCAAAAAAGCTATGGAATGCAGACTTGTTCATCCATCCACTTGTGCAAGAACTGCTCAAGCTTGCAATTGGTGTGCCCGCATATGATGCCCTCTTGAGCCACCGCTTCGCCCTCCATGCCTATCTTATCACAGCCTTTGGTGATATCCCCGCTGTTTCCATGATCATGTGCATGAAGGGACACAATTCCCTGTGTCCCTGTCGAATGTGTGAGATCCGAGGTATTCGCATCCCAAACTCACAAAACAGGACGCTCTATGTACTGCTGTCCCGCCGTAATCATCCTGAGCCGACCGATGTTGTTGAGTATCATCGAGAGAGGTTACTGCTATGCTCACACGATTCCTTTATGGCGCAGGCCAATGCAGTGGAGTCCGCACCCACAGAAGTGCAGTGAGAGAAGCTTGCGAAGGCATATGGCATCAAAGGGGTCCCTCTTCTCAGCGCTCTCAGGTCCCTGAGGTTTCCCCAGTCGTTTCCATATGACTTCATGCACCTGATCTGGGAAAACCTCATCCCGAACCTTGTTCTCTTCTGGTCTGGTCGCTACAAGGGAATGGATAAGGGTCAGCCCTATGTCTTGAATCCAGATATTTGGCAAGTCATTGGCGCTACGTCCGCAGAAGCTATGAAGACGATGCCTTCATTGTTTGGTGCGGCCATCCCCAACCCAGCAAAGGACTGTTCATATTTCATGTCTTTGACATGGTCTGTGTGGTCTCTGTTCATTGCCCCCACCATTCTTCAAAATCGCTTTCCTGAAGAGTGTTATTACAAACATTTCTGCTCCCTTGTTGGAATACTCAATCTGTGTCTTCAATTCGAGATCAGCAAGAAGGACATCGACGACATCAAGTCAGGAATTTGTAAATGGGTGGTCAATTATGAGCGGTGTGTCCCCCCCCCCCTTTTGTTTCCGAAAAGTCGAACGCTGATACGATCCACACATCCAGCCTCTACTACCAGCACGACCCCAAACGACTCCCAGCGTGCCCACTCACAATACATGCCCTCCTCCACATTCCTGACCAAATCAGATGGATGGGTCCATGTTGGGCAACATGGGCTTTCCCCATCAAGAGGCAATGCAGGTACTTCCAATGCAGCATCCAGAGTCGTTGAAACCCATACGTGAACATGGACCGACACCTTACTGACCTGTCGCAGCTCCGCCAGGTCAAAATTTTATACAACCTTACTAATGAGCAGCTTGGAAAGCCTCCCAAGTATTCCTCTTCGCAAACGAAGAGGCTTGAGGATTGTAAGTCACGTCTTGGCACCTTCACCATAATCTAAAGACTATTCATTGCAGATCCACAATATGAACTTGTGACTCCGAGCCAAGTGGGTACCCTTAATAAGGCCATTTGCAAGGTCCTCACAAATGGCTTGGCGACACAGTTCGGTGTCTTTCCAAGGGTCGCCAGGAAATATCTTCCAGAGGATATTGAGCAGTGGGGCAAACTCCATCATCTTGAGGGTGGAGACATCATGCATGCATATAAAATTGTCTCCAAATGCATGGATGGCCAAGATGCGACTTTCATCTGTGTACATGATCTAATTGTCACATGTGTTCAGGAAGTCATTTAATTCTATCTTGGCCCAATAGTATGAGCAACTCATCGATCGAAACCAGCGCCATCAGAACCATTCAGAAGTTCTCAAGCCTCAAATGTTCTTCAGGCAACTTCTATACATTGTCGTCATCCCAATTCCCAAATCCACTGAACTTCAAACTGAGAAGCCCGAGAACATTTGTCTTGCGGTCATCCAACAAGTTTATACTATTTTACCTAACACCCATGAGATGCTGCCGATTCCGTATTACTCACAGACTGGGCGCTTGGACCCCACTGACATCAAGTCCATTCAGTGCGTTATCAGCCATGTTGGGGACCAGGGAAAATGGGGGTTGATCAACCGCAGTGGCCCGCTGGCACATGCAGTATTCGCTGAAGCGGACTAGCCGTCGGCGACAATACAGAGCAAGTGAGCCTTGTATGAATGCACTTGCTCTGAGAGTATTTGCCTGTGTTGGTGCACGTTGCATTGTGCATTGTTTGGTATGCTGAGCATCGTCATCATGTACATTGAGCACTTGCGCGCCTGTATTTCGGACAACACCTTGCCTCTCTCATCCTACCATGCCTGTCTTCCTCATCTCTCTCTTCATGTGCATTTGTTTCATTCAAGCTATCATCTTTGCCATCCGTTACCTGCACGTCGTTGCTTGCTTCATGGGTCCACAGGCTCAGGATTTCGTTGGTGTAGTTGTGCTGGATCTGGTGGACTTGTTGCATGAGCTTGCTGCCGACCGCTCTGCCAGGTGTTTTGATCTTTTTTTCGTTTTTACTGCTGCTGATAATCTCTAGAGCGAATGTAATGTTTGCATACCTCACGGACAAGATACACGTTGGCCTTCACAATGCCGAGTTTGCCCACCTCAAGACCACAATAATGCAGATCCCCCTGGTCACAGTGGAAGTTTTTTGTTATGGGGTTGCAATGCATTGGTTGGACCACATGGTAAGTGCTCTTTTTTCTGTTTTCTTGAAGTATTCGCTGACTGTCACGTAGCAGGTCGCTTTGATGGGCGACGGGCTTGCTTAGGCGGCAACAGCAGCGGAACATTTACAGCGGCGGCGATGATGAGCCCACAAATGTATATACACTAACTAACCAGCACTGCGGACGGTACATACAGGAACATGTGACATTTATTTCCTTCCTCAAATACCATGAAAATCACATCATATTTCGGAATTATACTCTGAGCATCTTCAAGTTGGGTATGGTGGTGGCACATCCACAGCGACAGTGACGTGTGGGTAACAGGCATTGCTTGTGGGCACCATGCGGCTGATGGTGACATGAACAGTGACACGCAGGCAACAGCGATGTGTGGGTGACAGGCGTTGCTCATGGGCACCATGCGGCCGACAGCGATGCAAACGGTGACGTGTGGGTGACGGGCATTGCTTGGGCGCACCATGCAGCTGACGGTAACATGTGAGTGATGGTGACGCATGGTTGATGGCGATGTGTGGGTGATGGGCATCGCTCAGGGGCACCATGCAGCTGATGGTGACGCAAACGGTGATGCACAGGCAACGGTGATGTGTGGGTGATGGGCACTGCTTGGGGGCACCATGCAGCTGATGGTGACGTGCGAGCGATGGTGACACGTGGTCGACAGTGACGCGCGGGTGACGGGCATCGCTCAGGGGCACCATGTGGCCGATGGCAACGCGAACGGTGATGTGCAGGCAATGGCGATGTGTGGGTGACGGGCACTGCTCTGGGGCACCATGCAGCTGATGGTGACATCCGAGCAATGGTGACACACGGTTGACGGTGATGCGCGGGTGACAGGAATCACTCATGGGCACCACACGGCTGATGGCAATGCGCGCGAGTGATGGTGACATGTGGCTGATGGCAGCATGCAGGTGACAGCCATTGCTTGTGGGCAGTGTGTGGCTGACGGCGATGTGCAAACAATGGTGACGTGCAACATGCAAGCAATGGCAGCAGTGATGATGGGGTATGTAGATTTTTGAAGAGTCTAAGCTTGTGTGATTTCAGTCAAATTTCAGCATCTTTTCAATGCTTCATCATACTGGTCTAGTTGGTCTGATTTTCAGTCAAAATTCATTGTCTTTTTTCAGCATCTTTTCTTCTGAAAAAAGTGTCCAAATATTTCAGATAAAAAATATATGAAATTCAGTCATTTGGTATTTTAACATCTGAATTTCAGTAGCTCTAGAGTTTACAGTGAGGCCTATTGGGTGCTGCATCGTCAGCTGGATGCCCCACTATATTCAATTGAGAACAGATTGCGATGCTCATTTGGTTGGTGCTGTTCGAAAGTAGAGTCATGTCACTTTGACTTGTGCATTGCCGCCCAAATCCCAGAAAAGTACACTGCTCACAAATTCACAATTTGCCATGCAATTTGGCAGTGAGGGAGAATCATAATGATGGGCGTGCGTGACAAACACAACTTTAGAAATAAGAGAACTGTTGCACCATTTTTTCTTCATTCAACCCTGCATGGATGAAGATACAAGAGCTTAGATGTGTAAAAAAAAATGATGAAAATGTTGAGTTTTTGGTGGAATAGGGTCGTTCAAAGTTGCCATTATTTACACCATTATTTGTTCCATTATTTTTCTCATTAATATTATGGTGTTGTTAAGGAGTTCAATAATGGTGTGATTAATGGTGATTTTTTGATTAATGGCCTTTGAGGGCTCCTACTTCATTAATGGCCATTATTCCATGTTCCATTAATGAGACCAATTTTGTTCAGAGTTTTATTTGGAACCTTCCAGCCATGCTGCACCATCTGGCCACATTCAACCACGACATGACACGTGACGGCGCCCACACAACACGTCAGCCCATGGCACACCATGCCCCCTCATCCCCTGCCTCCATCACCCCTTGCTGTCACCTCCTCACCCTCTCACACTGCTCTCTTCACACAAACCCTGCTGCTGATGACACATGGATTGCCTACATTTTGCCAGCTGTGCCACAAGAGCGCGCTGCCTTGACAGCCATCATTCCAATGTCACATGACATGCACCCCACCACACTTTTGCTCTCTACATCACCATGCGGGTCTGTCCCCTCTCTTGCCTTGTTTTTGTATGCGTCCAACTCTTGACTGGCCACTGACTGATGGTAAATCATAAATTGGGCCAATGGGCCCCGCTTATCATTGTTCTTTTGCAATTTGTACATTCCCTGCTCTTGTTGTCCCTCACCTCCACAGATCATATCATGTCTCGTTGGTGTCTCAGGTATTGCTGGGAGGTAGGCCTCACAGCTACATGCGAATGGCCACAATGGGGCCCTCCTTCCACACAACCACCACACACCCCAACCTCCCCCAAACACCCACCCTACACACATCTGAGCGCGTTCTGACCATGTTTGAGCTCTTTACAGCCTCAGTGTTAAGGCTTCAACGGGCCTTGATAGTACAACTTGTACTAAGAGTGAACTGGTGGCAAGTACTTTGAAGGAGTAGAAGTCTCTAGTGTTGCTAGAGACAACTCTGAGTGCCTTATGTAAGAGATGAGGGAAAGGGGAGGCACAAGGGGAGCTTTCAAGAACATTGATATTGAGAATCAAGTCAAGCTTAGGGCTTGACTGTCGAAATACAGGGCGCTTATATACAGGCAGGCGGGTGCACGTGCTACAATCACTAAGGTAGGTAGTTCTGGTCAAGAGAGGCCTGTCTGTGATGTATGAAGGTCCGCGGATAAGTGCTGCGGTCTGTATGAGTCGAACAATAGAGAATGAGCAAGAGCAAATGAGAGATCAGGAAATTGCCTAATCTATCCTTAATGGAAGAACAATGGTGGTGGGTCATTCCAAGAAGAGAAGTGTCGTCATGATGCGATGACAACCACAAGGTTTGAGGCTGATCTGAGGAGATCTGATCCCTGCATGCCCATTCTGGTCGAATGGGCATCTAGTGTAAGCAACTACCCTTTAAGGTAGTCAGTATTGATGGTGACCCAATTAAGGGCCATGTCGCTATCTGCATCATCTGCGGAGCTCTGCATGGATGAGGGATTGTCTGTGGACTCTCCTGAAGAGGTTGACTGGTGGTCCTCACTCTGGGGCGAGGTGCTGGCTATAGGCGATGAGGCTGAAGGGGTGATTGACTGATAACTGCCTTCACGACTGGTGTGTTGTTGTATGGGCGCTGAAGAGGGACTTGTAGGTGATAGGGAGTGCTTGTGGGACACAGGGCTGCTGGGCTGAGTGAGGTATGCTTCCCAGGGTTTGATAGGGGACTCTTCTGGGGACAAGGTATATGTCTGTCCTTCAGGGATGTCAGGTTCATAGCAAGTGACTGGTTCTGGCTCTAAGGGCAGCGCATCCTCCATGGGACTGTCTGGGTCTTCCAGTGGGTTCTCTACTAGGGGTGGCTCTTGGTATATCTCCATTGAGTATTCCCAATGGTGGATGTTCCATGGGACAGGGACAAGGGGCTCGACTGGTGGCTGATCAAGGGGTGATGATGGTTTGGATGGTTCACTGGGTGGTAGCAGTGGCAGGTCTGGTAGGGGTGATGGGTTCAATGGTAATGGTCGCTTAGCCATAGGTGGTGGTTTGGGTAGGGTGATGAGGAGGGGGTCCGACAAGGATGAGAAAAATTGGGGTGGATTATAACACTCAGCATCTGGCACCCTGCACAAAGTCTTCTGTATCGGCATGGCAGCCGTCATCCCTGCCGTGCGCATCAGATGGCAGTGCAGCAGCAGCAACAGCGGTACTAGTGTTGATGTGGAAGCAGCAGAGGTGAAGGTAGTGCAGGGTATTGTGTTACCCATTGTTGGTGGAGAGGATGGCATCCCGCATGCGCTTTGGGAGCGTTTTGTGGATGTTCAGGAGGGGTGCATCGAGTGGGAGGGGTGGGGCATGCCATGCACAGTTGCTGACACTGAAGGTCCCTGAGCATCCACAACTTCAATGCTGACACTGCATCCCAACAACACTGACACCGACACCGCATCCCAACAATACTGACACCACACCCCAATAACACCGGCATCGCATCCTGATGGCAAGGATGCACACCAACACCACAGCTTGATGACACCAACATCGCGTCCCAATGATACCAATATCACCTCTTGAGATACCAACACTACCACTGCCCTTACTATAGTAGATCTCTGTAGCTACTCAAATGTGTATAAACCATGCCTCCTGCTCTTGTGGAGTGCATGTAGAAATCTATCCATTTAAATGTTCCTTGGGTGATTGCCCTCTGTTTGACAGAAGTGAGACTGTTGCTCACAATTCCTTGGCCTTGTGTAGTGGTCATGACTGGGCACTTGTTTTTTTTCTCAAGTGCACACAAAGTCTGGCCCTTAGATGCATTGTGATGGTAGGTTGGAGACTCAAGAAATCAGAGCTGCTGAAACCATGCTGATGGGTCTACAAGACGAAGGGAGCCTATTATTCAGCCCATTATTGATTTTCCTGGGGGGGTGGGTTTCAAAGTTGACCATTATTTGCTCATTAATTTTCTCATTATTTAGTCCATTAATCAAAAATTGGCTCTAAAAACAACATAATGGTGAAAATAATGGAACCAATAATGGGGTCAATAATGGTAACTTTGAATGACCCTAATGCCAAAATGGGAGCAGGTGGGGTCCTAGTGGCCCTGTGGTGTTGCTCATCCGAAGGGAGGCTGAGGCTGCTGGTTGGCACCTGGCAGCTGCAGGTTTGATCCCTGCCATAGGCAAAAAATGGCCCACACCACATGCCCTAATGGGTAACCCACCTAGCCAGGATAATAGGTTCCTGGCCTGAAAGAGACTTCCCTGATGGGGAGATAAGGGTTAGATAAAACTGGGAAATGGATTTAAAAACAAGCTGACCACGCAAGTGGACAGGCCACCCAGTGCCCCAGGCTTTGGCTCAGGGGTTGTTAGTCAGATGGACTCCCAATAGGTTGCCTATTGAGCACTAATTGGGTCAAATCTGGCAAGACAGAGATCCAGACACTTGGTGAATCTGTGCCCAAATGGGCATGTGCAAAGCCAAGTGCTGGGAATGGGAAAGCAGGGGGGTGAACCCCTTGTCTGGACCATAGCAGGCAGGGTTAGTGCCCCAGTCCTGGCTCAAGAGGACTTATCCTCTGTCGGTTATCTGGCTACTAAGATGCCTGATAGCTTAAGTTAATTCCCACCCCCCTTGCCAGACCTTATCAGCGAAGGCAAGCAGATCCTGGAATTCCTTGTAATGGGGAACCCTGCAAAGGGAGGATCACAACCCTACTCAGTACCCCCCAGGGATCATGCTGAGGGAGGGTGGGGGTGGTCTGTTCTTGCATTCTCATGGACAGTACTATATGCTATTTATTCTGGTCTTTTAAAGGCATAGCCTCCCTTGCCACCTTCCTCCTTCATAGCAACTCCCTTCTCTGCCCTCTGCCTCCCCACCCTGATCTGCCATAGTTTCATTATTACTGGTAGGCCTCCGTGCCTTTGGACTTTGTGTCTCATATTTTATTTTTTCCATCCTGATCTTCTGGACATTCCATTATCTATGCCCTGGGCTGCTTATGTAGTGTTCTCTGTAGCACCGCAATCTCTTGTTGTCTAGTACAGTGGAGAATAAACTTCCAATTCCAAAAAAAAAAAAAAAAAGGGAGCAGAGTGGCACTATTTTTTTGCAATTGCCATACTGACTTGTGCGCTTGCTGTTATCCACTTCTGGGATCATCTGAGCATACAGAGCTCCAGTCCTGCGACTCTCCCTGGAGTCTCCCACTGTCATTCTCACTGTGCTTCAGCAGCAAGTCCAGGATCTCAATCAATCTCAGCACAGCAATAAGATGTTGACAAAGTTCCTTGATCCAACTGTGCATGTCCTGCATGCATTCTCTGAGACACTTGGGGAGAGCCTTAGTTTGGTACATCCCAGGACTAGTGATTTGCACAGCCCAGCTCAAAGCCCATGAGCCTGGGTAGCCCGGCCCTAAAAGCCTGAGCCCAGCCGAGCCCTGGTGACGGCTTTGGTGGGCTCACAGCCTGGCTCAAGGATCCTGCAAGCCCAAGCCCAGCCCACAAGCCTGGGCTTTCAGTGCTCAGCACCTGTGGGGAATGACTGTGAGGTCTGCAATTCACAATCAATATGGATGATCCTCCAACAACTCCATTTTACAGCCACTCTATCAACCACTACCTTGCCTTTGCTAAGATCATCAATGTTGCCGCCACTGCAACATGAAACTGGCCACTTCACTCCTCTTCGTCTACTGGATCATGCCCCATTGCCTCCCATTCATTCTACTCACCTTTTGTTCTTGACCACTCACTCGATGTCACTCAGGTAGTCGCCACTATCCGGCACTCATATGCTCTGGTTCTTAGCCCTTTCATTAGTCCTACCCCCTTTTTTTTTGAGTCCATAGTCCTAACCTTTCTTAGTTCACACTGCCCTACCATTGTCCATAGTCCCTTCTACTCGCTTCGACCTTGTCTACACTGCACTCATTCACTGCCACCATCCGCCGTCACTGCCCCCCAGCACTGACACCACTGCCTTTCTTTCCGCATTGCTTCCCTGACTTTGCCCATGCAGCCCCATTCTTTTGATATCACTATATTGCTAAAGGTAGTGTATGTATATAAGCAAGCCTTCTGCTGTGAAGAGCATCATTACCTTTTGCATTCATTATCGCTTTTGACCCAATCTTACTTGCACTTTCTCTCTTTCCCCATGTGACTGCCTTTCCTGTCTAACATCAAACAAGACTGTTGCTTGTAAGGTCATTTTATCATCTTCTCACTGCCACTTCTTTCTAGGCTCAGCCTTGCACAGCGGAATCGTCGTCTGCATCTGCACCCTCACCCAGTCCTAGAATCACTATCCATCCTCACCTTTGTTCACACCCTCTTGTTTCCTCTCTTGCTCCTTTCTTTATCCTTCTGCAACCTATTGAAACTACACTGCCCTGCAATAGGCCTTTGTCAACTAGTCGCCACTGCACTCCACATTGATAATGCTTGGCGCAGCACCAATGGCCACCCACTAGCATGGGACGTCCCCTCCTCTACCTCTGGCAGTAGCACTGATGCCCTGCAGCCATGCGTTATATTCGCACCATCACTTGCACAAAGATCACCTGCCATGTGCATGATCACTCTTGCTGAGACACTTGACCATTGGCACACAGATGCCAATGCTGGAGAGGGTATCAGCTATGCATTTGCCAGCATGATAGGCAACAAGTGGTGGCATGCAGAATAGTACGACGTGTATGTTGCACCGAACAGTGCGCTGCACACAGACAGCCGTGACCCGCTAACCTTGCTCAAGGTCACTCCTTGGCTGCCATTACACCCCAGTCAGGGTTGTCGTCGGAGTAGTCCTTGATCCCTCCCAAAAGACAAAGCCTGGGCTTAAGCCCAAGCCCAGCCTGAGCCCAGCCCGAGCCATCAACCAGGGCCCAGCTCGAAGTTTTCATGAGCCTGAGCCCTATGAAGCCAAGCCCAAGCCCAGGCATTTGAGCCCAGCCCAGCCCTGCAAACCACTACCCAGGACAAGAACTCAACTGCGGTGTGCACTCTCAAATCTACTTGGCAGGTATTTTGACCAGTGAAAGTGATCTTTGCTGGAGTTGGTGTCCTCCTTTCAGTGCATATCATAACACATTCATGCGAACCATTTTAACACTTACTGTCTTCAGGCAGCCAAGGATGTCCAGGCTTCCCAAGACACACTCATCGATATTTTCAAGCATATCAAAAACTTTTTCCGATGCCTCGAAAGCTACACCGACATTCCGCCAAGATCGGAAATGATGGATATCATTGCAAGGATTATGGTTGAGGTCCTGTGTATTCTGGCGATCACAATGAAAGAGGTAAAATAAGGCAGGGCAAGTGAGTAATTTATATATAAGTAATATAACTGTGCCACATTGACTGAATGACATTTAGAAAAGTTTATGAAGAAGCTAATAGGAAAGTCCAAAGTGGAAGGTGCATTGAAGAGGCTAGATAAGCTGACACAGGACAAGGCTCAGATGGCAACTGCACAAGTCTTGAAAGTCACACATACTGTCAACGACTGAGTGAGGGCAGTTGCTGATAAGCTAGCAGAGGTCATGAATGGTGCACAGCCCATCTTCAATTCGAACAAACATTTGACCCTGATGTACCTAGACAGAAAAGGAGCAAGATCAGTCATGCAACAAACTGCTGACAGTGTAAACCAAATGAATCGTTCGTTTTTTCCTAATTCCTTCCTAAGTTGTGGAGTGTCATGCAGCTTTGTAGGAAACCAATTGTGGGATGGCCTTCACAGATGGCTCTCCCCATCAGACCTGTCCACAAATCATAACATTGCATGTAGCACTTATCAGAAGAGAATGGCAAGCTGGTTTTTCTGGGGGAGTATCTTCGCCAGGTGGAAATCAACCATTTCCAAGCCATTTCTTTGGATTCACAGGAAACATGCACCCCATCTTACTAGCCTACTTCTAGCCCGACACCCTCTGACCACATATTATATTTGTAGCTGGCTCAGGCAAGAGTGTTCTATGGTTTGTGAATCTTTCACTATTTGGAAAAAATAACCGATGTCGCTTCTTAGTTCCATGATCATTCAAGATATTGAAGCCCTGTGCAAGGCCGGACAAGCGTCCATGGGTTATTTTTATTTTGACTTTTGGAACACCAACAAGCAAAACCTGCACAACCTTGTCCCTTTGCTCCTCACCCAGCTTTCTGCTACCTCTGATCCTTGTTGCAACATTCTATCACGTCTCTATTTGTCTCACGACAGAGGCAGGAAACAGCCCAGTGATAGCGTTTTGGCAGAATGTCTGAAGCAGATGCTCACACTCCCTGATCAACAACCAGTCTACCTTATCATTGATGCCATTGACGAATGTCCCAACACCACTGGCATGCCATCACCATGTGAACGAGTTCTTCAGCTTATCAAGGAGCTCTTTGAGCTTCATCTTTTACATCTTCATATCTGTGTCACCAGCTAGCCAGAGGTTGACATACAAGACGTCCTTGATCCCCTTACATCTCGCCAGGTCTCCCTCCATCACCAAAGTGGACAAAAGGAGGACATTGTGGAGTATGTCAGGTCTGTTGTCTATGCAGATTCGGAACCAATGATGAAGAGATGGAGGACGGAAGATAAAGAGCTTGTGATTGGTATGCTCTCTGAAAGAGCCAACAGAATGTGAGTGAATGGCTTTATCATCCTAATACTTGTTTGAATTGTCACACAGGTTTCGTTGGGTATTCTGCCAGCTAGAGGTTTTATGGCACTGTCTTCCATCAAGTGTTTGACATACCCTGGAGGAACTTCCGGAATGATTGGCCAAGACATATGAGTGGGTCTTACAAGAAATCAAGAAGCTAAATCGGGATCACGCCCACCACCTGTTGCAATGTCTTGTTGTCACTATTCGGCCACTACATATCGAGGAGCTTGTGGAGATCCTTGCAGTTGATTTTGATGATGATGAAGGCGTCCCAAAGCTGAAGGTAAGCTGGCAGTGGGAGGATCAAGAGCAAGCACTTCTGTCCTTGTGCTCCAGTTTAATCACCATAGTCAATGGCAATGATGATTCACAAGTTGTGCAGTTTTTGCACTTCTCGGTGAAAGAATTCCTGACCTCACCACACCTTGCTGCCCCAAGTCGAGATGTTTCACGTTACTATATTGTTCTCGAGCCTGCACATACAGTCATGGCACAAGCTTGCCTCAGCGTATTGCTATGGCTAGATGATCACATTGAGGAGAATGGGGACAGGAATAGATCTCCTCTAGTGAGTTATGCTGTGGCACACTGGGTTGCCCATGCGCAGGTCCAGAACGTGTCGTCATGCATACAGAACGTAATGGAATGTCTCTTCGACCTAGAAGAACCATGCTTCACAGGCCCTTTATTACTGCCACACTGCACCCAATATCACGTCCATTCAGAGCCTCTGGTTCCGGCACCACCACCATCCCTAGGAAATAGATCCAAAGGCTGTTGGTCGTACTAGCTACACATCATCTACAACACTATATCGTTCTCGCTGCCCACCTTGTCAGCCCTCTCCTCCTCGCCACCATTGGCTTCGGCCACCCTGTCCTTCCCCCCCCTTGACCCTTCATCGTTCCAACCCAGTGGAACAACACACACCTCCTTCCTCCCTGTTGAGGATATTCACACCCTCCTCCCACTCACCCTTCCCAAGTCCAGCCCCGATGTCACCGTCAATGAGGAGGACTCCGTCGCCATCGACTGCGTCTGCGCACTCCTTGACTCCGACTTTTCCGGATCCCGCGCTTTGTGGATTCACCTCCTCCTCTCACTTGTCACTGATGCTCGCAACGGGCTCCTCATATCTATCTGGGACTTGTCCCTCCAGAGGTTTTATGACCTCAGCCCCTCCAAAACCCTCCAGCTCACGGCTCTCAAACAGGCCCTGGAGTCCCTCAACACATTCTTTGCAGACACCCAAGATGACCCTGAGGACTGGATCACTTGCATGGGGTGCGTCACGTCTTTCCAGCTCCCTGTCTCCAAGGACGACTGGGACACCTACCTCTCCGACTGCAGCGGCGACATTACTGCCACTCGCACACGCATTGTCAATGAGGCCATTGAGGCTACCCATCCCCTCGTGGACGTGTGGGTCAGTGGGGAATGCATCTCCGCCCAAGACACCGCTATTAATCGCCTCACGTCCGACCACGCCCCAGACATCTCCATCCTCATCTCCGACCCCTGTCTCATCGAGTGGTCTTACCATCTCCTCAAGGCGATGAAACTTCATTTCACCAAGTCCCTCGTTACCAAGGCCTCTCACACGCTCCCCACGCACCTCTCTGACCTCCTTGATGCTGAGCATCAAACTAAGGTCGATGCCGCGTGCCACGATGCCCGTGCAGAGGCTAAGCACCTCTTCCATGCAGAACTGACCCGTCTCCAGTCCAGCGCCCTTGAGGAGGCTGCTCGTGACTTCGAGACGTGGAAGTCCACCACACTCATCCCCGAATGGCAGGCAAAGGAAGCCTCTGCAAAAGCAGAGAAGCTCCTGGAGCTCGATGCCTTCAAGTATTGCATTGCCATTGAGATGGAGGACCACAAGGAGAACGCCCGCCTTGTCACGGCGAAGTCCATCGTCCACACCAAATCTGATCAGTGGTCCTGTTGCCAAGAGTGTCACGCGGACCCCATCCGGGCCAACTGCAGCGTCTCCCACATGCGCTCCCCATCTCCCTCCCCCAGTCAGAAGTTGGACAAGACGCCGACAAAGGTGGACTTCCAGGTGAGTCAGGTCACCCCTGCTCCTCTTTGCGCCCCCATAAGCAACCACGCTCGGGGCCGGGCTGGACCTAGCGTCGCCCAAGAGGCTCCCACATCCGTTCCTCCCACACCTATTGTTGTGCCGTTGGCTGGGCCCGACAATGCGAAAGCGTCGGTGGGGACCCTTGGGGATGCTGCCTCTGGCTTACCCTCGACCCTGACTAGCTGCCTCCCTGAGGCACTACCCTCCACAGCCCCCCTTGATACCGTGTCCACGAACACATTAGTGGATGTCGTGATGGCACCGGCTGCTCCTTTTGGAGACGCCAGCCCCAGCTCGGTGCGACTGGTTTCCGGTCCCGACGTCACACCAGCAGTACCTGACTCTTCCCTACAAGCCCCCCTGGTAGCATGCTACCAGTCGGCAACCCCGTCACCTACTCCCCCTCAGACTGTGGCTGAGACGATGGAGGAGCGCCTTGTGCACCTCCTTGGCTTGACGATCACTGCCACCCTTGTGCCTATCAAATCCTCTGTCAAGGACATCGGCACCCGCCTTCGCGCTGTTGAGGACGCGAACGCAGTGTGGGGCGCCGACAACGATGCCTCCCTCGGGTTTGGCAGATATGACAGAGGATATGGCTACAATGCCCTGACCATCCCAGCTGTGGCTGGAGGTGAGGAACGCGTGGATTACCACATAGAGTCCGCTCCCTCCCATGCCACAGTGGAAGACATCGAGATGGCAGCCGTACGCGCCAGATATGAGAGCCACAACAAGAACAAAGACCCCCACCCATTCTTCGAAACTGCCATTATGACAGCATGCAATCAGGCTTGTCACAAGATGGAGCCCGCACACCTTTCCACCCTCGCCTCCCTGGCCGCAGAAGACTGGGAAGACTTCTGTACCAAGCTGTTCATCGATCAGCTCCGCCTACCTCCCATCACCGTCGTCGCTGAAGCGTTCATCACATGCACCCGCGTCAACCTCATTCAGGCCCAGATGGAGAGCGACCTGACTTGTAGCCTCCGTGCAGACCATGGCTTGGTCGTCTCCCCAGATGGCCCATCCTTCACTGGCCCCCATCTGTCGGCTGCACGTGATGACCCTGTTGCCTTGCCCCGCCCGTCCCAACTGTCGGAACCTATCTCTATCTCCTCCAATGGTTCCAAAATCTCCAGTTTCACAGAATCTTCCCCGCCTCCTCGTGCCCGCCTGGTCGGGTCTGCACTCGACCTCGACACCCCGCCCCCCAGCGACGGCATTGGTTGGTTGGTTATGGGTGGTAAACGTGGTAGGACGTTCGCGTCTATTGCCACGTCTTGTCCTTCTGCCCCGCCCATCGCCCCTGCTCCCACTCCCCTCCCACCATCTGCTGCGCAGGCAGCACACAGTTTCTTGACGAAACCTCAACTTGATTCTCTGACTCGCGCACAGGTTGTCAGTGCATACAACGCGCATTTTTCCCCAAAACTACCTGCTCGTGTCTCCAAAGACACAGCGATTGCATCCTTCCTTGACAAGGCCTCCCGACCCATCATCGTTGCCAACCCCTCCGCCCCAAAGCCCATCACCAAGACCGAATACACATTGGTCTATGATTCTTGAGCTGGCGACCTCTCCGCCCCGTCGGGACATCGTGGGGACGCCGCATCCTATGTCCGCTCAATCCAGAAGCATGTTAAGGATGCTGGCACCAAACAGGCTGAGCTCATCGGCAGCCACTGGACCAGTCAAACGTCACGCAATTTTGTGCTCACGTTCAATGGGAATCCTTCCCTAGATGAGGTCCTCTGCCTCTGCTCCACATTCGCGTGGGTCTTTGGACCTCACTACTCTATCGTCCCATCCCATGGTTACACCCACATTGTTCTGAATTCTGTTCCCACCATGCGCGAGGCGCTTGGTGATCCTCTTCCTTCTGCTGCAGTGCTCCGCGCTGAGCTTGCTTGCAATGCTGGTCTCAAGGACCTCATTCTTCTTGGGGAACCGTACTGGCTAATGGCCAGACATCCCAATGCTTGTCACGGGTCAATCTCTGTTGCTTTCCTTGACCAGGATGGTTCGCATCTTAAGGACATTATGTGAAACCCCCCTTTCCTGTTCAGTAATTGTTCCACTCGTCCGTGGAAATACAAGGCCCGCCCTCTAATTTCCCAGTGTGACCGCTGCTGGATGCTTGGTCACGAATCCTCACGTTGCCCATGTCCTAAGGACACGGTGGTCTGCCCTATCTGCGCTGGTGCTCATGCGAAAGATGAGCACCACAAGAAGTGCCAAGCGGTGTCTAAACACACCAAAGTGTACTGTACATGCCCAATTGTCTACATTAACTGCTGACAGGTGCGCAAGCCGGCCAAAGGCCATTCCACTCTCTCTCTCTCGTGCCCACTTCGCTCTAAATTCCGCTCCCCCATTGCACGCACAGGGGACTCCTCTGATGAGGAAAAGTCAGGTGTCAATGCTGATGCCGCATGGTGAGCCCCAAGCTCTCCTTCCCCCGATGTTATGATGCTCTCTGATAGAGAGTCTCCTGCCCCCCCAATCATCGCCCCTGCATCGTCACTATAATTGATACACCCATTTCCATCGTGTCGGTTAACATGCGGCATCGGAATCCTCTGTTCATCGCCTTTCTACAGGCAACCCATGCAGACATTGTTTTGGTCCAAGAGCCTTGGTTCGGCCATCTCATCCCTTCCCATTCTGATTCTAACCCCGATGGTGAGGAGGTCCGGGGGTTCGCCGCCCATCCCGGGTGGGAATTCTTCGCCCCGACATACCAGAAAGGGGATATTTGTAAAGTCATGACTTATGTCCGACAGACTCTGCTCATGTCCTGCGATGTTCAGGTTGTGTCGCTAGATGACCACCCAATCGCCTCCCCTTCCTCCCAAGTGTTGGAAGTCACCATCTCAGGTAACGTCTTCCTCCTTGTTAATATTTACCACCATGTTGTGAACCATCGCCCAGCCCTTGGGCATATTTTATGCTCCCCTCTCGATACCATTCTCCCTACTTATGTCGTCGGAGACTTCAACACGCACTCCTCCACTTGGTCCTTCCTGGGGGCTACAGTGTCAAGCTGGGCCGGTCCTCTTGAGAACTGGTTCGAGGACTCTGACCTCTCGCTGGTCAATCCCACAGGGTCGGCCATACGCAGGGGTGAGGCCAAACAGCGTGACTCCATTATTGACCTTGCCCTTCTAAATGACGCTGCTTTATGTACTGGCAGGTTCTCCCCTGTCTCCATCTTGTTCTTAGATTCTATTGGTTCTGATCATGCAGCCCTTTCTATTAACTGGTCTCCTCCATTCGAACCCCTCCCATATGTACCTACGCTTTTGCCTGGTTTCGTTCTTGATGACTCATTGGTTGCCTCCTGGACCAAAGACTTTGCCTTGTTACCTACACCTGACATTTCGGATGGTGCTTCCCTCTCCCACACTGCGGATGCCCTTGATGCGGACATTTATGCCGTCTCGAGGAAGCTGTTCAAACACCGGCACACGCCTGACTTCCGGGGCCTCCGCTGGTGGAACCTACACTGTGAGGCTGCCCTCACCGCTGTTACTTCCATCCGAGGCGAGTCACGCAAAGATGCCATCAAAGCGCTTTGCCGCACTATCACAGAGGCCAAATGCGGCTGGTCTAACGACAACCTCACGACTACCACCCTTGATACTCTGTGGAAGGCCACTGCTTGGAGACATGGTCGACGCGCCAACAGGATTCCCCCCCTCCTGAAACCTGATGGCTCCCTGGCCTCATCTCATACTGACCTCCGCCAAGTCCTATCAGAGAGGTTCTTCCCGACAGTCCCAAAGCTGATTCCAGACTCGGACCCAGATGACCCCCTCCCCCTCCCACAACAACATTTTGACCCTATCTCTGAGGAAGAGGTTGCGAAAAACCTTGCCACCTCTTCCAACAAATCCGCACCTGGTCCCACCAGCATCACCTACAAACTTTTGAAATGGTGTCATTTGGCATCACCCTCCCGCCTCACCACCCTGTTCAATGCCGCTATAAGCCTGGGTCACCACCCCTGGCGTTCGGCTACAGTGGTGCCCATCCCGAAACCCGGTAAAATAGATTACTGGGTTGCAAAGGCTTATCGGCCGATTTCCCTCCTCAAGTGCTGTGGCAAACTCTTGGAGAAAATTGTGGCCAAACGCATCCTGTTGGACTCTGCCCAGTTCAACCTCCTCCCTGCTTGTCAATTCGGCTCGCGGGATTACCACACGGCAACCGATGCTGTTTTGTCAATGACTCACACAGTTCAGACCTGCATCAAATCTGGCAACGCTGCAGGCCTCCTCCTCTTTGACATCCAGGGCTTCTTTGACAACCTTCATACTGGACGTCTTGTTTACGTTTTTTCCCTCCTCAGTTTTTCCAGCTCCTTGTGCTCATGGGTCTGCTCCTTCCTCACGGATCGACACGTCACCCTCTCCTTCAATGGTGAGCCTCTCCCTGAGGTGGTCTTGAACCACGGCACCCTACAAGGTTCGCCTTTATCCCCTATCCTGTCCGCAATCTACATCCTCCCCATGCTGCGCATCGCCGAATGGTGGCAATTCCACTCCCTCTCCACGTACGTCGATGACGGGGTGATCGTTGCAACAGGGGCCACCCACCAATCCGTCATCCAGAAGTGCCAAGATGGGTTCTTCACAGTCGTCGACTGGCTCATGCGCAATGGCTTGCACATTGACCCCGACAAAACAGAATTCATTGCCTTCCAGCGTCGTCGTGCCAATCCTGAACGTGTTGGCGCCCTGCGTCCCTCGCTGGACCTTCAAATTCCTGGTGGTGGGACTTTGACGGTTCGCCGATCGACAACAGTACGCTACCTCGGGGTGTTCATCGATGAGAAACTCCGTTGGGAGCCACACATGAAAATCATGGCGGTGCGGGCTCAATCATCCCTTCGGGGCCTACACCTTTTGGGAAACACTATACAAGGGCTTGATTTCCACAACTGGCGCACTGTCTTCCATGCTATCACCCTCCCCGTCCTCCTCTATGGCTTGCTGATATGGTCACACAAAGCGCTGAAATCCCTTATCAATATCCTACAAGTCACCCAAAATGCTGCCATTCGTCACATCAGCGGCACCTTCCGCACTAATCCTGTCAAGCCCCTCCATCACATGTTGGCAATCCCCCCAATCAAATACACGATCGCCAAATACCACACAGCCTTCTCTGCCCACCTCTCCCGTCTTCCGCCCACTGCTCTCTTGCACAATATCACTGTGCATGATCCAGCAGCCATCTATATTCCCCCATCCCCAGTCCCAACTGCCCTCACAGCCCTCCTCCCTTCATCTTTTCCTGCTTTTTGCATCCCCACAAACCTCACATGGACACATCCACAAGTCCATAACATGCTCACCTCACCCAAGTCACCAACATGCACAGTGACAATCATAGAGCTTGCTAATGACCCTCCCTTTGGCCACACATTGGTGCACATCTACCCAATCCCCCATCCTGACCACTTCGTCATGGCTTTCCTCACATTCTTCGATGGTACTTGCATTGAGCGCGGTTTTCGTGTGAGCCACGATCGCACTCTTGCTGCCACAGAAGCCACCATTGCGGGCATCCTCTCTCTCGGTCCACATGCCGGCCACCACACGCTCATCTTCTTGCCTAACCACAACCTCCATTGCCCTCTCCTGTCCCTCACAAAGCATAAGTACCTCCCGCAGGCCACGCTATTTTCTGCCGCAGTCAACATGCATTGCTTCCTCCATCCTGACATTTCAGTGTCCATCCTCCCCCTCGCCGTGAAGCTTAATAGAAAGCCTTCACAAGCGGACCCTTGCATCTTTGCGCCGAACTGGCCAGGACCTCGTGGCAAGGACTTCAACCTTGCGGAGCTTCGGGTCGAGGCCCAAATGCTCCACCTGTCTAACCACCCTCCAAACCCCCCTTTGAAGACCCTCCCCTTCCGTCTCTGGAAAGCTGACCAAGAGAACTGTGCAGATCCGCCCCAATGCAAATGGACGGGCAGCGTAATCCCAGTTCCTGAGTTGTCGGTCCCGTCCGACCTCATCTTGGGCTCCCTCTCCCTTGGACAACGACGCGCCATGTCAGCCATCCTCCAACTCTTCTTCCAGCATTGCTTCTGTGGTGCATACTCTCAACGAATGCGACCGAATGCTGGCGATGTCACCACTTGCCCATGCACATTCACCCAAACCCCCATCCCGATGATCGAACTGGACCATAACGGATATCCTCCGCCGAAAGTGGAGGTGACCCGAGACTGGGACAGAGGACGACCTGTTGTCACACAGCCTTCAGCCATGCCTCCTCAGGACGTTTCTGCTGCTACTCAGGGGACGGGCTTCGAGTCCCTCATGGCTGAGCTACGTGACAACCCTCGTCGCACACCATCGCACTCACCCCCACCACACACTGCCCTTGAATGACGCATCGCACGTCACAGTCGCCGCCGCCAACACCACACTTCCGAGATGTCTCCCCCGCCTCTAGTCCTTCACTCTGCACCCCACATTTTATTTGAATGCCCTTTACTTTCCAAGTTCCGTTCTTGCATCCTTCAGGACAGCTCCATATGTTATCTATTCTGGACTTTTAAAGGTGCTGCATCTCTTGCGCTCTTCCTTCTCCGTAGTAATTCTCTTCTCCGCCCCCTGCCCCCCTGCCCTGATCTGCCTTAATTTATGGTTTTTTGGTTGGCCTTGCACCTTTGGACTTCGCGTTCACCATTTTACTTACCTCTGACTGACCAGACACTCTGTTATCCACCTTTCCCTGCATATAAAGTAGTGTTCTTCGTAGCACCATGATGTCTTGTAGCTAGTGCTGTGGACAATAAACTTTGAATGCCAAAAAAAAAAAAAAAAAAAAAAAAACCATGCTTAACAGCTTGGCTCTGGCTACACAACATAGATTTCACTTTTTTTTTTTTTTTTTTTTTTTGGATCCATTTATTGTCTGCTACAGTAATCTATCTACCACATCATGAGCTGTCTACCTAAGGCACAAAGGAGGCCCCATATAAGAAAGAAAATGATGGGAGAAAGACAACTTGGGGGCAGAGCCCCATGTAGGACTTCAGGGATGGGAGTATGATCCAAATAACGTGTCTGGTAATGAAAGGATGATGGAGGGAAACCATGTGTCTCTGTATCACCTGCTTTGCAGGTCCCCTGAACCCTAAACTCATGCCATAGAATAAAGAAAAGAAGCATACAAACCGTGGCCTGTTGGGAAGCCACTTGAGGGGGGTGGTTGATGGTTGTACCTGGCTTGTGCGTGCTTCAAATGCCTTGATGCTCTTCTGTTAGGCATCGAAAGGATGGGGGGGCTGAGTCGCTCTTGCTGAGCATCGTGTCAGCTGACTGGGCTGAACTGGGGGTGCACTGACTATCTGGAGGGATGCTCCAAAGGAGTGTGGGGTAGGACTGGCTGGGCTGGTGGCTGGGGTAGTAAGAAGGTTGTCGATGTCCTTGTCGTTGTTGGTGTCATGTCATGGTCAGACCACCATGTCGAATCGAGTTGGGGATCTCGGGGTCCGGGGATCTCAGGCGAGATTCCAAAGATGGGATTTGAAGAGGGGTCGTTCTTGAAAGGGAAATCGGTCATGTGAGACATCACGTGACAAGGAGGTTTACAAGTGAAGATTACACAAGTCAAGTGTGACTTGGAATCGAGCGAGACACTAGTGTGTGATCTCGAGACGTAGAGAGTTTGAGGGCAATTAGCAGCTGGGATGACTAATGCAGAGATGGATCGTTCAGTGGAAGCTGCACGCATTCAACAGTGAGAAGAGACTGTCAAAGTCTGATTGCACAAATAGAATGAGCTTAAGAAAGCTGTTCTATGCTACTTAGTACAGTTTATATACGCATACAAGGGAAACTACTGGAAGACAGGAGAAGGCTTCAGAAGAGGTACAGAACGGAACGGAAACCTGTAGAAGCGTATGGAAGTCTCTGGAAAATGCGAGATCAGTCCATAATAGATTAGGTAAGCGATGGGCAAAGCGGCCTGGAGTCACGGACGGAACGGAACAAGAAAGACGAAATAGGAAGAAAGAATGAGATAAACAAAGCAGTCCGTGACATTACCCCCTTGTTAACATCCTTTAGACATCAACAATGTCGTCTACAGCAGCGCAGTACCCACGCTCGAAGTGGGGGTGAGTAGGATAAATGACACAGTCCCTGCCTTCCATGCACATGACGTGGGGATCTTTACAGTCGACCCCGGTGTGTCCACGACAAGAGCAGTGGCAACACAGGCCAATGCAGAAACAGTCATCGATGGTGTGGCCCTCTTTGCCGCACCACATACATTCACGGGGCATACGTGCCCGGGCCTTGGTGACACAGTTCCTGACGGACGTGCAGATCTTGCAGACTTGCGCTTTGGAGAAGGAAGGCACTGTGTGGAGAGAGGAGTCGATGTGACGCTGAAGGCATCCGAGTGCATTGGCCCCGGTGAGACAGGCAGAGCTTCGGTAGAGGGCTTGTCTCTCTACTTCAAGCGACTCTCGCAGTTGTCCCATGCACACCGCCAATCGGTCACAGGCCTTCTTGTAAGACTGAAAGTGTTGAACCTCTCCAGCTAGAGTGGGGTCATCTTCATAGAGGATGGCCCAGTTAACGCCTTTAGTCAGCTCCAAGTCAGGGTGGAAGAACAGCTCATTTCACGGTGACAAAGGAGAGGCACAAGAAGTCTGAGAGACGGCATGGAGGGGGTGAGAGTGGATGGTACAGTTCTTCCCATTGGTGGCGAGGAGTTCTGGGAAAGGATTGTGCAGATCATAGTGTATGAAAGGGGCAATGACATCTTTGTCACCAAGTGGGATGACAAACAAGTGATGGGTTCCGTTGGCGTCGAAGTTATCATGCCATCCAGTACCGGGGTGAGTGCTTGGTTGGGGTTCTTTGGGGGCCGGTGCCTGATTTTCCTTGTCCGCTTCCAAAGCATCGATCTGCTCTTGTTGGTCCGAGACTTGGCAGTAAAGGACCATCGCCATCTCTTCGTAGTCAGTGGTGTCGGAAGCAGGCACGGTAACTTGGTAGATGGGTGTTATATCGGCCAGGGGAAGACGAGGAGACGACCTAAGGAATGTTGATGGGTCGATGGAAGGGGCAGAAGAGGAAATGGATGGAGGACTGTCGGGGTAAACCGGGTCGATGTACCCCTCGAATTCCAATCTGGGGTAAGGTCCAATGGGAGATCCTGGGATAAAGGGGGGAGAAGGAGTGGGGGGAATGAAGACCGGCAAGGAGGTGCGAGGAGGAGAGACGTCGATGGGCAGTAGTGACCGATTGGTTGGGAATTGCTCTCTGACTTCGTCTTCGTTAATGTTGAAGACACGAGCAATGTGCTTGATCATCTGTTGGTGAGGCCAAGCAGCCTCAGATTCAGTGGGACTATCAGGAGGGGGAGAGGAGACGATGTAGGGAGTGCTCCCTGCACAGTCGCCAGTTGGTGAAGAAGAACAGGAAGGGACGAAGATGGCGGAGGCGGCGTCGGACATATTGTTGATTGTAGAGCAAACTTGGGTAAGGTGGTCTAGCAGAGTAGGGCTGGTGTGACAAAGGCTAAACAGATAGGTTTGGAAGCATTCGTCGTATTTGTAGAAGATTGAGTAGGGGGAAGCCAGTGTGAAGACGAGTAAGGGGGGTGAAGATAAGTAGAGGATTCGCTAACAGTGACTTTATACTGTTGGTCGTCCAGCCGAAGCGGAGTTGGTAAGATAAAAGTCAGCTAGCAAATCTGGGGCGTTGAGGTCTTTGTGATCGATCCATTGGTTATCAGAATGAGGGTACCCTTTCCAGTGCACAAGGTACTGGAGTTTTCATTTCTTGCCGAAACACCGTGCTTCTAGAATGTTCTCAATCTTATACTCTTCTTCATTATCAATGATCGGAGGTGGGCGTGTATAAGGCGTGCCATATTGCTCCGTCTCCTTATATGGAAGGAGTAGATCCGTATGAAACACGTTGTGGATCTTCATTGATGCTGGAAGATCGAGACGCATCGCAACAGGACTTATCTTTTGCGAGACTGTGAAGGGTCTGTATTGCTTTGGGGAAAGTTTGCGATTGCCTGAGATTGAAAGATTGCACCCTTCTAACCAGACTTGGTCACCTTCCTTAATCTCTGTCAGTTTCTTGTTATCTTTTCGATTCTGTACGTTTTGCAGAAGCTTCTGGGCTGATTGTCTAGACTCATCCAGAAGATGGAGGCATGTTTCCACAGCAGGCACAGGTCCTTCTAAGTGTTTCAGAATTACTTGTGGTTTGATTCTGATCAGAAGTTCATGAGGGGACTTGCGTGCTACATCGTGTTTCCAGGAGTTGTTTGCAAACTCAGTGACAGGGAGGAGTTGACTCCAGGCGGAAGGCTTCCCTGAGGTCCAAGGTCGCAAATACTGTTCAATCCATGCGTTCATACGTTCTGTTTGTCCGTCCGTGCATGGATGAAAGGCAGTGGATAAGTTTTGTTGGATACCTAAGGCCTTGCACATTTCTTTTGCGAACGCAGATGTAAACCGGGGGTCGCGGTCTGAAATGATCCGTTTTGGAAGTCCGAACCAGGGCACAAGGTGTTTCAGATATTCAAGCGCTACTCCTGTCCCGTCGATCGTTTTGGTGCACGGAATGAATTTGGCTGCTTTGGAACACCCTTGATCTACGATCATGAGAATGGAGTTGAAACCTTGTGATTTGGGAAGGTCCGTGATTAGATCCATCGATACGTATTGAAAGGGGCCTTTTTCGGCCGGTGTATCGAAACATTGTAAGGGTGCTTTTGATTGATGTATGTTGGTTTTAGATTCTTGACAATGTGCGCATCCTTTGACGTATTGTTCTATGAATTGTCGGAGTCCAGGGCCTTCGTATTGTTCTCTGACAAGTTCCCAAGTGTTCGAGATACCTGGATGTCCAGCAGCGGGGGAGTTATGAAGGGTTTGAAGGATGTCACGTCACAGATCCAGATCATCTTCAAGAAAAACTTTGTGTACCTCGATAGGATTTGTCGGAGTGAAGAGGTGGTCAGGGAGTAGGATATGTGGCTCATTGGAATCCACCCCCTCGTTAAGGTCCAATCTTCGTGACAACAAATCTGCCACAGTGTTAGTCGACCCAGGGATGTGTTTGAGAGTGTAGTCGAAGTCCTGTAAAAACTCAATCCAGCGCGCTTGGCGACCAGTGATTTTACAAGGGTCACGGAAGTACTGCAGGTTCTTGTGGTCGGTACGGACTCGAATTGCATGTGTGGCGCCCAAAAACAGGGGGCGACCGCACTTGAATCCAAAGATCACTGCGGCCAGTTCCTTATCATGGGCGTCATAGTTCCATTCTGCTGGCAAAAGACTGCGGGAATGAAAGGCGATAGGATGGATACCGTCCTCAAATTCCTGTGCAATAACAACCCCTAGGGCATATCCAGACGCGTCAGTTTCCATAATAAATTGTCGGGACCAATCGGGCATGTGAAGAACCGGATAGCCGCTACAAACGTCTTTGAGATGAAGGAAGGCGTCGTTACATTCCTCTGTCCAGACGAACTGTTCATTTTTGCAAGTGAGATCATTGAGAGGGCGGGCGATAGCAGAGAAACCCTTGATAAACGCTCTATAGAAGTTGCAAAAACCTAGGAAGCTTCGCATATCTTTAACAGTTCAAGGCATAGGCCATTCAGAGATGCCCTGTACTTTGACGGGGTCTATCTTAACTGAACCATTACCAATGAGTACACCAAGATATTCAACCTCTTGTTGGTGAAATTTGCATTTCTCGGGTTTGAGGAAGAGGTCGAATTTCTCAAGTTTATCCAAAATGTGGTTGATGCGAAGTTCATGAAGTACTTCGTCGTCCTCAGTGGCAATGATCATATCGTCCATGTAGATGCAAAGCCAGCCTTGTGCAACTTCTTCCTGGAAGATGTTGTCCATCATTGTTTGGAAAGTAGCCAGAGAGTTGGTCAGGCCAAAGAACATGACCGTCGGCTCGAAGAGACCCTTGCTAGTTTTGAAGGCGGCTTTATATTTGTCACCTTCCTTGATACGAATATTGTTATATCCCCAACGAATGTTGAATTTAGAAAAAAGACATTTCTCTGCAAGATCATAAATGAGGTCTGAGATGAGAGGAAGTGGATATTTGTTTGGAATCGTCCACTTGTTCAAATTCCTGTAGTCCTGTACAGGGTGGAATTTGCCATCTTTCTTTCGGATTAGGAAGAATCCACTTGCATAAGGGGATTTTGACTGACAAATTCGTTGTAGGCATAGATTTTGAGAAAGGAATTCGTGTTGTTCTTCTTTTTCCTTGGGCGATAGGGGATAAACGTGACAATTGATGGAGGTGGGAGCGTCATCTTTTAATTCTATGGCATGGTCCCAAGGATGGTGATCGGGGAAGCGCTCGGAAGCTGTTTCTGAAAAGACCTTGCCATGGCGATGGTACCGCTTGGGTACCAGTTCTTGCCAGGTCCGCTTCGTTTTGTCCATAGATGCTTCAGCCAGTTGTTGCGCCACCGTGGTTTTGGCTACTCTAGTCTGAAGCCAGACTTCATCGCCTTCCTCCCAACCAGGAATACTTCGCACCCATATTGGGGTCGTAGTTTGTCATTTGGTGCCCTGAGGAGAGGGTCGCCAAGCATGAGCATTCAGGGAAGAAATAGTGGTGAGTCCTTCAATGCAACTGCCACTCCAATCAATGTTTGGGTTAGATGCCTCAAAGAATGGATAGCCCAAGATGAAGTCATCTCGCCCTATGTTAGCGACGAAGAAAGCGTGTGAGGCTTTTTGATCATTATTATTAACCAAAAGGTTGATGGCTTCAAGGATTTCTCCAGATTTATTGGGGGTGCTGTCGACGTTCTGTACTTTTCGAGGTTTTGCAAGTTTCCTTGTCACCAGTCCAAGTCGTTCTATGGCTCGTGGGTGAATGAAACATTCTGTGGCACCACAGTCTAGCAGTGCTTTTTGATCGACTCATTTTGTTTTGGTTCATAGCTGAAAAGGAACTTGAATTGCATGATTTCAAGCTATATACATAGAACCAGAACTATTGAGAACCGCCCGAGTAAGAGCCGTAGTACTCAGGCACCAAGAAAATCCATATCTTCTCCTAAAGAGCGCATTTCGTCCATGAACGCTCCTCGGTCTTCCTTGGTTAAACGAGCCACTCGCGCAGCGAGGGACAGAGTTGGGGCAAAGGAAGAATTGTCTGTAGATGCGGTAGATTGATCGTCATTGATTTGAATGGTGCGAGCGCATGCTGTTTTATTGGGGCAATTACGCGCAAGGTGACCCTGCTTTCTGCAATGGAAGCATCGACCAGTACGCCGATACTCTTCCTTTTCTTTTTCTGTAGTCGCCTTACGGACCACCAAGACATCCATGACATCGTCATTTTGAGAAGGAAGATGTGGGCATGGGGGTTGTACTCGATTTCCTTGTCCGTGCCAATTCTGACTGTTAGGGTTTCCTCCGGGGCGGCGCCAGACCCATCCGGAATTCTGCTTTTGTTGGGGGTTTTGTCCAGTGCTTCGAGTAGGGTTGCAAGTTCCATACTCAGAGTGTAGCGCTTTCTTTTTCAAGTAGATTACTTGTTGTCGTTGGGCGGCCGCTCTCCATTGTTCGTAGGTGTCAGGATTTTCCATAGCAAGACAGGCATCTGCTAAAGGTTGAGGGAGTCCTTGGGCAAAGGTTCGAAGATTAGAAGGATCATTGGGGTTAAGTTTGGCCTGATTGCCTAGAGTCTCGAATGCTGCCAAGTATTCATCTAAATTGTCCCCAGTCATCCTCAACTTCCCCAGTTGATCTTGTGCGCGTTCTCTTTCCACGTAGTCGGTGAATGACACCTTGAATTTTTCCTCCATCATTTTCCAGGGGTTGGAGAAAGCGTCGATGAGACTTGGGTCAGCTTCTATTTCTTCAAGCCATTTGAAGGCCATGTTGACCCATCCATTGACTTTCTCTCCATCGAGGAGGGACATAAAGTAGATGCATTTAGAGATGGGGTCTTTTGCGATGTCGGCTTTACGATTCATAAGCATGAACCTATTGAATTGATTCAAGAATCGTCTGGTCTTGGATCGATCGCCTTCAAATTTGTCTGGGTGAATGCCTTCCAGCCAATGCCCTTTGTCGTTGGTCTTTTCGGGTTCATCTAGGAGATCATTGAAAGTGAACGGATCGTCTCCAGTACCATGGGGTTGACGTGGGGGACGTCTAGACGGTTGACGAGCTGTCTGTGAGGATCTCATCCTCCAAGACCCAAAACCAGCAAAGGATTTTCGCTCCGGTGGTTCCTCTGGTTCTGGTGTGCTGCTCTGACTAGTGTTGTTACTTGGTGGAGCTTCCCTGTCGTCCAGGTTAGTTTCATGAAACACATCTCCCTCATGCGGTGTAACCATCGAAGTGTCAAGTGGGGGAGGTTGGACGAGGGACGCTGCCCTTGATGGGGCACGTATGATTGGTTCTCCCGTTGATCGAAGTCGGGCATAGTTGATTCCCTTTAGGGGAAAATCTTTCATTTGAAGACTTGGTCGGGCTAGGCAAAAACATTCATATTTGTTTCCTGCTCAAAGACGAATCTTGAACCAAACTCCATAAACATTGGAGAGTGCAAGGAGAGCTCCTTTGAAACAAGCATAGTATCCAGTAAATGGGGCTTTCTTGTAGACTTCTTTGCCGTCAATAATGACTGCGATAGACTGTCCTCCTACTAGGTGGCAGACTCTTGCCGTATATTCAACTGGAACAGTGTCTTTTTCTTCGGGAGTTGTTTCAAATGGGAGGTCGAGTACCGCGAGTGATTCTTCAGTTGGTTGGTTGATTGCGCGGACACGCCAATCAGTAGGGATACCCAGACCCTCAGGGGTCTTCTGCTTTTCTTTTGATTCAGAGGGGGTCGAAGTCATTGTTGGTTCGTAGAGAGAAGCTCATTCTAATGTCACGGTCAGACCACCGTGTCGAATCGAGTCAGGGATCTCAGGGTCTGGGGATCTCGGGCGAGATTCCAAAGACGGGATTTGAAGAGGGGTCATTCTCGAAAGGGAAATCGGTCACGTGAGATGTCACGTGACAAGGAGGTTTACAAGTGAAGATTACACAAGTCAAGTGTGACTTGGAATCGAGCGAGACACTAGCGCGTGATCTCGAGATGTAGAGAGTTCGAGGGCAATTAGCAGCTGGGCTGACTAATGCAGAGATGGATCGTTCAGTGGAAGCCGCACACGTTCAACAGTGAGAAGAGACTGTCAAAGTCTGATTGTACGAATAGAATGAGCTTAAGAAAGCTGTTCTATGCTACTTAGTACAGTTTATATACGCATACAAGGGAAACTACTGGAAGACGGGAGAAGGCTTCAGAAGAGGTACAGAACGGAACGGAAACCTGTAGAAGCATATGGAAGTCTCTGGAAAACGCGAGATCAGTCCATAATAGATTAGGTAAGCAATGGGCAAAGCGGCCTGGAGTCACGGACGGAACAGAACGAGAAAGATGAAATAGGAAGAAAGAATGAGATAAACAAAGCAGTCCGTGACATGTCACCTGCTTTGGAATGCTTGCTGGCGTTGGATTTGGACTTGGCTTTGGAGTTTGTTTGGTGGTACTTCCACTTAAGTACTGATGCTCTGTTGCCTAGGGCATAAAGGTAGCATTCAGCAAGTAACACCCTCAGTTTGCTGCCGTCTGGGTCCTCAAAGGCCACTGAGAGGGAGGAGACAGAGCCTGGTTTGTAGGAAGATGGTGGGCGAACCCAGCTGGGTTTCTGTATGATAGAGAGGGAGGCGTAGGAGGGATTCAATGCTGCTAATGCCATGTGGCACTCATCTGGGGAGAGGGGGGACCTGTCATGTGTTGTGCCTGTAGGGATACCATTGATGGTAATTTTAGACCATTTTGTGTTAGGTCTGGGCTGTGGGAGGGGGGAGTTGGTGGGCAGGTTAAAGGAATGCAAGAGAGAGGTGCTGATATGGGGGGCAGCTAATTGGAGTGTGTGTGGAGTCACGGCTGGACCCCCAGTGATGACTAAGTTGCCCTTGGCTGTCCACCTTGTGGCAACCAGCTGGACTTGTGGGGGGGTTATTGCAGCAAGGTCCTTATTTAGGGTTTGGCACAGTACCTCTGGTTTGACCCGGTCTTCCGTGTTGATACCCAATTTGGCCAGATCCACCAGTAGACTGGGATTGGGGGGTCTGGTTCCGGTGATTGCCGAAAAGCTTCATGTGGGGGGTTTGTGGGGTGTGGGCAATTTCTGCTTACTTTTGTTTGCATTGGCGTCCTTGCTGGAATGGGGAGGAGGGGGGGTCTTTTTCAAGGCCTCAACTGCCTTAGACAGCTGCTGGAGGGAATCCTGGATCTTCTGGAGGTCCAGATTGGGGGATGTATTGACAATGGCTTGAACAGGGGCATCACTCGCACCAATGAGCTCTTTGATGATGGGGTGTGCAATGAAGGTGAGGAGGTGGGGCTTTACTTTAGCCAACTGGATGTCCGGTGTGGTGCGGATAATCATGTGGAGGAGGTTTTCGAACGTCTGGGAGGGCGTGGGAATATTGGACATGGTGGTGGTATGAGATCAAGAGAGGTCCAGATTTCACTTTTCCAGCCTTTGCCCTTTACTTTTTCATGGACCGTTCAAAATCCGACGCAGCTCCCCTATACTATGCCGCGCTTTGTGGATTCCAAAGTCTTGTGGAACGCCTCATCGTCAAGTATCCACACCTTGTGAACGCTAGAGGTGGCTCCTATTTGACTCCGGCCGTGGCAGCATTGGCAGGGAGACACTTCGAATTGGCTCGATTACTCCATCACCACGGTTCATCCTTGGATCCTCCCGGTATGGGAGAGCGGTCTCCGCTGTCGTCCGCTGCTTACCAAGGAGATTTTGAGATGGTTCAGGTACTACTTGGGTGCAAGGCCGACGTCAACTCCTGGAATTTGTTTGGCACAAATCCATTAATCGCTGCATCGTATCATACCCACCCCAGAACCTTCGATATTGTCCGATTATTACTGGAGAACAGCGCAAGCCCCAACGCACGGTCCAAGGACGGCACAACTCATTACATGCTGCATCTGGCGAGGGGAGCCCTGATGTGGCACGCTTGCTGCTCGAGTATGGTGCGAATGTAGAGGCAGAGGACAAGGAGGGAAAGACCGCATTTCAGGTTGCTTTGATGTATGGACGTCGCGAGTTCACGAAATTGTTGTCAGAACATGGCGCAAAGGGTTTATAGTTGTGTTTACGACGCTTTTTCATTGTTTTGTCATCGTAGGGATGTAAGCATAACCTCGATGGATGTAGGCTGGTACCACTTGAAAGTTTCGCGCTGCGTTCCTGTCAAGCTAACGTGTATTTATTCTGTTTACGATGCTTTCAATTGTTATCATGCATTTTGTGCGCCAATCATCTTGGTTGTACTTTGGGAAATTTGTGCCTTGAGGTAGCCTCCCAGCGCGTGGTGAACCACTCCTCTTTACCCAGTCACACAAGAACTCACTACCGTACCTCTCATCGACATCACCACGAACAGACACTCACTCTTATGTCTCAAATTCAAGCCGCACCTATCCCAGACCCATTATCCAACTTCCAAAGGCTCAACAATGCGTACAGAAAACACGCGAAGAGAAGTATTCTCGCACCTCCGCTCGCCACGTAGTTGGGTCCATGCGGATGTGTCGTGAGACAAGGATTCTACTCCCGGGCCGGGCCTCGTCCCTTACCTTGTCACGTGTAGCAGAGGTCATGGGTGTGGGAAACGTTGTCTTTGGTCGACGTAGCGAATGCCAGTGAGACTTGAGACATATTCACAACACCACGGCACACCTGAACCCATCTCGTTGCCTTCTGTGACGCCTGATCTTCCTGGAGTCGTACAGAGGGAAATAACCCGTTCGTTCTGGTACATCGTAGAGATATCAGGTAAGATCTCATATGGTCGCTCGAGTCTTTTATCCCTCCTGATGGTCCCAGATCTTGCGTGACGGTTGGCACTACAATAGTGACCCTTTGGTGTCGTGTCACACGACAGTGCGATTGATGTAAACTACAAGACGATTGACGAAATTTTCGATGAATTTTTGTCAAGCGTCTTGTAACTTACACATTGACTACATCGGTGAAGGACATGACTGAAGTTTAACGTTGACTCTCGACATTCAAGTTCCCGATAATACCAAGACCAGGAATTCTCTAGTCATTATGGACCTCATTCCACGACATGTTGTGTATGATGATGTGGCAGAACCCAAGCACATGCCGAGTTACCTCAGGTTGGAAAGTCTCTCGATTCGAGTAAAATCTAAATTTCTACCCATCACCTGCATCTGTCTAATTTGTCTTGCCGATGCAAATGGATGGTTTTCGGAGGTACCGTACTCCCCGCACGATGGGAATGGGCATGAATACCGCCTTTGGCGCAGGAGTTGTTCCCATTTACCTGCTCAAAGGGTACGTCTTCGTCTTCTGAAAGAGGAGTATCCCGGTCTCTTCCCAGTCCTCAGATACTGCTCCAGCCTTCCCGCTCCTCGTGGCCCCTCATTGCTCTCCCCTGCGTTCGGTCTCAACGTTACCTGCGGACACGTCGAGCCCCGAGGCTCCGAGTCATGGTCGTTGTATTACTACCTGAGCAATATGGCGGCCGAACGTGTTCTCCTGATAGTCTCAGGAAGAGACCTTAAAGAGTGCGTGATCCTCAGCTTTCAGTTCCTCAAAAAATCCTCCGGCTGCTATACCCCACTCCGGATTGGAGCCTCAAGAGTGCATGTAGATGGTCCCGTGTGACCACGCGCCTCGTATTAAGGCACATGAGTACCTGAAGACATCACGCATGCATCACCTATCGCACTGTCGATTTCACATGCGGTCAAAAGCATGGCCCACTAGCCTTCAAGTCGCTGCATCGCGCCGGGTTCACCCTGCCCTCAACGGGAACAGTTGGTCATCCCCATCGAGTCCCACCAGCAATCCATCATAAGTTCTTGGCGGTTCGAAGTCTTGAGTCTTGATCAAAGCTCGATCGATCTTGATCTGTCGAGATATGTGGTATGCCGGAGCGGGCTGCTGAGTCATGAATGCGTTTGATGACCCTGGTCAATCGGGATCAAGGAAGTACCTGCCATTAATTAAAAAACTTGCCGTCACATCGCCTTCGTCGTTGGTGCCTGTCTTATAGTTGGGCGCATTATGAACCCTCTTCAGTTTTTTCCTTTATAGAGATACCAAAGACAGTGACTTGAGGAACTTTAAGGTACAAATGGCTTGCGATGCAAGAAAAGAAACAGAAAATCATGACGATGCGCAGGAACCAGAGTATTTACCTGACAACCATAGGCATACACATGCAACGTAGGACCAGGTCAACCCGGGTGTCGGGCAGGTTGGTCGATAGAAAACAAACAAGACCCCTTCCACTGGCCTCTTACAGGCTGCACATTCGCTATTTTGTGAGTGTTTGGTTGACATTATTTGTAAGTGTTTGCAAACGCAGACGCAATGCACAACACGCACCAGCGGTCTGACGGCAGATCATTGATCATCAGTGTATTAGCTTCAAGTTGACCATCGCCTCACCTTACAATAGCCACACTTGCTGTATTCAAAACAATGTAATCAGTGGGCTGACTGGTGTCCCACGTCAAATTATGAGACACCACACTTGGTGTTGATCACTTGTAGTCCCTGAGGTTCATAGTGAGTGGTTGGTTCTGATTCTAAAGGCAGCGCGTCCTCTATGGGATGGTCTTCCAATGGGTTCTCTATTGAGGGTGGCTCTTGGTACATCTCCATTGAGGGGTAGTCCCGACGGTGGATGTTCCAGGGGATGGGGACAAGGGGTAGGACTGGTGGCTGGTTGACAGGTGACAATGGTTTGGATGGTTCACTGGGTGGTAGCGGTGGCAGCTCTGGTAAGGGTGATGGGTTCATTGGCAATGGTTATTTAGTCATGGGTGGTTTGGATAAGGTGACAAGGAGGGGGTCCAACAAAAGGGTGAAAAATGGGGGTGGATCATAACACAAGGGGACAATGGAATAATGTGGGCCGAGGACCCATGCGAATGTGGAGCAGAGGCAGAGGACCTCATCCAGGGAGGGGTTGCCATTAAACGTCAACACAAAGTTGCAAGATGTTTGGCTTGTCCACCTGCCACCGATGAGTTCGGCCTGCTTGGTGCCAGCATCCTTAACATGTTTTTGGATGGCGTGGACATAGGACGCAGCATCGCCACGGTGACCAGAGGGGGCAGAGAGATCACCGGCACGAGTGTCATAGACGAGGGTGTACTCTGTTTTGGAAATGGGCTTGGGAGAGGGGGCAGGGGCCGGAGCAGGGCGAGAAGCCTTGTCCAGGAAGGCAGCAACAGCATTGTCTTTAGAGACTCGGGCAGGCAACTTCGGAGTGAAGCGCGCATTGTACGCGCTGACGACTTGTGCGCGGGACAGGGAGTCAAGTTGGGGCTTCGTCAAGAAGCTGTGAGCAGCCTGCGCAGCAGATGGGGGAAGGGTGGAGGGTGCAGCCGGGCGAGCATTAGGGCGAGCAGCAGCGATCGACGCGAACGAGCGACCACGTTTGCCGCCCATGACTGACCAGCCAACTCCGTCTCCTGGGGGTGGGGTGTCGAGGTCCAGGGCGGACCCGGCAGGACGAGTGTGGGGAGCAGGGGAAGTCTCGGTGAAGCCAGAGATCTTCGAACCATCCGAGGAGATTGAGACAGGTTCCGAGAGGCGAGACGGGCGTGGCAGTGCTACTGGGTCGTCGCGCGACGTCGACAGGTAGGGGCCAGTGTAGGAGGGGCCGTCGGGAGAGACGCTGGACCCGCGGTCTGCGCGCAGGTTGCGGGACAGGTCACTCTCCATTTGAGCCTGGACAAGATTGACACGGGTGCGCGTGACGAAGGCGTCAGCGACGAGTGGGACAGGGGGAACGCAGAGGCGGTCAATGTGCATCTTGGAGCAGAAGTCTTCCCAGTCCTCAGCGGCAAGAGCAGCGAGGGTGGAGAGGTGTGCGGGGTCCATCTCGTGGCGGGCTTGGTTTCGCGCGGTCATTATGGCCATCTCAAAGAACGGGTGGGAGTCCTCATTGTCGTCGTGGCTCTCAAAGCGCCGACGGGCATCCTCCATGTCTGCATCCTCGGCGGCGGCGCGGGAGGGAGCGGACTCTACGTGGTAATCCACGTGTTCCTCACCTCCGGCGTCAGCCCTGGGGGCCGGGAGACCATAGTCGTAGCCGTGGGTAGCAGGGTCAAAGCCCTCGGGGAAACCATCGTCATCGCCAGGGGCCCAGTTCTGGGTGTCCTCGACGGCGCGTAGGCGGGAACTGATGGCGTCGATGGACGACTGAACAGGTACGAGAGCTGCAGTGATCGTCGTACCAAGAAGGCGCACCAGGCGGTCCTCCATGGTCTCAACAACAGCCGGTTGTGAAGCAGGCGACAGTGTCACCGACTGGTAGCGCTCTACCAGGGGGGCTTTCGAAGGAGAGTCATGGACTGCCGACGTGATTTCGGGACCGGAAACCGGTCGCGCCGAACTAGGGCGGGTGTCTCCCACGGGAGCGGCCAATGCCATCACGACATCCGGGACGATACTCAGGGACGCGGTCTCAAGAGGGGCTGCAGAGGGTAGTGCCTCAGGGAGGCAGCTAGTCGGGGTCGAGGGTAAGCCAGAAACGGCATCCCCAAGGGTCCCCACCGACGCTTTCGCGATGTCGGGCCCAGCCAACGGCACAACGATATGCGGGGGAAGAGTATGTGCAGGAACCTCTTGGGCGACGCTAGGTCCAGCCCGGCCCCGAGCGTGGTCGCTTACGGGGGCGCAAAGAGGGGCAGAGGAAGTCTGACTGCTCACCATGAAGTCCGCCTTTGTCGGCGTCTTATCCAGCTTCTGGCTGGGCGAGGGGGAGGGGGAGCGCACGCAGGAGACGCTACGGCTAGCCCGGACGGGGTTCGCACGGCGGTCCTGGCGGCGGGAGCGCTGCTCGGTCTTGGAGTGAACAAGGGATTTCGCCGCAGTGATGCGGGCGTTTTCCTTGTGTTCCTCCAGTTCGACGGATATCATACGTTGGAAGGCTTCGAGCTCTTGGAGTTTCTCCGCTTTCGCGGCGGCCTCCTTTGCCTGCCATTCGGGGATCAACGTGGAGATCTTCCAGGCCTCGAAGTCACAAGATGCCTCCTCAAGGGCACCGGACTGGAGGCGGGAGAGTTCAGCGTAATACAGGCGCTTCGCCTCGTCGCGTGCAGCGGACTGAGCCGCGTCCAATTTGGCCTGGCGCTCAGCGTCAAGGCGATCGGACAAGTGCGTGGGGAGCGTGGAGGAGGCCTCGGTAACGAGGGACTCAGTGAAGTGGTGTTTCATCACCTCGAGGAGGCGGTGGGACCACTCGAGAAGGCGAGGATCGGAAATGAGGTCGGAAATGTCCGGGGCGTGGTCGGACATGAGGCGGTTCATAGCGGCGTCTTGGGCGGTAATGCGTTCGCCACTCACCCAGGCGTCCACGAGGAGACGGGCAGCGTCGACGGCCTCATTGACAATACGTGTGCGAGCGGCAGCGATGTCGCCGCTGCATTCGGAGAGGTAGGCGTCCCAGTCGTCTTTGGAGACGGGGAGTTGGAAGGAGGTGACGCACCCCATGCAGGTGATCCAGTCTGCAGGATCATCTTGGGTGTCGGCGAAGAAGGTGTCGAGGGATTCCAAGGCACTCTTGAGTGACGTGAGTTGGAGTGTCTCAGAGGGGCTCAAGTTGTAGAACTGTTAAAGGGAGGATTTTCGGATCGACGTGAGGAGCCCATTGCGGGCGTCGGTGACGAGCGAAAGGAGGAGGTGAATCCAGGAAGCGCGGGAACCGGAGAAGTCGGTGTCTAAGAGTGCGCGGACGCGGTCGATGGCCACGGAGTCGGCCTCGTTGACGGTAACGTCGGGGTCGGATTCGGGGAGGGTGAGCGGGAGGAGGGTGTGGATGTCCTCAACTGGGAGGAACGAGGAGTGGTCCGACCCAGCGGGACGGAACGAGGAGGGATCGAGGGGGGGGAAAGTCATGGTGGCCGAAGCCAGTGGCGAGGAGGAAGGGAGGGCTGACAAGGTGGGCAGCGAAGACGGTATATTGTGTAGATGATGTGTAGCTAGTACGACCGCAATGAGTGCGGTTGAAAAGGTGTATGAATTCGGTTTGTTGATGCGTTAGACAGGTAGACTTGGGGCTGGAGCCCTACAGCGTTCAGTTTGTGTTGATATTGCCTAAACAAGCCGTTCACTCCATTGGGGGGATTTCGGTCGGTCATCATGTAGGTCGCTCGAAAATGTGACGTACCTTGTGGGGGACATTTTAAGATCTGCTGCGATCAGTGTCGTGTCTATCGCATAATCATCGATCTTCAAACGAAGGGAAAATAAGTTGGTCGAAAGGCTCGTTTCATTATCGCTTGTCATCCGGGGCCTGTACGCACCATATTAGCCGAATAACGCGGTGATATAAAGAAACTCACACAGTGGACCCTCTGGGCGTTTCCGTAAATCGTGCAAGAAGGCCGTCGACCACAACTTCCGACGCTCGAATATTACGGTTCTCTCGGGGACACTCCTCCCCGCTACACCGCGGAATGCGAACATCATCGAGGCGTATATCAGCATTTTTCTATTTATAAATCGGGAGGATTGAGGCAAAAAGACGGTATATGACGCACAAAGGCACGAACACAACTTTAGACTTGGGTTTTGACGAGGAATAAACAAGCATGAGGTGCTGTCAGATCCAATCACTACGGACATTGGGTAACAAGCGCGCCCTCGCCCTATCGTCGCATTTTTGAGCTTGTTACGAAGACTGTCTAGGACAGCCCATTCCAGCTCCGGGATGATGTTATGCAACGGATAGATGTCTTCTGGTCTTTGAGCTTCCGCATCGTAAGCAGGGATGAGACGCGCAGCATTTACTGATTCTTCAATTTTTCTGACCGCCCCTACGTGTCGGCGAGACATTTCACACGAAACAGTTACAAGTGTCGGGACGCACCTTGCTATTGGAAGGTTCTCCGTTCCTTCATCTATCCGGTCTTGCAACACCCCCGCCACACCCTCCATCGCGCTGGCATCCACCTTGTTGCGTTCGTGTGCTTGCATCGCTGCCTTGGCCTTTTTCGTCCCAAATGCTTTCCCTAACACATGCTCCGGGCTTCAAAATGCTCTGAGGGTCCAGTTTCTGTAGGCTTGAAGTTCTTTAGGGATTTGATATGTCGAGAAATTGGATACAACGGAGCGGGCTGCAGAATGAGTTTCAATGATCCTGGTCGATGGGGCGCAAGGAAATGTCTGCACTCAGGAAATGTGAGTACGACATTGCGCAGGAACTAATAGATAACCAAACTTTCTCCCTGTTCCATCGCCTTCATCATTAGCCGAGCCAGAGAATTCAATAGTTTTCGTTTCTCCAGAAACAGTACCTCACTGTACCTGCGCACTTCACGAACTCCTTCCCTTCGTCTTGTTCGCCTACGAAGATGTCGAAGGCGGTGCTTTTGGGGGGTATGAGACACGGCAAGCTCGCTGTGTGACAGAATACACGGCAGATAAGCGGCGACCAGAACACTGGCTTGGAAATAACAATACAACACACCAAGGACCGGACCAACCTGGGTGTCGGACAGACTGGAGAGCCCAATAGAAAGGGAATCAGAATATTCCTCATCTAAAAGACCACGTTTTCTCTTCCGGGACGAGGGAGTCATTGTCATGGTTTGTAAGGCTTGTAATCTTCCGAGTCAATCTTCTCTCGTCCACATACCACGCGCTGGACAGTCGCCGGACATGGCAGAAGACAGAAGAGAGACCGATAGGCACGTGATCCTGTGCATTTTCGGCCGATAAGTCTTCGATAAGTATGACTATAGTCCTCAACAGCTTCTTTGGCTCGAGCAGCGGATATATTACAGCGTTCGCTGCTATTCTGTCGTCACGTTATACCCCTTGAGCCGCTGGTTTGGGCTGTCTTGATTAGCACTACCCTTGCGAGCGCCGAGCATGCCGGGGCGCCTATCAACTCCGGCTTGTCAACGGTCCGACAACAGCTCGCCTTCTCAGAAGTTTTCACCACGAACGAGTACCCACTCTTACACCCATGTCTCAGACTCACCCTATACCTGCCTCATCCTCCAACTTCCAGGTAGTTTTCAACAATGCTCTGAAGACATACAAGAAGCATACAAAAAAAGACCTCCTTTCACACTCGCCTGACACCCTCTGACGAAACATTGTATTTGTAGCTGGCTCTGGCAAGAGCATCCTCTGGTTCGAAATATGTAGCTTTCTAAAAGAAAATGCTGATGTCGTCTCTTAGTTCCACAATCATCCAAGATATTGAAACCTTGTGCAAGGCCGGACAAGCCTCAATGGCGTATTTCTATTTTGAGTTTCGAGACGCCGACAAGCAAAACTTGCACGACCTAGTGCCCTCCCTCCTTACCCAGCTTTCTGCTCGCTCAGCCTCTAGTTGCGACATTCTATCAAACCTTTATTTGGACCACAACAAAGGCAAGCGTCAGCCCAGTGACGATGTCCTGGCACAGTGCTTGAAAGAGATGCTCGCGCTCCCTGATCAACGTCCAGTCTACCTTATCATTGACGCCCTCGATGAATGTCCCGACTCGCATGGGATCTCATCACCTCGTGAACGACTACTTCAGCTCGTCAAAGAGTTGGTCGAGCTTCACTTTCCAAATCTTCATATCTGTGTCACAAGTCGGCCAGAAATCGATATACGGGAGGTGCTTGACCCTCTTACCTCTCTTCGGGTGTGCCTCCACGACCAAACTGGACAAAAGGAAGATATTGCTGACTATATTAGGTCTGTGGTCTACTCGGATTCGGAATCGATCATGAAGAGATGGAGGACGGAGGATAAGGAACTCGTGATTGAGACGCTCTCTAACAGAGCCAACGGAATGTCAGTGAATTACTGTTGGTTTGTGATGATTGTTCAAACTGTCAAACAGGTTTCGTTGGGTGTTTTTCCAGCTGGAAACCTTGCGTCGCTGTCTTCCACCGAGTATCCGACATACCCTGGAGGAACTACCGGAATCTTTGGACGAGACGTACGAACGCGTACTGAGGGAAATCAAGAAGCCGAACCGAGATCTCGCGCACCGTCTTGTGCAATGCCTTGTTGTCGCTATTCGACCCCTTCGGGTGGAGGAGCTGGCAGAGGTCCTCGCTGTCGATTTCGATGATGGCGAAAGGACTGCGAAGTTGAATCCCAGTTGGCGATGGGAGGATCATGAACAAGCTCTTCTATCGTCATGCTCCAGTTTGATCTCCATTGTCGAAAATGTCACTGTTGGCAGCGACGTCCGCAGCGACGCCGATGTGGACGGTAGCGGCGACAACAATGAAATTCAGAACGACGGTTTATTGGTTGTGCAGTTTTCGCACTTCTCGGTCAAAGAATTCTTGACCTCCCCCCGCCTCGCTTCTCCCAACCGAGATGTCTCGCATTATCATATCATCCTTGAGCCTGCGCATACAATCATGGCACAAGCTTGCCTGGGTGTATTGTTACGGTTGGACGATGGCGTTGAGGAGAATGGCTCAGGGGACAGCTCTCCTCTGGCTAGATATGCTGCGAGACATTGGGTAGCCCATGCTCAGTTCCAGAACGTGTCGTCGCGCGTACAAATCGCGATGGAACGTCTCTTTGACCCGGACAAACCATACTTTGTGGCTTGGCTCGGGTTGTACAACATGGATTTGAAACATCGCCCCTCACCCTTATCCATCTTCGGTTCATCTCCGGAATCAGACGCAACTCCCCTCTACTACGCTTCCCTGTGTGGATTTCAAGACCTCGTAGAACATCTCATCGCCAAGTATCCACACCAAGTGAAGACTGATGGCGGTTATTATCGAACGTCAGCGTTGGCAGCATTGGCAGGGAGACACTTCGAACTGGCTTGTCTTCTCCATCGTAATGGCTCGTCCGTTGATCTCCCGGGTTTGGGGAGGCAGACTCCACTGTTCTCCGCCGCTTCTCAAGGAGACCTTGAGATGGTTCAGGTGTTACTCGACTACAAAGCGGATGTCAATTCCCGGAACGAGTGCGGCGCGACTCCCTTATACTCTGCGTCGTGGAAAGCCCATCCCCAAACCTTACATGTCGTCCGAGTATTACTTGAAAACGGTGCAAATCCCAACGTAGGGTGTGACGATGGCACAACCCCGTTACATATTGCATCCAAGTACGGGAGCGTCGAGGTGGTGCGCCTGCTGCTCAAGTACGGTGCGGACGTAGAGCCGGAGGATAAGGAGGGCAGAACCCCGTTTAAGATTGCGTCGGAGAAAGGTCATCATGAGGTCACAAAGTTGCTGTTAGACCGTGGTGCAAGACGCATATAGTAGCAGTTACTGCCCTTTCCGGCATTTTTTTCAGCGCCAGAATACAAGTTTTCTTTTGTCGCTCTCTGTAGTCTCTTCGCCACCAGACAATACGTGGTTCTTCAAGGGGTGAGATAGCCGTAGCACACCTGTGCATTGAGGTAATCTTTGCACTGAGTTCATGCCAAGTACATGTTGTGCGGGTCCTCATCACTTCTAGATCTGGCTCTCTCGTTCGTCCTCTTCATGGGATGATATCGTATCGTCCGGACTGGCTGGCTATTTAACTAGGTACCAAACCTTCCCTGTGCGTCGCTACACCCACTCACTAACCTTCAAGTTAACAGCCCCTCTTAATATCCCCATTCAAGTTGCTACCCGCTTATCAGAGGCGCCTGTGTGAACTTTTGCGCATGTGTATTAGTGTCGTCGGTTTGACGCGGGAGGGTAAATCCACATGATACTTGGGCTCCAAGGAAGATGGGTATTTTGTGGAGTCATCTAGACTTTCAATCACAGGCGGTATCAATTTTGATGGGAACATGGTGGAGTTTGGATACCCGAAACAATGAATCTGCAGATCATGACGAGGCAAATAATTCGAGTACTAGGAAGACGATGTGTCTAACTTTAAGGACTGGCGAAGGAGCTGCCCTCTGGCCCTCACCTGTGTTGAGGAACCCTTGCTGGCCCAGCACGAGCGTGTGTGCAATTTCGCCTCGGAAGTCTTGGGCATGGATTCTCGACTAAGATCATTGATGATAGAGGAGGTCGTAGTACGTGTCGTTATTGTCGATTGACCTGGGATAAAGGGTACATGATTCATATCAAGTACGGTGGAGGCTTCCGTGAAAATGAAGGTCGTGTGGAACCGTCACACTTTCCATGGGCTTTGGCCACCCTGTCCCAGCTGACGATATTGAGGGACAGCTGTCGCATACCCAGACCGCGGCCCAGGTTACTTTTCCCAATCTTCGCTCTCTCTTCCTCCACGGAGGCAATACCGATTTGGAAGTCCTCCTCGCTCGGATGAGTACCTCTCGAGGTGAAGTCATTCACGTCCGGTTTTCCGTCAGTTTGCTTTCAACTTCCCACACCTATCGCGGTTCGTGATCCGTATAAAGAAACCACAATGCGACCTTGCTTGCCTTCGCTTCTACCCACCCAGGAGAAGTGTTCCTGATCGCACCCAAGCGCTCGAGGGGGACTGGATCCCTTCTCGCATACAGATAACTTGTACGCACCTTGACTGGCAGGTGGCGACCGCGATACAGGTCTTGATGGGATTGCGCCGATGCTGTCCGTCGTTGAACTCCTGGACTCGGCTACTCTTCCGATGACGACGGCCCCTCCGAGCGGTACGAGGTCGATCCTATGCAGTGGTGTGTGGATACGACGACAAGGGGGAAATCCCAGACGAAAATGTCGTGCGGAGATGAGGCACGACCGGAAGTGAGGCCATGAGGACGCGCGCGAAGCTCGAGCTCGAGAACAAAGGGAAGGGAAGTGCAAGGTTACCATTGGCTACGGGCGCTCAGCACTCAGCGCTCAGTGGCCTTGCTTCTAAACTGATCCGTAATTACATACAACGGCCTGGAAGGAGCAACTTGAAAGTGCCAATCTGAAAATAATCGGTGAATCGGTGATCTGAAAATTGAAACTGGTCAAGTTAGTAAATTACAGTAGTAGTGCCCGGCCTTACTAGTACGTCCTCCCGTTTCCAACAAACAAGCAGAACATGTTCATGATCTCTAAATCCAAGTTACGTGACTCGACCAAAGTCTGGAAGATGAACCGGTCTGAGTGAGCACTGAAATATCTGCGCATTTAGCTGAATTTCAGCATCAACCTCAACATCTTTTGTGATGTTTTATCACTGGGTAACAACTTTCAAGTTTGTTCTGCACCCACTTGACCGATTGACCGCCCTCTGTCTGCTGAATCAAGTTCAGGCCACAGTACCGCCCATAACCCGTGCTTTTGGCTATGAGTTGACAGACATATGGTGAGTTACGTTTAGACCGAGACATTATGCCAGTTCAGTAATCCTAACCCTAAACGTGTGTCTTTTTTGGGATCAAAGAACAGGCACATGCCGTTGGTCACCGGTCCTGGTTCCCTTCAGATGATATCCCGCGTTGGATATATAAGGGAGTTTCAATGACATAGAGACGTCTTATCGCGTGTCGGTTTGTAACAAAATGCCGAATCTCGTATATGTCTAACGACTCTAACAGCATACGTTCTAACCCACGGCATGGTGTTCGAAATGATCCCCCAATACAACGCAATTCTATGGCCTCATCACTGTGCCACAGTGCCTGAGGACGCTAAATTATCTATGCTCAAATCCATTTACAGGTATATATATATCTTGTGTCACTATCGAGTACCTCACCCAGGAGGCCTTCATCTCTAACCCATTCTGTCGATCCACTCATTACTTCCCAACTCTCAATGGTCAACTTTCAGGATCCTAACGTGGTCGCAAGCGAGACTGGTACGAATGCATTTCAATCCCATAATATAATACCAGGGCTTAAGAACACCCTTTTTTACAGTGGCGGTCCAGAAATTCTGGCACGCCCTTGCTGGTTTATTTATGTGCGTCTGCCTCCCCACACCCTCCGGATGTTGCACCCTTACCGACAGTTAACCCTTGACTCATAGCTGGGAGTTCGTCACCACTCTTGATTATGAGTGGAGTATCATACGAAGGCGGCGGCCCTACCAGTGGACGATTTGGGTCAGTAGCAACGCCTATCTTGGACTTTGTCATTCCGCTCAAGTCAAAGGACTGTACTGATCCAATCGTTAGCTGTACTCCCTTACACGTGTGGCCCTCCTTTTAGCCATCATACTTCTCACTATAATCCAAGACGTTACAACACAATACAACTGCCAGGTCTTTGCCGTACCCTGTCCTACTTCATGTCATCATCTGACCAACCTCGATTCTCAGGCTGCGACCACCTTGCAGCTGGTGAGTACGATCTCGAATGCCCCTCCCTCTCCAGAAAGTGCTCAGCACGCTCTTGTCTTCTTGTTTCCAGATCTTCGCTTACACGGGCTTTACTGCCGCTTCCTTCTTAGTCGTGCTTCGCATGTACGTTTGCTTCCACCCCTCTGAGCCGCGGCCATCTTCCTGGAACAGGTACTCATGGGTGCCACCAGTATCGCCATTTGGAACAAAAATAAAGTCATTTCGGGAATTGCAATCAGCTTATGGTTGAACAATACCGCGTTCTGTATTCTATGTAAGTTCCCCCTCACACTTGACGGTATAAGAAATCTCATGTCTTCATGGTTTGACTGGCCATAGGTATTGTCAGGGTTAGGTTTTTATCAGATTTATTCCGAACCCTCTGTGCTTATCCCGATTTCAGATTCAGGCTGTATGGGTACCCGAGGTCTCCAGCTGCTACGTGATCGATGTCGAGCGCAGCAAACTTACCGTCATCGTATCGACCGTTACCGACCTTGTCCTACTTCTTATAATGTTTGTTGGTTTACTCAACCTACGTTATGAGGGATGTGGGGCGTTAGGTCTCGCCGGCCTACTATGGAAACAGGTGCAGTGGTCGTCGCCAGCCATGTTACCCCCAAATCGCTGACCTGCCCCCTTTCGTAAGGGTGTTATTTGGCTCGCTCTTGCCATCGCTATGGAGATCCCGCCAACCGTAAGCCTGTCTTGTCCCTTACGCCCGTTCTGAAATTTCATCATTGATATACATCACAGGTATTCATCATCTTAGATCTGAACTGTATGTACCTTATCCCAGAACTTTCTGTGATGATTATTGCCAGTGATTGATGTCAATTTTGCCCTAAATGTCAGATCCACTCGATGTTGTACGTGTTTGTTGGCCACACACGAGGTCAGATTGGCCTTCTCTCTCATGCCCTTCTGCGACAGATTCTCCAACTTCCCTCTGCAATCGCGATGACAATTGCTGCGACATGGATGTACCGTTCCCTGACAGATTTTACCTCTGAGCCAACAGACAGGTGGGACTCCCTTCAATCCTTCCTTCCCCGCTCTTACGGTGGCCGATATCGGTTTGATGCATCCAGCAGCATGCAAATAACTTCGCTCACCCAGACGCCGGCCGTCTTTCACCTTCCCTTCGACCTCAAAGATAAAGTTGAAATGGCTTGATTGGGACTTAAAATATCCACTGATCGAGCGTAAAGTTCAATACCACGGTTAATCTTACCTGGCTTGTAGAACAAGGCAGAGCTCCTGTCCGAGTTGAACACATTTTTCCCTTGCGCCGTATCCCGGATTTCCTATAACCATAATGTAACGTAGACACAAGTGGGCAACGCGTGTATTTGATCCTTAATAGAATGCATTTACTCCCTTTCAGTGCCCTGTGAAAACCAGATAGCTGTAGTGCTCATGCAATAGTCCGCAATGGGGTCGGGGGGTGACACACTAACAGCCTCTAACAACTGTCGCTAGTGGGCACTGCATGGACTGCCCACACCGAAACCAGTCGGAAAGGCCCGAGCCAAGAATTGAATGTTGAACGTTGAACGGTGATCTTGTCCTCATCATCATTCGCCGACCCCAGACCACCGTGACTGTGGTACATCGACCTCGTTGTACAGCTCGGAGGGGTCGTCATCATCCGAATAGTTGCTAAGCTCCAGGAGTTCAACGACGGCGCAATCGCACCAAAGGCCTGTATCGCGGAGGCCACGTGCTAGTCTGGGTGCGTACAAGTTATCTGTATGCGAAAAGGGATCCAGTTCCCCTCGAGCGCCTTGGGCGCGGTCAAGACCACTTCGCCTGGGTAGACATGAAGCCAAGCAACGTCGCGTTGGGGTTTCTTTATACAGGTCGCAAACTGCAATACGTGTGGGAAGTTGAAAACAAATTAATGGAAAAACCAGACGTAAACAACATCAGGCACTAGACGGCACGCGGCCGGAGGGTTTTTTGGGAGGAGCATCTGCTCTGCGGCTCGTGATAAACTCCTGGGCGAAGCACCGGTCATCAAGCGTCGTGCTGTTGTCGTAGATCAACTCAGAGATGATCTCCGCGGTCGTAGCATCACCGTCCAGGGTGAGTGACAACAACACGGACGCAATCAGTTAACGCTGCTGTTGAGCTGTTTTAGCAAGTCATTCAGCCATTTCATGAAATCGGGTGATGGCGCGACTGGTGGCTCATGACGCATTTGCTCCGTTCATCCATGCTCGCCAGACCTAACACCAACCTGTAGACCTGGTCCATGATTTTAAGGCGGTAACCATCTCTTTCACCATCGTGGCAAGATGCTGCAAGCCGTGTAGTAAGCAGGAGACTCGCGAGGTAGCCTGGCTTGTACAAGAAAGGTTCTATATAGCCTCGATGGCGAAGCAAAACAAGGGGAATCGATGTCAGGGGCCAGAAAGTTAATAAGCTGACCTGTCAATCAACCGTCGGCTGCGCTGTGGCCTCAGGGTGCCCATCTCCACTTTGCAATTGGAGCACAAACTGCGAGAAGGTTAGGCCGATACCGCTTGTCTCCACCTGAGACAGTCTCTTTGCGGTATAGTTGGACCTCGGTTTAGGTCAGTATGAAGAGTGGATTTGAAAGTGAGTCAGCAGAGATGTTGGACAATCACAAAATCTGCTTCTTGGCCGTTCATGTAGTTCTGTGAGGCAGACAATAATGGAATTCAAAAAAAAAGAAAAGCACCGGCCGTGTGCGAGACCGGACCGGCAGATCTAGAGCCCGCTACACACTCCGACTCGGATAGACTCTTGTGACCCCGCTATTATTCCTGATGCCTACAATGACAACGGTGCGCTGTGTCCTACACAAATCGAATCCCTCTGACTGTTAAATTTGTCTATATCAATCAACCCGCCCTTGAGGGTACATATTCCTATCCGTCATCTCCAAACGTTGTCTCGTAGCTTGTATCAAGGCGGATCCGCATCGGGATTTCGTTCGTCCCCCGATCGCGGTAGAAAAAAAACCAACCACACTGTCAACATGTCTCAGTTATTACACCTCGCAACAGTGAATAAACCACCGCCTGTCAAGGTCCGACACCTTCCTGGGAATATCTGAGCATACATGGGGCAGTCCCTTTGCGCCCGGATAACGATTAACCCTTAACCCTAACGCCCACGACGTCTCAACGAATCTCCCACTTCCACTCTCATGTCTCGTACTCACTCCACGCCCGCCTCGTCCTCCAACTTCCAACTCATATTCAATAATGCCTTGAAAGAATACGAAAAACAGACAAAGAAAGATCTCCTCGCCCATCCACTCGCAGCCGAGCTCCAGTCCTGCGACTCTCCAACCTCCATTCTCGCCGTGCTTCAACAACAAGTCCAGGACTTCAATCGAGCTCGAAGCAGCAATGAGAGGTTGACAAATTGGCTCGATCCAACCGTGAATGTCTTGTATGCGTTCTCTGAGACACTTGGAGAGGGAGTTAGTATGGTATGTCTTGGGATGAGAGCTCGACCTAGCCGTGTATCTCATACTTATTTCTCAGGTTTTCTCACCAGCGAAAGTGATCTTTGCTGGAGCCGGTGTTCTCCTCTCGGTGTGTATCCTCCTGAATCCACTTTCAGAACCCGAATCAACATCTACGATCCTCAGGCAGCGAAGGACGTCCGGGCAAGTCAAGACACTCTCGCCGACATGTTCGAACGCATAGAGAACTTCTTCCGACGCCTCGAAAGCTACACTGAGATACCTGCGACCCCAGAAATGATGGATATAATCGGAAAGATATTAGTTGAGGTCCTGTCGATCCTCGCGATAGCGACCAAGGAGATAAAACAAGGCCGGACGAGTGAGTAATCTGGAAATAATATGTCACAGTTGACCGAACCACCGGCAGAAAAATACATGAAGAGGCTCATAGGGAGGGCCGATGTCGAAGATGCGTTGAAAAGGCTAGATAAGCTGACAGACGAAGAGGCCCGGATGGCGACCGCACAAGTTTTGAGAGTCACGCACACCATAGCCGAGGACGTAGACCAAGTCAAACGTTTGTCATTTGCTGACCTCGTCAGTTCTGACTGAGGTGTCTCACATCCTTGCAGGAAACCAATTGTGGGACAGCCTTCATAAATGGCTCTCCCCACCAGACCCTTCCACGAACCATAACATTGCGTGTAGCACTCATCAAAAGCGAACGGCAGACTGGTTCTTTCAAGGGAGCATCTTCGCCGGGTGGAAATCAACAGATTCGCTACTTTGGATTTACGGAAAGCGTGCGCCCTATATCACTGCCGTTCTTCCTGCATCACCCCCTCTGACCATGTATTGTGTTCGTAGCCGGCTCTGGCAAGAGTATTCTCTGGTCTGTCATCGATCTCCAACTATTTCTCATGAAAAATACTGAATTCTTCTCTCAGTTCAACGATCATACAAGATATCGAAGCGATGTGCAAGTCCGGACAAGCCTCAATGGGTTACTTCTATTTTGACTTCCGAGATGCCAACAAGCAAAGCTTGCACGACCTGGTCCCCTCCCTTCTCACTCAGCTCTCTGCCCACTCAGTTTCTCGTCGTGGCATTCTGTCACGACTTTATGAGGACCACGATAACGGCAAGAGTCAGCCTAGTGACGACCTCTTGACACAGTGCCTGAAATCCATGCTCACGCTCTCTGATCAACATCCAATCTACCTTATCATCGATGCAGTCGACGAGTGTCCCAACAACTCCGGGATTCCAACGCCTCGCGAACGGGTTCTTCAGCTCATCATGGAGCTCGTCGAGCTTCGTGGTCCAAATGTTCATGTTTGTATTACCAGTCGGCCGGAGATCGATATCCGAGAAGTCCTTGAACCTCTTACCTCTCGGCGGGTGTGCCTTCACGATCAAACTGGACAAAAGGAAGATATCGCCAACTACATCAGATCGGTAGTCTACTCGGATTCGGAAGCAATCATGAAGAGATGGAGGACCGAGGACAAGGAACTTGTGATTGAGATGCTCTCTGAGAGAGCCGATGGAATGTAAGCAATTGGTATTAGCTTGTGGTACTTGTTCAAATTGTCAAGCAGGTTTCGGTGGGTATTCTGCCAGTTGGATACCCTACGTCACTGTCTTCCATCGAGTATCCGTCGTACCCTGAAGGAACTTCCAGAATCTTTGGACGAGACATACGAGCGCGTACTGAGAGAGATCAAGAAGCCGAACAGTGATTCCACTCGTCGTCTTTTGCAATGCCTTGTTGTTGCTATTCGGCCGCTTCGGGTGGTGGAGCTTGCGGAAGTCCTCGCGGTCGACTTCGATGACGAAGACGGGACTCCGAAGTTGAACTCCAGTTGGCGGTGGGAGGACCATGAACAAGCACTTCTGTTGTCATGCTCAAGTTTAATTTCCATCGTCGATATCGATCGAGGCAGTGGCGACTACAGCGGCGGCGATGATTCACGGGTTGTGCAGTTTTCGCACTTCTCGGTCAAAGAATTCTTGACCTCACCCCGCCTCACCACTCCAAGTCGAGATGTCTCACGTTATTATATCGATCTCGAGCCTTCGCATACGGTCATGGCCCAAGCGTGCCTGAGCGTATTGCTGCGGTTGGACGATAGCGCTGAGGAGAATGGCGTCGGGAATAGCTCCTCTCTGGAAAAATACGCTGCGGAACGCTGGGTCGCCCATGCGCAGTTCCAGAACGTGTCGGAGCGCGTACGAAATGCCATGGAATGTCTTTTCGACCAAGACAAACCATACTTTGCGGCTTGGCTCCGGCTGTATGACGTAGACGCGGATCCCACGACCTCGCCCCTTTTTACATTTGTCTTCGACGGAGAAACCAAAGCAGGTCCCCTATATTATGCCGCACTATGCGGATTTAAAGGCCTCGTAGAAACCCTCATTATCAAGTATCCACACCTTGTGAATGCTCCTGGCGGTTGGTATATGACACCAGCTCTGGCAGCATTGTCAAGAAGACATTTGGAAGTGGCACGTATACTCCACCGAAATGGCTCTTCCGTGGATCTCCGGGGTTGGGGCAAACGTACTCTACTCCATCCCGCAGCTGGAGAGGGTGATACTGAGATAATTCAAGTACTACTCGATTGCAAGGTGGATATCAATGCCAAGTGTTACGACGACAAGACTCCATTACACTTGGCGTTGGAAAATTGGGCACCCAATTACTTCGACACCATTCGGTTGTTGGTAGAGTACGGTGCAGATCCAAACGCTCGGATGGCTGACGGCTCGACTCCTTTACACCTTACATCGTCCAGGGGGACGGTCGAGGTCGCACGACTACTCCTCAAGTATGGTGCGGATGTAGAGGCAGTGGATAGAGATGGCAGAACCGCATTCCAGGTTGCTTCGCAGAAAGGACGTTATGAGATCACGGAATTCTTGTCAATATATGGCACCAAGGACATATCGTAGCGGTTACACCCTCACTTTACGTTGGTATGATAATATGGCCTTCTTTCCTTCGCTCTGTAAACGCCTTTCGCCCCTCCAATCTTCACTCTGCTGCCTTAGACATTTGATTGATTGATGGTGTTGTCACAGGCCTTCGGAAACATGAGATAAATTTTACCGGGTACAAAGGGGCAAGGCCACAAAACAAGACAATGAGAGTACTGTCTTGAGTAAGTATGGGTGTCGGGAGCGAAATGATAACCAACAGGAGTCTCACCACAGTAACGCGTGCGAGCAGGGCGAGAACGGAGTGCAAGGGAGTGGAAACGGTAACTACCACGCGAAAGTGCTCGCCAGCCGCCCAGGTACGAAGGGCAAATGACTTGTCGTAAAATGGACGAATGAGGGGGAGTCTACTGCGGCCGTTGGACGTCGGGGCCAGACGTGTCGTTTAGAAATCCTAAAAACGTGTGGCCCAGCTCATCAACGTGACAGCGCTGCCACAACCATCGGGATATGCACGACCTGTGCGGCGGCAAGCGATATCTTCGAAAAAGTAGGGAATGGTCATAATTGAAGCCTTTGCCTTAGAACGCATAGCTTGTATCGCTAGAAGACACGCACGATGTAATAGCGATAAGAACGCGTCTGCGTCGGTTGTCCGCTCTTGCATAGAGCACAGCCCGATGAGGACCGCTAATATGCAGAGGCACAGAGAAATGGTATGCCAAATCACACGCCCGCATGAGACTTACTGACCAGGTGACCGACATCGCGAAAATACCAAAGGCGAAAGGTGTAAGGAATAGTCAGCGATGGGGTCTCTCTTTTGGATTCATGGTAAACGTACGCATTTCTCCCACGTCTCTTTCCCCGCATACCCTCATTGCCGTCTGGCCCGTGATTACACAGCGGGCTCGGGGAAGAGTATATTGTGGTACGTGATTCTCGAATAGGTCGTTCAGCTCGGTCGCGACGCAAATCAATCCCAAAGTGAAGATGACGAGCCAGGGGCTTGTGATGAGCTTCTTTCACAGTCATCGCTCACCACAATTGCACATCCAAGCCCCTTTTTCGATGAAGCCACACCATCGGAACAGTCCATCGCCCCATGGGCCTGTCTCCGATTTCGTCGCACATGTTATGGGAATGGATTGTCGAGAGAATGATCATAAGAGCATTGATGACGAAGGAGGTCGTAGGACGTGTCGTCATCGTCGATTGACCTGCGACCAAGGGTGCGTAATTCGTATCAAGTACAGTTGGGGCGTACGTGAGAACGGAGGCCGTGTCACAGTAAAACGTACCAGCTTTTATTGCAGAGGCGCCCGAGCTGAAAGACGCATAACCCTACGCGTCGCAGACGTTGCGCATCGGCCAATGTGAGGGGGGTATAATTCGTTGTGAACTTCGAAAGCTAACGCGAGGGAAATGCCTTGCCAGTGTGTCTCCAGACAAACGGAGATGAGAAAGTATGAAGGGAGGAGAATCCAATGTAGGGTACGAGCGCAGCCAACAGATGTGAGACCAGAAGGGATGGGCCGCCTTGGTTTATTCGATGCATCCTCGTCAGGGTTCAGACTTTAATCAGAGACAGTGAGTTGGAAAAGGTGCAATCATGTCCATATGGCAGCATATAACAAATTATCTGCGCTTGCATTGGAGGCTGAGAGATAAGCAAAGATAGTCTGACAAGACTCAATAAACAGGAAGACAAGGATAATGGTGGGATCATACATACAACTGGTGGGATGATAGTCTTCAGGTCGGAACGGGTGAAGAAATAAAAGACCCCCAGGTCGAATTCCAACACGGGTCGCAGCTCGCAGCTTCGGAGCGTGCTGCCATTTGATACACTTCCTGTGGCGAAACAAAGGTCCCGAAAGCGGGGCCGCTGACAGTGGCTTTATGGAAAATATCCATTAATTTGCTAGCTGGGAGAGGAATAATCGTGGAGCGCTGATACGGGGAACATGTGCTTGTGGACGGCATGATGACAAGGAGTAAAGGGGGCTTTTTAACGAAGGCTCGGTGTTTTCATAGTAGCTTGCACGCGAGTCGGTTTAGCTGCCCAATTGAATGACCAAGAACAGGGCCATTCCTATAGGAGACAATTCGTGGACAAGGATCTCTCTCCGGGTATTGACGGTGATGACAGGCCTACTCAGGCTGTGGTTGAGTTACCTGGTATTTTCAGTGCTACAGAGGGTTCTTACCATGGTCCTCTGTCCTCGTAAGGAGTGCTGAAGTAAGTCCGACAACCCTTCGAGACCTGGGCCATAGGACGTACCGCTTCTCACTTACTAGATCCGTAAAATGATGCCACATCCAAGTCAGCCTTTCTAATCTTCCATTGCCGATAAGGCACCAACACTTCAAACAGGTGGGGTGTATTCTGAGTACTCAGCTGTGTGCCTCTCAGGCTGGACTTCGGCGAAAACAGTTTATTATGAATCAGAAGTTCATATAGGCATAACTTCTGCAAGGTATAAAGCTGGCCCAATCGCTTTATACTATAGATCTGGTGATGCATGAGTATAATCCAGTGAGAGCCTTGGACGTGAGGTTACGAGGATGAAATGTGATCATGAGCTTGATCTTGAGAGTGAGCGCCTTCTAGACAGTCAGAAAGTGGTTGCATCAGCAAAATAAAAAGTGAGTAGAGAGAGTAGACTACTGTCGTCTACTCCCTCTACTCCTCTACTTTTAAGAGTAGGTGGGGAGAGACTTGCACTTCACTACTCCATAAAAGTAGAGCTACTGCCTCTACTTTCCTGAGTAGACCTACTCAAAACAAGTAGACCGATAAAAAAAAGTAGACCGATCAAAAAAAGTAGACCTATCAAAAAAAGTAGCTCCAGATTATTTACTAGAGCTATTCATCGTGCATCAACTGCAGCCAGTGCTCATAGCACTCACACATCACACTGCCAGGGATGGTCCCTGTAACATCAGAGCAAAAAAAAAATCTATTATTCTATCGGAACTATGTACATCTACTGTAATAGCATGGGCACAAACTGAAATAGATAGATCATTGTGGGCTTGTCCATGCTCCAGTCGCCCCATTCGATTGCGACGAGGCTGTGAGAGAACTTCTCGCATATAGCGTGTGGCAGCAGCGCGAGCTGGGCGACTGCTGTGGGACTCTTGCAGCTCTTGAGGGCGGCATCAACCCACCCGTGCTCAGCCTCACCCGCCATGCAGTGCTCCCCATCCTCTGGCCAGCGTGCATGCAGCGCAGGTGGTGGGATGAGGTCTGCGTACGCCCACAAGTCATGCAATGTGGGCGACGCATGCCGGTCGCCAGCCTGAATGCCCACCAGTAATGGCCGGTTCATCCCTGGCAGTATGCGCAGCATGCTGAAGGTCGCGTTCACGCTGTACTTGTACGAGATGATCTTGAAGAACGGACCATACAACTGGAAGTGGAAGGTCGTGTTGTTCAGTGGGACAGGTGGCGGCGAGGGAGGTTGAGGGCTCTGGTCCTGCGGCGTTACGGGAGGGGTCAATTCATTGACTGCCATGGCATCATCTTGGCCGTCTCCTGGGTTCCCTTCAAGCACTGCCGCGACCTCACCCTCTTCTGCATCAGCAGCAGGGGCTGCCACCTGCATCTCGGCCTGCCACTTGCTGTCAGAACGGAACTGGCCGACTTCAGCCTTCGATATGCACTCCGGCCATAAACGGAACTGCACTGTGTGCCAAGGGTCTCGCACAACAACAAAACTGAGACAGGCAGTGGCTCCGCATGTGCCATCAGTACTGCAGCCACATCCTCGCCGTCAGTAGACAAGGGTACAGTAGAGATGCTGACATGTAAGAGGTGTGATGCCGTCGCAATGGTGTGGACAGAACGACCAGAGGGAGGCTCAAGTCAAGTTGCAGACGGAAAGCAAGTGAGTGAGGGGCGCTCAAGCTCAAGGGGCACTCACTCTCTGGAGACTGCTGAGGGAGGGACAAGTCAGGACATGGAAAGAAAGCGACAGAGAAAGGGCCACTCACAGGCCGCAGACAAGCGATCAAGCACAAGCGAAAACACGGGGACCATCATGTAGATCGTTGCGTAGCCAACTATGAACCATCCCTGATAGAGTGCGATCGGGGAAAAATGGAAGATGGACAAGAAGATGGCCTGCATGACCAAGATGATCAACCTGCGGTGGATGACGAATTGCGCCAGCTTGGCCAAGTGCCAATACGAGTTGCGCCCATGCCAGAGTAGCTGTTTCATCAGGTGGCTGAATTGCATCATGGAGAAGTCGGCAGACATGGCAGCAAGGCCTATTTGCCTTCTTTGCTGACGATTTTGACGCCTGAGGATATGGGGAGAGGAAATAAGTTGTGTCGGTGAGCGTAACAAGGATGGGATGCACGAGCCACACACGCACTGACATTGGCAGCTTGGATCATGCTCACGTCATTCCCACCATCTCCGATGCAGCAGAGGCGCTTCTTGGTGAAGCTGCGGATTAGCTGGGCGACGTCTGCTTTCTGCATTGACGAACATCAGCACGCAACGATTGTAGATAGCTTCGTCAAAATTTTGATAAACTCATTCTTGAATAGGGTGAGGCACAGCTGAAACGCATGTGAGCAAGAGAAGTATGTGATCCATCACAAGGGGTTTTAACCTGGAGCGACTTGCCATAGATGACAAGACAGCAGTCAAGCTTATTCTGCAAAAAGTCCACCTCTTGCTGGGCCTCTTTGGCTGCCTTGACTATAACTCTCTGGGGACTGAAAAGGGACAATTCAGGACACGGAAAGAAAGAAATGGAGAGGGGGGCACTCACATCCTGGAGACCAGAGGGAGGGACAAGCCCGGACATGGAAAGAAAGTAACTGAGGGGTACACACTTTCTGGAGACTGTAGAGAGAATGACAAGTCAGAACAGGGGGAAAAAGTCCTGAAGCGATGGAGCAAGCACTCACTTCCTGAAGACCATAGAGAGAGGACGGCAGAGGGAGGGACAAAGTCAGAATGTGGAAAGAAAGCAACCAAGTAAGAGGCACTTATGAACCAGAGACTCGGACAGCAGAGGGATGGACGACAAGTCAGGACACAAAAAGAAAGTGCCTGTGTCGTTAACGTCAAGTCCTAGAAAATTTCGCTTAATGCATAATTTAATACTCAGCTGCAGGGCCATCAGTCCTCAATTATCAAGATCCAATTTTGAGGGGAAGAGGCAAAATGCAGATGCAAGGCCCGGGCTACAAACTGGTGGGAACAGCAGGGGATGTCAGGAGAGATAGAGGTGCACAGAGGCCCGTGCACTCAACTTATGTTGTTAATCCTCCATGCTAACCTCCGACATTCATATCAGGACCCTTTTCATGCTGCTTTACCGGGCCCCATCTTGGTTTCAATCTGGGTTGCAAACTACTTAAGTTACAAGAGTTTTTGGTCTCTTGCTCAAGTATGGTTTCCAGGCACCAGACGCTCCACATCCGGCCGCCAGCACATTTGCAAATTCGACTCCCAAGAAGCGTCTCCCCTCAGTTTCATTCCCTCTTTCTTCCTTCTCCCAAATCACTGCCATTGCCTTGCAAGCACTCCTAGGTCATTGAAGTACCAAGGAGAGACTAAAGCAGCACCATTATCACTTGACCCATCTAGGATGCTACCACCACACGGACCCTCCACACATGTGATCAAGTAAGGTGTAAGGCCAGTACGTGCACTAGGCTCGGAAACGGGCAAAACCACACCACGCAGCCATATTTTCTGAGCTGTAGCCCGCATTCTCGATCTGAGTAAGTTCGTCTCTGTGTGTGCTGATGAACATGTGACCCTGCCCCTCGGATTGGCCTGCCTCGACGCGACTCAAACCTCAACCACATTGCATTCCTCCCACATGCCCTGCTTTTCCTCTTTTCCTCCTTGTCCTTGTCCCCCTCGTCCTGCCCGTCTTCACCCTTGTCGTCAGGAGATCGATGCCATGCCTCAAACAGTCAAGCTGTCTTGCTCGTCATGCAGCAGTCCCCTTGGCCGATGACTTGTGGATCGCGCAAAAAGCCATTGGCCCACATTGCACACGCCTCGTGCTGCCCTTGCCGACCGTTCCTTGGTCTGGATCTCTCAAGATTTAGGATGGAATTTGGGACATATATAGGATCGCCGGAACTTATTGTGTACGCTTTCTACCTTTATTTGTTTTAGACTCTACTGCTCTCCATTCTTCGTTTTCCCCTTTTGACTTAGACCTTATCCTCGACATTCACTGTGATGCCCCTCACCCTCATCGCCTTCACGCTCGACGTCATGCTCCTTGCAACCATTCAGTAAAACATTTCATCTTTTTGGACACCAATTTTATCGCAGATGATGCCGCACAGTCTGTTGCCGGCAGCAACTTCACTTGTTTGTCTTGCTATCTTTCTCCCCCTTTACTCACCTTTGCATGTAGAGTACTCATTGTCTGGCTTTGTCAAGAGCCAGGCAATCGCGGCCCCATTCCCTCTCTTTCTTCTTGTGTGTGCTTCGATGACCAACGCTTGCAAGCCTGCCGTGCCGCAACCGTCTTTCTGAACTTCTTCTCGCATCTTGCCTTTTCATCTTCAAGACCTTGCTGCGGCAACGCATCTGAGTTTATCTTTGCCGCCGCCATCTTCCTCATCTTTGGCATCACCATCTCTCTCTTGCCATCGCCATTGCCACCGCCACCTCTCTCGCTTTCGCTATCTTCCTCGACCTCTCTGTCTACCTTTTCCATCGCCTTCACCATCGCCGTCACCTATGTCTATTGTGTCACCGTTGTCTCATATTGGCAACTTCTCAAGATGTTAGCCCACTTCGGTGACAACACACCAGCATCCATGCTTCTCTCGTCCTTGCTTTCCCACGCAGTTCTTGATAGCTTGGGAACGCGGCATCCTTCTCTCTATCCTTTATTTCACATTGGGGACTTTCCTTCGAACCCAACCACAGATGCCGACTCTGCATTACAAAGGTACCATCTCTGTGTCTACTTCCTGCAGTGCTTTGCCCCCAGAGATGGAAACCAAGGATGATGGTGATGGCAACCTTGATGTGGATCCCTTGCAAGAAACAACCGATAATTCCCTGGAGTGACCCCAGACCTCTCCTCGCTGGGTGAGCTGTTGAGAGATGTTGCTTGGGTGAATGGGTGCGCGAGGGCTCGGGGAAGGACATGGACAGGAACGAAGACATCGGTGACAAGGGCAGGTTTTTCCATTGGGGGGATTCCGTTGGATTGCATGTCGTGGCTTGGATGGGGTCCCACAGTCGCGACCAACTTGGGACCTGGCATCCCCTCACAGAGTAGACAGTAGTGAGAGGACATATGTACAAGTGACACGGACGTGCGATTATCTGCACACGATGGTATTATTTAGATCAATAAAATGTCATTTCTCGGGAGTTATAGTTTCGTGTTTGATGGCATAGCACACAGAGCTTGCCAGGCACCAAGATCACCAAGAACGTCTTCCGCAACTGTTATTGTGATGGAATGGATGGGCTCCGATTAATCTCATTGGTCAACTTGAGGATTGATGGGAAGTAGCACACAAGCAAGCCGGAGTAGAGAATATATTGTTGATTAGAAGTAGGTAGCGCTACTATCAAGTAGTAGAACAAGTAGAAATCAAATAGGGAGTAGAATCTGGAGTAGAGTGAGTAGAACGAGTAGACCTACCCACTCTACTCGCTCTACTCGCTCTACTCATTGTCATCTTGCTGATGTGCGCTGACGGAGGCAATGCAAGCAATATAATCTGAACAGTGAAAGTCTGTACTAGGGCCACTGGCTCATAGGAAGTTGACCATGCGGTGCATACTTTTTTTTTTTTTTTTTTTTTTTTTTTTTTTTTTTTTTTTTTTTTTTTTTAAGGGGATTTTAAAG
>Ga0307510_10000040_pt1 | contig 103444 bp, 144 predicted proteins | sample 12_EM_MG_FD_207224 | JGI IMG/M metagenome (GOLD analysis project Ga0307510, IMG submission 207224) | Populus trichocarpa ectomycorrhiza microbial communities from riparian zone in the Pacific Northwest, United States - 12_EM | ecosystem: Host-associated > Plants > Roots > Unclassified... | reverse complement strand
ACTCCTCCGGTGGGATGCGTGGATGGAGGCATGAATTCCACTGGAGAACCCGGGCGAAATTGACTCTTCCGGTTGCGCATATGCGCATGAGTTCGACTCTCCCACAGCGTCCATAGATGATGTTTGGGACACGCCGTTCTCGATACTTGGCCCTAGAGAGTCGGGGACAGTTTTAGGCGCAATCACAGGTGCGCACTCTTGTCCTATTGTGTGCATGGGCACCAACTCGGATGCCCCGATATAACCCTCTGTTTGCAACATCCCGTTCTTGGGAGCGTGGATGGAAGCCGTCAAACCAGCCTTCAGCCGCGGATCTTCTTCAACCTTTCCGGAACCACGTGGTATGAAGATAGGTGCATCTGCTCTGAGCAACGTTACTTGCTTGTGGGCTGATATAGGCAGGTTCAACGTGAGAGACGGCTAATGCTAATTGCATCGGAGAACGCTCACCAGTACCAGTGTTGTCATCAAAAATATCGCGACTGAACTCGGACATAGCGGCGTGACTGTCAGAGATGGAAAGGGCTGGCGAAATATGGTCAATATGGAAAAACGACTTCATTCGAACCAAATTATTACCGTTGGTTGCCTTTATGGCCCTGAATGTGCCGCCGAGATCATCAGCCGAAGTGCACCTTGTAATGGATGTGATCTTGGATTCCCTGCGGTCCTTTACTCCCACCCGAATATCGTCCAATGCATACCTAGCGGTACATTCTGCCGCAGCAGGCTTCGATGTGATGTCAGGAGGGTGCGAAATTCGTGGAGAATGGTCGCGGGCCTTCATGACGTCTTGAATGGACGTCACTGATAGTGACGGAGCGAGGTCTGAACCATGGGCATGATAACACCCTGACAGCAATTGAAGGTCGGGTAAAGGGGCTTCAGTTTGGGTCGGAGGTGTGAGTGGGACCCCCAGTGTTTGCGGTGTCCAATCTGCCCCTTTATATTCAAATGTCTCCTCGTCACGGTCGTCGCTTTCGAGCTCGGGTGGTTCGTAACAAAACACGCCATCAGCATCGGCATCCAAATCGGAGGCATCCTCCATAGCTGGTGGAAAGAAGGGTTTGTCGTGAAGTTCGCTCCCGGGTTCTAGTGGCCGAGAGGGTGGGACATTGGTTGGATCGAGCAGTGTGGGAGTGTCTTCTTTCGCCGTCTCGATATCCAGGGAAGTGCTTGGCAGCTCTGGCTCCGGATCGTCGATCTCAACAGGTGCGACAACAAACGTGCTGCTCGGAGCTTCGAAGATAGTACATGCAGAGACCGGGGGATAACCAGAATCCACAGGAGACAACTTGAACATCGTCGAATTCGAGTCACTGTCCGTTGTCTTTTCAGAAATGTCCAGTGGGAAGTCACATGAAAGTACGTGGAGAAATGATGTTGACTGAGGTGTGGAAGGCTGAGATAGGATCGTGACTTCAAAGGGTGAGAGTGACGGAGGCGTGACTGCAGGGTGGAGTCTTTCTTGCTCGAGTGATTCGGAGAGGGAGACAGAATTTTGTGTATCAACCGAGAGTAAAAGGGATGGGATCTCGTCAACTGCCTGTGTGAGGGGACAGATAGATTCCTGGGATGGCGAGGGTGCGAGGCCGGAAGCTGGGAACACCTGTAATCAGAAATTAAGAGAAAGTGAGTACATGGTCAGGTAGGGTTGCCAATAGAGCAAGCGTACCATCAAATGCTCGGACTTTCCCTCTGTACGAGACCCGTTGCTGACATGTGACAACAATATGTATACCTGACCCAACTGTTAGTAAGAAAATACGGGGGATGATGAGAACCATACGAAGCAATTGAACATAGCAAATAATACTACGAGTAGTACGGCAGTACTGGTGTGACGATCACCCGTCGTATGTTCGAATGAATACGGAACGATGGTATCGTTAATTGCTACGTGGATGGGACTTGGGACACATGACTCGGAGGTTGATGAGGCATCGAGAGGGACTTGGGGAACTAGAGCGGGAAGCTCTGGGATTGCCTCAGGGGGCGATCGGGAAACGGAAGACTGGATAGGCACAAGCAAGGTATTCCATACGGACGACTGAAGAGCGGCAATTCTGACCAAACCGATCACCACATGGGGAGATGGTGCGAGCAGTGTTGCACTGAAGACAAGTAAGAGGAAGATGGGAAGGGGTAGCATCGTTGCGACGTATGCCGCAGGGAGTGAGTAGGCAAGGTGTCTGGGGAATGAAGGACTTGCAAAGGGTGGTCGTGTTTTCGTCATCACAATAAATACGGTCAGAAGTGATTCGCCACATCCAAGCGCATTGTGGATGTGGTTGGCTTTGGCATATGGCTTTGGCCGCCAAGAATACAAAAGCGACAACAGTGCGACAACGGTCCCCGATCAGGGCCTGCAAGAGAGTCCGACGCGTACGCGGGCCAACAGCCTTGTGGATGGACATCATCCACATCCACAACATCCAAAAATGGTTACGCTCTTGGTTACGCTCAGAGCACCTGCAGCACATTATTCCAAAAACCAAAAAGTCCTTCCCGCAGGTGGAAAGCTGGCTCAATCAGAAATGCGTCGTCATGGGCTGAAAAAGGGGAGGTGTAACTTGACCTCTATTCATCTGGGAAAGCTTGCCAAGAAGTGCTTTCAGTTTCATCAAATCATTGTCGAAAAGTAAACAACAAACAAAACACGTTACAAATCGTCATCAAAAATAAACAATCACGTGACATTAACTCGTTACGCGAGGACCGGTCCGTTATATCCTTCCCCTCGTCGATTGGCCCGTACGGCAATGACCATTATATATACGAATCCAGCCGTCAAAACAACCCTACGAACGAGGTATGATGAACGCCACAGATTTGGGGGAGGGGGGGGGGAATCCTCACCATTCAAGCCATGCAAATGCCTCAAGGGCGTTAAGCTGACTGCAATAAACGAAGCCGCGACTTTGGTGACGTGAGTACCGAAGGCCGAGGGGGTATAGATATATGTTCTCCCCACGTACCCGCAGTCAAGGCCCCCTCCAAGAGATTCCGTGATAGCAGCTGCCCCTGAGAGCCAAAATACCCATGACAGGAATAGGCTACCAGAGATGATGACTATCAATGGAAGTACGGTCGTAAGTTAATGAATATTGCGCACAAGATAACATGAGCAGCGATGCCAGCCATAAATTGAGCCCATTCCCAAATCACTAGCACGGGGAATATTGGGGAGAGAAACGTCGTCCAGATGGAGCAAAATAGGAGGAAATGTACACGGTCACGCTCGGTGGTGGTCAAAAAGTTGCGGTGGTCATGATAGCGTGCGGTCAACCATGCAGATATAGATAACTAGAGGAGAGGAGAAAGGGATCAGACGGCTGGGCAATGTGGTTGCTGTGTTGGTTCCGACCTCGATGATTGCGATGACTACCAGCACACCAAAGAAGACTGGACAGCATTGCGGTGAGGCTGTGTCCACATGAATCGTACACGTCAGACTTACTGAAATAGCCACGTCTGAGAAGCGTATCATAGGCCATGAGGGAAGGTAAGAAACGTCTGTGGGAAAGGTAAAGTACAGGAAAGGGGAAGGCCCTTAAGGACCCGGGGGTAGAGGGGATAGGACATCGTATGATTATGAATCAGAATAAAAACCAACTGAATATGAACTGACGTCATTCCGTAAATCGTTTTACGAGACATTTCGGCACACAAATCTGGTCCCCAGGCATCAACCTCTCGCACACCAAGTCCGCATTCAATCCCCTCAAGGCCTCTAGCCCACACCCATGCGCCTCGGCAATCCTCCAACACGTGTCCCCCGCCACGACGACCACACGTGAGCTTCCCTCGGGGCATTCCGCGTATTTGACAGGTATCAAACTCGGTGAGATGATGAGCCGCCAGACCAGTAGCAGCATGACGATGATAATCAGAAAAAATGGGAAAAGCATTCGATATGGGCTGCCAGCCGATTGTCGTCGGTAAACTGCACCGTCCTGTGGCCATATAATTGTCAGCCGCCCATGATTCAGAAGTGCAGGGAACAAAAAGACCAACAGCATCTCCCGTCAATAGCGCATAGCCATCCTCACGCTGAGGTCCATTTTCCACATCATCCCCATCACTCCGAGTAGTCGATACTGCATGTCATATGTTAAGATCCGTTTGAGGGCTTGAATGCACATGCGTACCCCGTGTCATCTCTCCAAACTCAGCCCCTTCCGGTCCCTCCCATAGCTGTCCCTCCCTGTCACGGAAAAAATATTTGCCTGAGTCTGCGTCATAACCAACTCGTTTCATGCCCTCCGGGAGCCGATAATCATCCTGTGCGTTCTAGTAGTCGTATCTGGGGAGACCAAAGAAACAAAGAGTTCGAACCTCGTCATACTGGGACCAACGACCCATGAAATTGAGTTTGAAGTTTGAAGTTTTAAACCAAAGGGGGAAAAAATTGAACTGAAGGAAGATATCGCAGTGGGTGAAATAAAAGATGGAGATGGATGGAAGCCAGCGACAGCGATGAGTGCCAGTGGCTGTGTCAGCACATGATCCCAGCTACGCACAGCCTCTCCCGGGCCGCCTCCCCATTATCACTTTCCCTTTCCACTACTGCGATGTTATACACGGGCAACCAGACGGCATTCAATACGGCATAGTTCCAACCTCGCTATTATACCGTCATTCCGTTCAAAGATTCGCTCGCTCGGCGATATCAATGTCATTTGTAACCGCGTTGAAAAATGTCCTGTGATGTTCGCTCCCGTTCTGCCCTCACGGCCAATGTGATCGTTGCTCGTATTTCTACTACTACTACAAAACTTCGAGGGCTCGCTGAAGATGATACTGGAAATGCTGCTGGAAGGTACGCCTGACGGACTAAGCCTAATCAACATGGAACCCGGAGAACTCATAAATTGTATCGATATAGAAAGGGTATGTGCGATGCTGAATCAGAATGTGAAGGTATCACGTCAGTGCACGAAGCGCGGAAAGCGTGCGCACTGCGGTTTTGGGGATAGTCATAAGCTCGGCCAACTCGCGGTCCAATATGGTCCCATCCAACTCCTGAGCCTTGATACGACAGATGTCCTCAAAAGCCATGGAAAAGGCAAACGTTGGCTTGTTTGCCCAGCACAGTTTGTATCCGTATGACGCACGGATCGCCGGGATATCGCCAAGCAACGACAAGTGTGGTGCGTCCGGTCCCGAGACAAACCTTCCCCGAAGTTCGGCTACCCCCTCCTTTTGCGTGGACCCGGATTTCTTCTTGCGGCTTGAGGGAAAGCCTTTGGACCACTCTGACTTGATTTTGTCGACATGATTCTCGATCATGCCGAGCTCCCTGCGCGCCTCGAGTATCAGCTTGTTGCCGTCTCCCCCCAGAAGGGACTCCATCTCCGATAGTTTCTGGACTATACGCTGGTGCGGCCCTAAGAGGTGGTTGTCTGCGGTTGTGGACCCACCAACACCAGCTTGCCCGCCGAGCTTCTCGTACTCGCTCAGAAAAGTGTTGGCAAGATCCGTGCCAAAATCTCGTAATGACTCGAGGACGAATGGACCAAGGGCTTTGTTGCGTCTGACGTCACTACCCTCTTTCCATTCGTACTTCTCGACGTGACTCATGCAGTCCGGCAAGCCCCACCCATATCGTTGAGAGTCCTTGGTGAACACATCTTGCCGGACGCGATGGCCCGTCTTCCTCGAGTCGAGGCACGTGGTAAACCTATAAGACATTGGACTCTGTCGATCAAGAGGAAAATTGGGCGTACATGTGGGCCAGCCGGATTGTTTCTTTGTGAGAGTGCCCCATAGTATAGGCCGCGTAGCCAAAAAAATTCCAGTACGTGCCGACGTAGTCGTTGCCCAAGCCATTGAGTACAGCTGACAAGAATGACTTCTGAACTTCGTCAGGAGTCGAACTCTCATGGCGCTGGCAAAACGACGTGACACGCTCCACATGCCCCTCAAAATACTTCTTCTCAAGGTCATCTGGCTTGTCGACGACCTTTGGCGGCTTGAACTTCTCGACTAAGGACGGCGCCCAATTTACCATAACCATATCTTTGCTTCATGTAAATTTCAGATGGAAAGAGATGGCTCTCAAACGCACCTCCATCGTAATCTAGACGGGTAGCCAAAAAATTCATGGTCAGTTTTATCGCCAACGGTTGCAGGAAAGGTGGGTACGAACCGCCGCCGGCAAGAAGGCTGGCTAACGAACGAGATCCTTTTGTTGAAAACACGACAACATTGACATAGTCTGCCAATAGCTCGTGCTCGACTGCCTCAACCTGCGGGGATGTTCGACAAACAAAAATCGAGCGCAAGATCGTTGATCACCTTTTGGATGTCCGACGCGACCGTTGTCGGATTTCGGCTGACCTAGTCTGGAGTCAGGCGACGATATTGGCCGCAAACTAACAACTTACGAGGACAGGTCCCCGAACGCAATATACGTTCGTCTCAGTCAACGGGTCCCCTAACTCCTGGGATGATTTGAAATGAATTTGTCCTTCCTCCAGGACATTGAAAGGGTCTGCCAAATTTATCGAAATGCAAATTGAGACTTCAGGCGTAGAGAGCGAAACATCTAGCGCACCTGGCACAATGAAGGCCTCGGCGGACTGAAGGACCTCAAGGTGATACTTTTCCAAGTACCGATTCATGGCCTGCTGGACTACATAGCGCATCTTCTCGAATAAAACTGGGGAGCTCTGGGGTTTGAACCCGGCCTGGATTAACTCGAGCACGGTTTGGTATAGCGACTTCTCATCACTGTTGAGTGATGTGTCCTCATCCTCTCGCTCTAGGCCATCCTCTTCATCCCTCCGATCCATTTCAAAACGGGTACTGAGGCCGATTGCACGTTCCAGACCACGTGCTATGACCTGCAGCCGTGTCCTGGTAGCGCTCCCCAGGCTGTTGACAGCATGCCAGAGTAATGGCATAGCTCCAGGGCCATCCCATCGGGTTAAGGAAGCGTACGCTTCACTTAGGCCTTCGTGCACAAGATTCTCAAAGACCTGAGAATCCACCTTATTTTCTGAGAGGTTCATCACGAGTTGATAGTTGAGGCGGGCTGGGACTTTGATATGATTCGATTGCGTGATCACGTCGAAAATGACGTGAGCACTATCCTTGTCCAGGCTGGGAAGTTTAACCTTGCGTTGGGAATCCCGGATCCAAATTCGCGGGGGTTCCTGATGCGACCTATCATCCGGATGTAAAATCCAGAGCCCTTTTGAACCGGCGATGCGGCCTTGTACCGCAATCGGGCGACTTGGGAGCTTCAGGCGTTGTGCGATCAACGTCAACGCTGCCCCATTTATGAATCCACACCCATCGGTGAGGATCTTCTCTGTGGGGGCCTTTCCCCCCTCTTTGTGAGGTGCACCTGGGATGAAACAGCTCGTAAACGCGACTACGCAGATCAAGTAAGGTACCCACAAATATCATCGATGAACGTGATATTCACAGGATCGAATTGTAGGACAGGGACGGTCGTCGAGAGACCAAGGTCAAACCGTGATGACCATTTGCTCAAAGCCTGCAACGAACAACTCAGGAAATGAACATAGGACCAACGCAGCGCCTATACCTGGTTCTCGTTCAAGGCGAGTGGGTTATGCCACCCAATGAAGTCCCCAAGGGACATGCGTTTATCATCGCCCTGTGCGATATCAGGTCTGCGACCCTCGTCTTCGTTAACTTCCATCATATACACGCTCCCCTCTTTGGAGGCAAATGGCACGTAGACGCGGCCACACAGAACGAAAGGACCACTGAGGTGCTCGCAAACACCGGCGTTTTTGTTGAACCGAAGGTCTTTTGGGAGCTTGACTTTGAGAATCCGACGCGAGCCCAGGAAGCGGGCAAAGCGGGTAGATTTCTTCAACGCGGGGCGAAGAAGAAGGTATGTGAAGCCGTCATCGGACTTCGATACCTTCACTGCTTGCTCGATGCGACCTCCGTACCAGTCTGGCACGTCTTTCCACTTGCCTCGTAAGCCCAATCCCCGTGATTGGCCCTCGAGTATGGCATCTTGTTCCCTGTCATACTCCTTCCTATGTGACATCGTCAGTCAGTCGCTGCACGGCCTCTGTAATGTGCCCCCAGACTCACCATGTGTCTAGGTTCGTGACTCTGGCATCTATACGACGAGCGGACTCGGAAATACCTTTGCCCATAGCCTCTGACATTACTGTGCTAACTTGCGGGGCAGCCTCATAATTGGAGCCCTGAAGGCGTTCGAGCACGTCAAAAGTTACGTCGTCCCACGTCCACAATTTGGAAAGAACCCCACGGGCAAGTTCATATTGAACACCCCAGGATATCTCTAGGGCCTCCATGAGCCGCTGCGCCTGGTCAGAATGGCACATCATTCTGCGAGGCAATACGAGTCTTCCCCCGAGGAGAGGGGGGCGCTCCAGTGGGCTAGCAATGTACTCCGATTGTGGGGGAGGAGGAGGTTTTGGATGTGTCGCGTGTGAGGGTGGATGGGCATTTGAAGGTTGAGGCGCTAGCTCGTGGTTCGCCAACGAAGAGTCTGGCGAGAGCGTCGAAGAAAGGCTGTGACTGGAAGCTCTGCTGGGCATCTTCCGATCACGATCAGCTTCAACATGCCATTCTTGACGTTCTTCAAGAGGCAATCTCCACTGGGGAGCGGGTGCAGACCTCTGAGGTTGAACTGCCTGTCGTGGCGGCTCGTCGCGAGAACGGTGGGTGGAAACATGAGCATCCAAAGACTTGGAGGGGGCGTTGCAGAAAGTCTCTGGCAACTTCAGCGGTATCAGTGGCCGCTAGATGGGATAAGATAAGAAAGCTATGAACTGATATGAGAGACGCAGATGATATTACTAACAGTAGATTGAGCAATCCGATGGTCACTGGTACGGGTGACTTCCCGGTTGGGGCGGCCTTGCGGCGTTGAAGCGGCCATACCTCAAAATTTTTATTAGGGCCTCTATACCCAAAGAAAGCGGCCAAGGCACTCACCATCTGTCGAGGTTTCTGTTGTTCGAGATATCCACAGTAAGACCGATCTATCTAGAAAGACTAGAAATACGTACTTTGTACTGGTGAGTGGCCACGCGTCTTTAAACTCTCGAGCGCATCTTCCGTCTGCCAAAATACAGCCAGAGCTTTTAAGTATAACAACGAGCTCTCAAGAATGCGACGTGCCTCTGGACCGGACGACTCTAGCGAAATCGCCGAGCCGTTACCGTGGTAAGTGGCAAACAGCGGTCTCACATCATCGAGATGCAGATCTACGATCAGTTCAAATAAATCTAAGCTAGTCCACGCAATATTTCATGGAACACTGACTGGAGAAATCGGAAGAAAGGGCCATGTTGGATGATTGAGGACGGCGATGCTTGGGAATCTTGAGAGTTGGTTCGACTCGGAGTTGGTTGCTGCTGCTGCTTGATGGAATGATGGTTGAAACCGTTGACGCGACGCGACAGATTTTGATCTAAATCTAAATCTAAATCGATCGAGATCAGCCCTCAGCTACTTGCTGATCTTAGATCGCGTGCGTGCCTCCTCAAGCCGAGCCTGAGCCGCTCACTGAGCTCAGTCAAATTCAAAATGAAGGTATTCTGGAACCCCGATTGTCTCCTACATGACCCTCCTTATGAAATCCTTTCTGGTGACAAACTTCCTTACTTCGAGAGCCCCCTTCGCTTGCAGTTGATCAAGAAAGAACTCGAGGAGCACCCTTCGTTGTTTACCTTCGAATCAACCAACTCATCCGAGTCCGAGTCGTCCCAAAACCCCACGCTCGACATCTCGCGTTACGTCCAGATGGTGCATAGCCCCGGGTATCTACGCTACTTGGGCAATGCGTATGATAACTGGGTCCGAAGTGGAGGCAGCACGGTATTGTAACTTCCCTCTCTTACTTACTCCCCAGCTCACTCTTTTCCTCAGGATGCCGTGCTACCTGAAACATTTCCACATCCGAAGCTGCTCCCTGGATCAAGTCAGATTCAGGTTGAGTCCCTCTCTCCCATTGCCCAAGCAGGTCCGCCGATACAGCACATAACCGTTTAACCCCCTATGTTTTAACGATATGACCCTAGGCTACTACTGCTTTGATCTCAGTTGTCCCATCACCAAGAGTGAGTACTAGCTGTTTTTCACACCGGTCGGTCCACTTTTGAAAACATATCCGATAAAACCTACAGCGACCCATTCATCGGTCATCGCCTCCGTTGGTGTTGCCCTATCTGCCGCGCAAGAACTTGCCACAGCTTCCCCCCCTCACGGGCCTAAATCCGAATCGGGTGTATTCGCCTTATGGTCAGCCGAGTTTCGCTTTCCACCCATCGAGACCTGCGTATCGAGAGTCACGAGTGACGCTCTCCACTGGCAGCCGTCCACCCGGTCATCACGCGGGAACGTCTCTCTGCGGCGGATACTGTTTCATCAATAACGGAGCCGTGGCTGCGCGATTTCTGCAAAGTTTGAGTCCTGAACTTGGAGAGCGTATTCCAATTGCCATCCTTGACATCGACTATCACCACGGAAACGGAAGCAAGTGCCACAAAACCACGTTTATCTCAAAGTCAATGCACTGACCTCTGCGTAGCGCAGGAAATTTTCTATTCGGATGCTAGTGTCCTTTACGTGTCTCTCCACGCCGAAGATGATTACCCTTGTATGATCGTGATTTGCATGTTTATATCCGACTATGGCTACATCTCTTCCGCAGATTTTACAGGAGCAGCGACAGAGAGGGGCATTGGCGAGGGCGTGGACACCAATTTCAACTACCCTCTCCCCCGTGGCACCCAAGATAGCGATTATTGTGCCGCTCTTCTGAAAGCTGTTGAAAATATTCGCACATTCGACCCTGTATACCTGCTCGTGAGGTTAGCTTGCCTAATTTATAACCGAGACACATTGGTCGCATGGTTTATCAGCCTTGGCGTGGATACCTTTGCAGATGACCCTATAAGCGACTTCAAGCTATCCCAATCTTGTTACACTGTTATCGGCCAGGTTATTGCAAACCTGGGAAAACCGACACTCTTTGTGATGGAAGGGTACGCTCATGCGAAAATGGTACACGCTCAACCTTTCACCTCTTTGTCCTTTCCAGGGGTTACCATATGGAAACTCTTGGGGAGAATGTCCGTGCTGTGCTCCAAGGATTTGAGGAGCGGCTCCGGGTGAAATCAAACATCTAACGGGCCAGGGTAACGACCATTCCGTCTGCTTTCGCCGTCAATGACTCTTTGTAAATTGCCAAGTTTCGTCATGGATCTCGTGGTACTTCGACATAGGTAGCGTTAAGAAGTGGTAGACTAAAACGTTCAAGTCAAAAGGGTGAAATACATAGTACAGTAATAGCCTCGAATGCTGGCACGACTGTCTGGTCCAGTGCCAGATTCACTTCCTTGCGAACGTGATCTAATTGCGGAATCATATCAGTAAGGTTATATATTCTGGCCAAGAGCCTTACCTTGATCTTATTTTCGCCATCGAGCTTGTAGTTGTGCAATGCGTCCTTTGCAACAGTCGCGCTTCCTTCGTCCATGTACTCGACGAACGCAATATCCTTTTTGTTTGCAATGAGACGGACTTCGTGGAGATTGGGGTACCTGTCGTAGCATAAGTATCGACACGAAAAATCCAAGGGATGGCGAAGTAATATTCACTGTGAGAAGAGCGCCATGAGCTGGTCCTTGCTAACACTCTCGGGCAGATTTTGCAAGAACAGGATCTTGTTCGGAGGCAAATACTCGTCGGGCATCTGGACTGCTGGACGTCTGGGAGCGGAGACCGCAGGGCCATCGGCTGAATTGCCGTCAGTATAGAGGAAATCACCAAGAAAAACGTTTTATGGAGCTCACTCTCAGTGGCCAGGCGCTGGGCGCGGAACTTCTGTTTAAGGGGGTTGGTGTAGCGGGTGGCCTCTGGATAAAGAAGTTCGAGTTAGTATGATGGGACACATGCACATGCACGGATACACACTTTTGTGTTGTATCCTCCGTTGCCGATGCTCCTCGTAGTGATCCGCGTCAAGCCGCTTCACTACCGCATCTGAACGCGTCCTCGCAAAGGAGATTTGCTGGAAGCGAGGGTAAGAAGCACCGGACTAAGTGAGACATTACACGAGAAGCGATGCGCACCATTGGCTTGGAGTATAAAGGGAACCCTTTGACCTCCTTCAGGGCCTTTTGGGCAATATCCGCGGATGCAAAAGAGACGAACGCTTGTCCGCGCATGCGGAGGTTGTTGTGCGCGACTACGTCAATCACCTCACCGTAGGACTTGAAAAGACCGCGCAAAGATGCTTTGAGGACTGGGGGGGAGTGATCAGCACGCGCGTACAGTGACGGTTACAGGAGTCGAACCATCGATCCTGATCTTCTCGTTCAGGTTTTGAATGTAGAGCGTTTCCGAAATAAATTCAGGTTGGGTTGTCGAAGTTGTTGCGAGGTTATCGATGGGGATTGGGATCTCGTTGGGTGTTGTGTCTGCAACGGTTGCTGGGTCGAAGTCAGACATTGGGAAGCGCTGAGCAAGTCACGGTGACCTTAACTTTCTAAATGGCGGGAAACTCGCGGACGACAAACACCCAGACTCGGCCATTCCCGAAAACGTACAGTATTCAATTGTCTGAGTCACAACAACCACCCCTCTACTCTATTCTACACTAGCACTGCGCTGCACTACCCTACTTCTCGCCATTCTCATCATACACATATTCTCCGTAGATAGGAAGCCACTGTAACTCCTTTGCCCTTTCTCTCACCTCTTTATCGTCCCACTCCACATTCGCGACACCTTCAGTAATAGCCTGCTCTGCAACCGCGACCGCGATTTCGAAATTGACAGCAGGGGCTTCCGTAAAGTCTGGAAGCAGTGCATTGTCGGGGTCTTTAAGAGCAGGTGACAGGGAGGCGAGGCGCTGAGCGCCAGCAAGAATCATGCCGTCTGACAACGTCCTAGCCTTTGCGAGTACAGAGCCGAAACCGAGTCCAGGGAAAATGAGCGCGTCTGGCATAATCATCAATTACAAAAGGTGATACGAGATGGGCATGACTCACTGTTGCATTCCGCTATACTGTATCAAAGTCCGGAGACTCAGGTCGAGGAGAATGAGGGAGGATAGTCGAGTACTTACATATAGTCCTTCCCGTTAGGCATCTTGGCCGGAGGGAATGGACTTCCTGTCGCCAAGAGAGCCCTTCCATTCGTCCAGTCATTTAACTTTGCTGGGTCAGCCTCGACCAGGCGACTTGGGTTTGAAAGTGGAAGAATGATCGGACGGTCCACACTCTTCGCCATTTCCCGAATAACTGTTTCCGTGAAAGCCCCGGCTTGCGTCGAGCAACCGATTAACACGGTTGGTCTTATCTTCTTCACGGCCTCGAGCAGTGTAATTTCGCTCTTGTCGTTGGTCGGTACCCCTTCCCATTCTTCATCGGGACGCACGAATTCCCGCAGCGTGGGACGATTCAGGTCACCGAGGGATTCCTTGACAAGTCCATGCTTGTCGATCAAGTAGAACTGCTTGTTTGCCTTGTTCAAAGGGACGCCGTCGATTTGCATGATTCCGTCCCGCAGCTGATGAGCGATGCCGAGGCCAGCAGAGCCGGCACCATAAATGAGGTAACGTTGATCTGCGAGAGTACTCTTGGTGACGCCCACTGCGGACATGATTGCGGCCAAAGTGACAGCACCAGTTCCCTGGCTGCTAGAGAATGAGACGCGGACAACTACGAGTGATGCCAGTGACTGATGTACATATCGTCATTGAAGACAGAGTGCTTGCCGCGATACAGCTCCAAGAGGCGTTGTGCATTTGTCACTCCGAAATCCTCGAAGTGCAGCAAGCAATGAGGTATATATTTTCGGACCAATTGAACAAACCTGGCAAGTCGAGTAAATAATAGTTCCTGAAAGAGGAAACTTATTTCAAAAACGAAATACTTGTCTATGAATCGATCGTAGGTATCCCCACGGATGCGTTCATGACGCCATCCCTGTGCACTCATGTAGGTTTAATAGGGAGGGAGATCGAGCCTAGACGTACGACGTAGAGCGGATCATTTAGAAGGGTCTTGTTGTCTGTTCCGGCGTCGAGTACTACCGGTAGAGACTTATTAGGATCGATGCCAGCAAGAAGGCTTGAGAATTTTGATCAAAATCGCCCAGACAAAGGCTGGGCCCACTCACGAGTAAATAGCAGATTTCGCGGCGGAGATCTGGCGAATACATAATCAGAATCAGATGAGATTGGAGAAACGAACGGTAGTGATACCCCAATTCCCTAAAGAGGTCAATGTGATCATTAACTTGTGAAGAGTGATGGAAGAGAAAGATGTAGAGTTACCCCAACACCCTGGTCCCCTATTCCTAGTATAGCCTCAGAGTCGGTACAGACAATGAGGTCGATATCGCGTCCTCTAATCTGTTCGAGAAAGTCTTGTTCCATTGATTCCTCATTACCAAAGGTGAGATATAAGCCCTCGCTGCGTCTAAATAGGTGCGAATAGTCTGCGATGGCATCTGCCTGTACTATAATTGATCAATAATCTAGAAAGCAAGGGATGCAACGAGCGCATGCCTCAGTTGGAGTATAAACTATGGGCATAAGTTCTTTAAGGTGGCGGAGAAGAAGCTGATAGAAGAGGACCGTGTTCTGCTCCTTGAGACTTTGCAGGAAGGAGTTTTTCCGCAGGGGTGTGTCCCGGGTTAAGAGCTGGTCATAGGCGCGTTGACACTGCTGATCAAGGGTATTGACTTGGTGCGGGAGACGTCCGACGAGACCAAACTGCACACGCTCTTTCATTGTGAATGCTGTGCCTTTATTCCAGCGAGGATTGCTGAGAATAGCGTCGCCTCTGAGGGCGACACGGAAGATATTCTTGCCAGCCATGATTGGGGGCCTGACAAGTTGAGACGCCCCTATTCTAGTAGGTTGTAGGTTCAAGTTCAAGTTGTAAACGCGACTCGGACTTTTATAACGTCACTCGGGACATTTCGCTTGAGCACCCGTGTATCTCGGGTGTTGCCGTATACCATCCTTAACCACGATCAACACGATGTCTGAGCAGCAATCAGCACCTACATTGTTTTGTATTGGAAATCCCCTCTTGGACATCCAAGTCACGAACGGGGAGCAGCTTTTGAAAAAATACGACCTCAAAGCAAACGATGCGATCCTCGCAGAGGATAAACATCTTGCAATGTATTCTTGCCTTCATTGTCTAGTCTAGCATAACGCTCATGTCTTTGCCTCTCTCTCTTCCGTGAAAAGCTACGACGAGATCGTCACGGAACATAAGGTAGTCTTCGTCGCTGGAGGCGCCGCACAAAATGCTGCTCGCGGTGCGGCTGTACGTCCCCAATTCGCCCTTGCGTCTGATCTTTCCATAGTCTCACTCTTTCCCAGTATGTCCTGCCCCCAGATTCCGTCGTCTACACCGGTTGCGTCGGCGACGATGACCTCGCTCAACAACTCAGGGCAGCAAACAAAAGGGAGGGTCTCGCCGAAGCGTATCTCGTCAAGAAGGGTGAAAATACGGGAGCGTGTGCTGTCGTCATAACTGGTCACCACAGGTACTCCACCCCTATCCACCACACAGACTACCCTCTGAACTCTCCTGCTCATCACCCCTTCAGGTCCCTCGTCACCACTCTCCGTGCCGCAGAAAAATTTGACAAGGCCCACTTATCTACCCCCGATGTCGCGCGCTTAATTGATGGCGCAAAGTTCTTTTACGTAGAGGGCTATTTCCTCACCCATGGCCTCGAGTCTGCCCTCGAGGTCGCCAAGAAAGCTTCGGACAGCGGAAAGGTGATTCTCATTTCACCTTTCAGCAGTACGCGCCGCGCACCGTGCTCATCTTCTCCCAGATTTTCGCCCTTAACCTTTCGGCTCCTTTCATTGCTCAATTCTTCAAGGTTCAACTCGAGCAGATCCTCCCTTATTGCGACTTTGTCATCGGTAACGAGAGCGAGGCTGCGGCCTGGGCTAGCGCCGCTGGGCTACCCAATAAAGATGATATTCCCGCCATCGCTGGGTCGATTGCAGCGCTTCCCAAGTCAAACCCGTCGCGGTCTCGCACAGTCATCATAACCCAGGGCGCCGAGTCAACAGTCGTCGTTGCAGCAACAGATCCTGAAAAGCCGAAAATCTTCCCTGTCACCCGCCTAGAAGATGGGCAAATTGTTGACACCAATGGCGCTGGCGATGCATTCGCAGGTGGTTTCCTGGGCGCACTTGTTTCTGGTAAATCTGTAGATGAGGCCGTCCTTGCGGGGCATAAATTGGGTGGCATGTGTGTTCAACTGGTGAGTACACTTAAGACCCATCTTACTTTTCGGGTTTCTTAAAGGCGCTGCAGGTTGGACCACAGTACCCTTGGCCGAAGGTGGCCGTGTTGTAGATACGCTGTTCAGCAGGGTTGCAACATTGTCTGCCCTCAACGGCAGAAACCATTGCCTGCTCTCAACAGCGGTCATTGGGTTGTAGTAGCATCATACAATACATGTAATTATCCTCCCGCATTAAGCTTTCCTCAGCTTGTGATACAGAATATAATACCCTCATGGGAATCTATGGTGCATAGCTGACGATTTGCCCATATATGGATTAAAACTAGGGGGCTGAACAATAATAAATAGCCAGACACACAGCCAGCGGTTGACGTCGTGGGTGAGCTCAGTCGTCGTCTGCTGGTGGAGGCGAAGCAAGAGATTCCTGTGACATACATTAGAATGAGAATACGTGCATCCATCGGAGGACATCACTAACCTGCGTCAGGAGCTCCGCTATCATGTATGGACAATCATGTAAGTGTAACATGAAGACCGGACGGGGGTATCTACGCACCGGGGTGTAACATCGTCTCTCCATCTTCGGTAAGTAGAGCGGACGGAGGATTGTTGCCTGGAGGGGGCTCAGGGGAGACGCTAGAATTCGCGTTCGCAATTGCTTCCACGGCCGTGTTCCCAGACCCAGACATTGCAAAGGTGTGGGGTGACGGCTCTCTCGGTTCTGAAGTGGTCACAGCACCCTCAGTCCTATTCTGGTTCTCAATGCGCCGCGTTTCATCGAAAACGGCCTGGACAGCTGCGGAGGTGATCGCAAGTGACATCGGCGATTTGCTGCTGGAAAACGCTTCCGAGGTTTCGAGAGAGGGATCGATGACGGGAACCGATGATTTGTGTGGTCTCGGCTCGTCTGGATGGCCGAGCTCTCGCCCCTGCGGATGCTTCTGGCTGGCGGCATTTTCGGCTTCGCCATCTGGCGGCACGCAATTTTCATTAACAGGTGAGCTACTTGGAGGGGCGTACGGATGGCCTGGGGTATGTGGATGAAGTTGGGCATTCGCAAGAGCTAGTGGGGGTGGCATCCCGGGGTGGTAGTAAGGGGCATAATACGCTGGTGGTCCCGGAATAGGATATGGAGGAAGGGGATGGGTGCCGTCCGCCCATGGGGGTGGGCCCCAGGCTGGCTGTGCCAGACGTGCTGCAGACGTAGGATGGCCGACGGGATAGTTAGGGTCAACAACGACACCTTGGGTTCGAGACGGAACAAAAACAACAAATTCTACGGGAAGTCGTAAGTCTGGTGCCACATGATACGTCGCACCAGGGCATCACCTGCATTGATTCCCTGCTGGCGGTAGTAGCCTGGAATAGCTCCCGGAGGCGGGGCCACTGGTGGAGGTGGATGTACTTTGTTCTTGGATCCTGGCGTACAACTGCGACTTTGAGAGGTTTCTCCTACATTCTCCTCGCCTGTGTGCTGTGGTCCTGTCTTGTTCTCAGGTTCGATTATGATGCCGTTATGGCTGGTGGTAGGTTAGATCCTAGATGAAGAACTCATAAACGTGAGGCCTACCGTGACTTCTGATGGCGTCTGAGAGCATCGGTCTGGGATTGGGAGCGTCAGAGAACACGCCCTGAATAGCACCGGGGCGCAGGACGGACACACCCGTGTGAAGGTAGCCTCGCATTGGGGACATGCACTTGTAAAAGGTTAGTCATACGGGTAGCTACGCAACCTCGAGATGATCACATACAATCCTGGTTGCGAGTGTAATTTGGTCGTCCTCTGGTGACGCTTCAAGTCAGCCTCACGCGCAAATTCCTTGTTGCAGCCGTTTATTTTACAAGGCCATATTCCGGTCTCAGCCTTCTTAGAGGATTTCTTCTTCTGAGATTCTTTCTTTTCTTCAGGCTATCGAATGTGCGCATAAATGGATGTCAACTGATACCCCAAGACAGGGGGAAGAGTTCGGTTGCTGCGGGAGCGGGAGCTCACCGTTGGTTTAGGTTGGGTCCTGACCATGAGAAACTGATATTTTCTGAATTGGACCGGTGCGCGTTTCGATGTGGCTGGCGAGACGGGCTTTGCTGTGGCGGGCGAGGTGGCAGAGTGGCGGCCAACCCCTTTCTCGTATTCAGGTCCTCTCTTCCTTTCCATCTCCGAATATCGGCAATATCGGCAGATATATTTAATTATTTTAATTTATTATCATAAGGGTAGATCATGTCCTAAGTTATTCATATCATACCATCGCGTTTGTGCGCTCCAGTAGACCTTGTACTCTGCGACTGAGGCGCTCAGCTTGAGCTTTGCGCTCCCAGACTTGGTACGTAGGCGTCTTCTTTTTCGGCATCCATGCTTTGGTGTTTCCATCGCTAGTCTTCGTGGAAGAGAGGTCCACAACACGGGGTGTTGACGAAAATTTAATGACCTCCCTATACAGCGCCTTCGTCTCTGTCGTCAGGGAACGAACTGACGGCACCTTGACACTGGGCTCTGAATCTGAATCATCCGTATCTGAGAGGCCAGACGCGTCCAATGGTGGCGTCGGGAGTCGAGGGCCGGACTTTGGGGTGGGGAGTATGGGGAGCTCGTCCAGCTCCCGCATCAGGTCGTTACCCTTCAGATATGAGTTTTCCATTCTCAGGAAGCGAACAGCGCCCCTGAAGCTTTCAAGCTGCTTCGAGTTAAGTACACAATGCGAATGAGCATACACGAAAACAGACCTGTTCGAGGAGGTGTGTCGTTTCTAGGTTGCCGTCTACGTTTAGGACGCTTTGCGATGGCACCGTGGCTGCTCCAGCAACTAATAATACAAGTTAAGCACGTGAATTTATCGTAAACGCTGTCATTCTCACCTTTTTCGGGGGCGATTGAAGCGGCTTTGAGCTTGCTGTTTTCTTTGTCCAGGGCATCAGACTCGGACTGCAACTGTTCCATAGCTTCGACGTAGTACTTCTCCTGCTTTTGTGCTTTCCCGAGCAATCCTTCTAATTCGGTCACTGCCTCCGCTTGCTTCTTGACCGTTTCCATCCGACGCTCCATTAACTCTATCTTCACAGAGGATTCTTGGATATTCTGGTCTTTGACTTTCAATGTGCGCATGAGCCCCTGCATCTCCTCGTTCAGTTGCGCGACTTTCCGCTCGGCCTCAACATTGACGGCCATAGCGGCCTTGACCTCCCCAATACGAACGATCCACGGCGCCGTGCCAGTAACTGCATGTGGAATCAGGTATAGTTCTCCGGGGATGTTACGGGACGCACTCTTTACGACGCTTTCATGGTCCGTTGTTTTGGGGAATAACGCGTTTGTTTGCGTAATAAGTTCGGAAATAGCCTTAGTAAGAGATGCCCATGATGTAGTGTCTTTGCAGATCTTTGCCACCGTTGATGAGGCGATGTTGTTGACGAATGATAACACCTTGCTAAGTTGGAAAGGAGATTTGGATGCACGTACTTCATCAACGTGCGGCATTGTTTGTTGGGCAAGCTAGAAAAGATCTCAGCTGGATTGGAAGAGGGACAAGTGGTTAATATGCTAGCCTGGATCCCAAAGTTAACCATCTCAGAGACTATGTTGCAGAGCGCTTCGAGTTGCGGCACAAGATGGGCCTTCAAAGCCGATGATTCATGGGCAAGTTCTTCCAATCGTTTCATCAGTTTCCTGCAGCCGTACGTTAATACCTTCCCTTGAAGGACAGAGATAGACCTACTTTGCCACAACTTTGGCATTCCTGCATTGGTCAAGTGATCTTTGAATCGGCTCTAGGAAGCTATTCTCAGGCTCCATACCATCGAGCTCATGAATGACATCTGGTGTTGTCTCGTGGTTAGCTAGGTAGCTACGATTTGGGAAAACTCACCTTCATCATTCAGGATGGCTTCAACGGCTGTCTTCGTCAGACCCATTGAAGATGCATATACATCCAGATCGTGATCCAACGACAGCACAAGGCCAAGTTCACGTTCGCCAAGGTCGAAATCGAAGGCTTTGAAATATGTTTCCGCCAAGTGGTTGAATTGTGCCTGGATCCTATCACGGCCAGTTAAAACGGGACTCAACAAACGGAACGGGGTTGGACATACTTATTAATATCACTCGTGCACTCCATCTCTCGGAATTCGTCACGGCTCAACAAATCGATGTGCAAATCGATTCGCTTTTCTAACGGTGCGATTTCCTGGAAAAGTCTCCCAATATTTATGAACGACTCAACATCGCAACAGCGAAGAATGGCGACGAAACGTTTGCAAAGCGTTGAGAGCACCGCGATGGCACCCCTCATCTAATCGTATGATTAGTGACCACATCCCGATAGGCATAGCATTGTATACTACCTCGCAAACACCAACTAGTGTTTCGGATACCGAACCATTGAGCGATTCCGGCAGATTGTGGGCTTGGGCGGTGATAGTGTTTATTAGATCTGTCTTGGCAGCCATTCTCTGGAAAAAGAGATAGCATCTCGTTGCATCGGCGTCTGTTTCGACGTAAATCTGGGGCAAATACGGCTGTAATACGTGGTTGTAGTCAACAAAGCATACACTCGAATACCTATTGACATTACCTGAATAATATTGAGCATCTCCTTGGATTCGCTCGCTTCGATCCTCTTGAGTTCGTGGTCGATATTCCTGGCCTGGTTTCTTGTAGCTGCCGATTGCAGTTTGAGGTTCAGTGACATGATAGCAGCCGTTTGCGATGCTGCCGAGGCCGACTCATTTTGCGCGTTCTGTGTCTCCGAACGAAGAGTCTCGAGCTCACTACACCATTCACTTCGCTTAGTCCGCCATATCTGAAACACGGTGTCACTGACCTTTCTAGCTGGATGACAAGCTCTCGGAACCGACTGATGGTTCGGTCCGTATCTTGACAGGCTTCCTCTAATTGCTCAATTCTTTGTTGTCGCTCAGCCAGCTGAACGTCTTTCTCATCTATGCCACCAGACGGCATTAGCCATGTGCAACTTGATGGTGGAATGACACGTACTAATCTCATCCTGCATTACTCTCTCGGTCTCGATATGATTCTCCTCTAGTTCCTCGCTGAGTTCCTTCAGAGCTTCCAAGTCTTCAATTGTAACCCGCATTTCCTCGATTTTCTATGCATAAAGTTAGAATAACGAATCGTTCGCTCTCGGGATAGTTGTTACCTCTCCAAGCATGAGGGTTCGTTCAGTGAGCTGGACGACCATCTCCTCCGCACCCAGTGCATCATCCAACTGCATTTTGAGATCCTCGATCTGGGTATCCGCATTTGTGAGTTTGATGAGAGTCGACTCGAGTTGTTCTTGGTGGGTTTTAGTTGCCGAATGGTGTGTAGAAAATGCTTTGAGGTGCTTACCCGACAAATCATCGACATTCATTACGTCCTTTTCCATGTCAGCTATTCGCCTGCGTTGTTCCTGCTCAGTCTCCTGACTGACATCGCGAAGACTAACCAGAGGTAAGGTCACAGGTCGTCAATATACCTAAATATGATATCTCTTACCGGACCAGGGCCTCCTTTAAGCGAGCGTTCTGTTTCTCCAGTTGGATATAAGGTAAAGAACCAGCTACATTCGAGCTGCCACCTTCCGCCGCTTTCAAAAATATCAGTTTCACGACATCAAGACGACTGAAACCACACTCACCTGCGCCCTCCTTTATGACCTCTAGTTCAACCTCCACAACAGCCAACTTCTCTTTCAATTCCTCCAATTCAGCCTCGGCAGCCTCCGCACGTTCTTCTGCGACCTCCCTGTCCAACATAGCCATCTCCAGCTGCTCTAATGAATCCAGATTTCGTGTCTCGGAAAGGTCCGAGAGTTGCCGTGCATCTGCCAGCTCTCTGCGTACAGCGATGAGTTCCGTTTGTTGTTGCATGAGCTTGGCTTGAAGTTTGGGTCTTAAGGCAACAAATGTTTCGGCCTCGTTAAGCTTCGTCTCGAGTTCCTTTACGTGGCGGGCGTCGTCTGCGCGTTTGATCTCTAGAACGCGGACTTTTGCTCTAAGTTCTTGTAATTCCTCGTCATTTATCCCTAACTTCGTACTCATTGGCACGGAACCGAGATGGGAAACTTGCACTCACCGGTTCCTTCGATTCCGAGGGTGATGATGGTGGAGGGAGGAGACTGGAAGTAGGTGCGGTGGTAGCAGCTTGCGCAAGGCTTGATGACACACGATCTCGCGATTGTTGCACGGGAGAAGTGACCTGCCTACGTTGAGAAGTCCGCACAAGTGGTGCAGAATCCGGGGAGTCGCCACGAGAGGGGCCTGATGAGCCGCCAGTGGACAGATTGCCTTCATTCATGGATGGACGTCCCGGGGTTAAGCCGGTTCTCTTCAAAGCACTTTGCTGATGAGCGGTCGGAATCGGACTACGCTTAGTAGGAGAGGGAGGGGCGAGCCTTGCATTACCACGTGTACTTGGACCGAGCCCATGCTTGGAAGGGCTTGTGGCACGGGGGGAAGGGGGTGGAATGGAACGAGTGGATGACACACGCGAAAGGCCAGTGCTAGGCGTTCTCGAGTGACCAAGGGATGGACGGGCTGATGGTTGGGAACTTGGCTATGGATGAGCGTTAGATACCAATGACATCGAGAAAGATAATTGTGAGACTCACAATGCTCGAAGAGGGTGGGTTGACGATCTTAACCTGACTAGGTTTCACGAAAACGCCATAGTTCATTTGACAGGAGAAGTAAGCGACCCCTTGAACAGACCCATCGTTCTTTCCGACAGGTCCGGAAAGTTCGACGCCAATCCATTTGCCTGGAGAGAAGGACGTTGTACCGCAAAAGCGAACGACTCCGCGGCCGAGAGGAATATCAACGACGGCGCCAACGGGGAGGTCGACGGAGGTTGAAGCCATTCGCGTCCCTGAAAGGGTGTTATTGATACGTAGGCGATATGCAGCACGCTACAGTTCAGTGCTGAGGTATTCGGTTTCACTCACGGTCGCTGTCGCGTGTACGCGTATTGCGAGCGTGAGCGTGAACGGTGCGGAGTTCGGATCGGATCGGATCCCGGATCCGGATTGCGGCTTACGCTCACAAGGCGGGTGTTGGCTTCCCTTCGATCTCTGCTCTGAGGCCAGAGACAGTCTCCCGCTTAAACCCTTACGATACCTCAGCTGAGCTCAAGTCAGCATCATGCACACCGGGAGACAAAATGGGCACTTGAACGGTACGTCTCTTTGCCTGCTTGCTGCCTCTCATCCAACGTTCTTCTTTCGCTTCCAGGTGTCAGTGGCGGCCCTGGTCCCTCATCATTCAGACAGAGTCATGGCTCAGACACGGATACAGAACGCGGAGGCAGGCACTTCTATACCACCCCATCCGAACCGTCGTCCGCACAGACCCACCCAGATAACCCTCGTGCTGATAGCTCAGAACTCGGCGCAGGGGCAAATGGATCGATAGGCACCGCTCCTGACCCAATTCCTATCATTCCCTATTGGTCCGCCAAGCGTCACCTAACCTGCGGTAACCCTACGCCTCCTCCCCCTTGGGCGCCAAAGATGTCTCCCTGGAGGTCGTCTCCTGGAAAGCTCAAAACAGCTAACGCCGCCTTAGTCCTCTGCCTGAACATAGACGTCGACCCCCCAGACATTGTCAAGACAAACCCGTGTGCGGTACTCGAGTGCTGGGTTGACCCACATACAATGCCCTCTCACAAGGCCCTTGAAGTCATTGGAACCAACTTGCAGCATCAATTCGAGGGACTGAGTCCGAAATTATCTTACAAGCCAATTCTAGACCCATCCTACGAGGATCTGCGTCGCTTTTGCGCCACCCTACGAAAGCAGGCCAGAGAGGACACCGTACTTTTCTACTACAATGGCCATGGTGTCCCCAAACCAACCGCCAGCGGCGAGCTATGGTGCTTCAACCGGAATTACACTCAATACATACCAGTTTCCTTGGCTGAAGTGCAACATTGGCTCGGTACTCCTTGCGTGTACATCTGGGATTGCTCGGCAGCTGGTAATCTGTTGCTGAATTTTAATATCTACGCCCAAAGACGTGATAATGAGAACGCTGGTCGATCAGAAGGGCCTCCGCCATTTTCAGAATCAATACAGCTCGCTGCGTGTGCTGCGAACGAGCAATTACCTTCGTGCCCGGAACTCCCAGCCGACCTTTTTACCTCATGCCTCACATCCCCCATCGATATTGCCCTACGTTACTTCGTCATGCACAATCAACTCCCAAATAACATCACCGCAGACATGGTCATGCAAGTCCCCGGAGACCTCAAGGATAGGCGTACTCCGCTCGGAGAGCTTAATTGGATATTCACCGCCATCACCGACACCATTGCATGGACATCATTCTCAAGAGAACTCTTTACTCGACTCTACCGGTCAGACCTCCTAATTGCTTCACTATTTAGGAACTTTCTTCTGGCTGAGCGCATCATGAAGAATTACCACTGTACACCTCACACATCTCCTTCCTTACCTCCTACGAACACCCATCCCTTGTGGGCGGCTTGGGACCTCGCCGTTGATTCCTGCTTACGCCAGCTCCCAGAACTGCTCAAACATACGGACACGAGCATGCTCGGCATGGCCATGGGCAGCGCATCCATCAAAGCTCGAAGGCAGGCACAGGCACAAGCCGCAGCACCCCGACAGGATAAGTTGGGTCACGGTGAAAAGCCATATACATATATTCCCAGTCGCTTCTTTGCCGATCAGCTGACTGCATTCGAGGTCTGGATCTCTCGTGGAGGTTCTGCTCTGACGAAGCGCGGGCCCTTATCATTACCTCTTCAAACCTATGACGGACCTGAGGCCGAGGATAATCTGGCGACCGGAAGCCCGGGATCATCAGTGACCCATTCTAAGAAGGACCACCATCTTGTTCCACGCAAGCCGCCGGAGCAGTTGCCCATCGTTCTCCAGGTTCTGTTATCTCAGCCCCACCGTCTCAGAGCCCTTGTCCTTCTCTCTCAATTCGTCGACCTTGGCCCATGGGCCGTCCACCTCGCTCTTGCCATCGGAATTTTCCCTTATATCTCCAAGTTACTCCAGGCAGGCGGCCAAGACCTGCGGCCTGTCCTCATATTCATCTGGTCTCGCATACTGGCTGTCGATCCGTCGTGCCAAGTTGACTTGTTCAGCAATGGGGGTTATAAGTACTTTGCAAATATTCTTGCTGCACACGACGATTCTCAACATCTTACTATCCCTAATGGTTCAGAACATAAGGCCATGTGCGCATTCGTTTTGGCGGCTATCGCGCGCGATTACCCACACGGCCAGAATGCATGTTGGCGCGAGAAAGTATTCCATTCTTGCTTCGAACGCCTAGATGAGGGCGACTTCCTTTTGCGGCAATGGTCAGCCTTATGTATCGGGCAGCTATGGGATAGAAACGATGACATCAAGATGTTCGGCGTGGACAATGGTACTCAGGATAAGTTCATTTCCCTTTTAACAGATGATTCACCGGAAGTACGTGCCGCGGTGCTCTTCGCGCTGGGAACCGTCATGGGGGCATCTGGCTCAGGAAACCCGACGAAGGCCGGTGGCGGGGGGACAGGGATTATGCATCACCTAGAGGAGCGCGTTCACTTTCGAATGGAGGTAGCAATCGTCACGGGAAGCGCGTTGTCGATCAAGGAAGACGCAAGCCCTATGGTTCGCAAAGAGCTCTTGATTCTCATCAGCTGTCTTGTCAAGGAGTGGCGGGGACATTTTGTCGTTTGTGCCTGGGTTTACTGGGAAGAAGACAGAAGATGGAGACTCAGCACTACTACTGAATTTCGCGACGAGGACGTTTCAAGCCAGGCAGTCTCCGAATGGTTAGATAGCTCCGGGGATGAGGAAGTTCGTGAAGAGAATCAGGTTATTCTATCGTCATTCTTCACCATATTTTCCATCCTACTGGAGCTTTCCGTGGATCCGTATCACGAAGTGGCAACAAATGCCCAGACCATTGTCGACTACATCATGGCGCTTCTCCTGGAATCACCGTTTACGCGACTGGAATCCAGCTCGCTTCATCAGCTTCCTCCTCCTCAACGTGCACCTGCAGGGGCCCGGTCTCGGCGATCCTCCCTTACATCTTCTCCGACTTCCTTGACACGTCCTTCATCACCAACCGTACCTCGTCCTGCTGTTGCGCGTAACGACACGATGACCGGCACGATATCAACCGGGATGAGCAATACACTCAAGCGTACATCATCTTTTGCGAACGCGCTCAAAAATTTGGCCGGAGGCATCGCATTTCCATCTATGGAGGATGGCCGCTCTTCACCTCATCGTACTCAACATAGTCACGCATCCTCGATCCCTACCTTTGAAAAGCTGGGAGTCTCACGACCTCCATCTCCAAACCTCAATTTTGCACAATATGCATCTCCGTACTCCCGTCCCGCATCGCCACAACTTCCTGCATCATCAAAGAGTGCTCCGGCCTCGCCAACAGCATCGGCCCGGCATTCTACAGAAGATCGCTCACATCCCAGCACCGATTTCCTACCCTCTGATGTGATGGAGGCGTTAATGGAGGAGGATATGGAGCGACTGCGCGCACGGCGGAGAGCTTCGCACGGGACAAGAGGACGCAATGCCGTGCCTCATAGCCCAGCGGACAGTACCTTCTCCAGCGACTCGGCAGGAAGTAGTGTTATTCTCGGCTTGGGAACAGGCGCGGGCATCCGCGATATTCTACCATTGAAAAGCCGCTTTTTCGACTGGTGCTGCGAATACTTCAAGGAACCCCAGATGCGGGTAAGCGATTCATTAAGGTATGGTTTTCCCGTACTGAGTATCCAACCCCAATAGCAAGCCGAAGCGGATGAGCCGGGGAGCGTGGAGTACAATTATCAAGCTTGGCGCCATCAACGTAACGAACATGTACTGCTTGAGACTCTGGATCAAGCAGAGATCGCTTGTTTGTGCTCTCCTTCTGTCGTGCCTACCAGCCATTGATACTGATAGTATTGTAGCCGATCGGCCCTGGGATAAGCCAGTCACCACACTGCAGTTCCAAAGCGTCCCGTTATCAATAGCATTCCACGCATACGACCCTCATGTCGCTATAGCAAACGAGGGAGACATAATCAGGTTGGTACTACAAGTCGGAGTGACGCGTTGTGGATGCTGACTTGGATGACGTTAGTGTATGGGATTGGTCGCGACGTCAGCAGCTGGCGCGTTTCCACAATGGCAATCCCAAGAAAGCGACTATCACTTCGCTGCAAATCATCAACCAAGATGTTGGCGGCATGTTGCTTGCAAGCTCTGGTAACGTCCCACATCCCCGCTCCCCTTCGTAATTCCATTAACAACGCGTTCAGCCGACGGCATAATTCGACTCTACCGTAATTACGACCCTGCGACAAGTGGCACTGATGTTCAGATGGTGAGCGCCTTCCGCGGGTTGGGTGAGATCATTAGTATGCGTCGTGGAGCTGGGGTGGTAGTGGACTGGAAACAAGCTGGAGGATTCTTACTCGTTGGAGGCGATTCGCGCATTATCAGAGTTTGGGACGCCCATACAGAGACTCAGCTGCTCGTACGTGTATATTCACCTTCAATCGTGAATCGAAACCCATAGTTCATCCACAGGACTTAGAGACCAACTCTGATAGCCCAGTCACCGCGATCGCTTCGGAGCGCGGTCCCTCCTCTGTTTTACTCGCCAGCTTTGCTGATGGCGTTATCAAGGTATTCGATCGGCGTTTAGAGGAGGAGGACGCCGTGGTGCGGTCGTTCAAGGAGCACACCAACTGGGTCCAGAACGTTCGCTGGCAACCCCGCTTTGGCAACCAATTCTTATCAGGGAGGTTGGTGTCAGCCCTTGGCGCAGCTTTCTGGACTGCCTCTGAGTTATTGTTTTAGTATGAATGGCGAAGTCAAGCTTTGGGACATTCGTGGCTCCGACCGAGCCATTGAGACATGGGATGTTTTCCCTGGAGGACTGGCTGCATTTGATGTTCATGAGCAATGCGGGGTGTTTGCAGGGTATGAGCTCTCTCACACTTTGACACATGTTATGATGCTCACTAAGTTTCTCAGGCTCGCTGCCCTGTCACCCTCGAACTGGCGGACTCAGCGCGCTGCTGTTTATTCAATACCACACTCGAACATCCTCTCCACTGTGAGCATGAACACGGGTCTGACAACATCTCCGACTCGTGGCTTCCCGTCTCAATTCATACCACGATCGGGCTCCATTGTATTCCACCCAGCTGAAATGTTGTACGGAGTTGGTAGCCCCGACGGGACTGGTACGTGTCTAATACTTTACGAAGAGAAATTTAGCTTAGGCAGCTGTCATCAGTGCGCATCTACGGCTCCAACTTGATGTGAGGACGAGCCGAAATGGCCCTTGAGCTCGATGTAGACTCGTGACGCGTCAGACATGTCAAGTCTCTGCGATTTGTTTTTGAATTCTCTTCGATGTGAAATAGTATATAAGCCGCTATTGACATACCTACTAATTCTACGCGCGTTAATTTCCATGGATGCTCGAGTGAGGGTCCATCGCTCTGGGTGGGTTTCCATTCTCGTTGATTAAGCGCGGATTTTCGACGCGCGTCACGGAATTGAATTTGGCCGTTGGTTGAGCCTATTTTTCCTCGGTTGTCAAGCTAAGCAAGGCACGATAATTCAACCCGATTCAAAATCAACTACCATGCCTCCTGCTGCAGCAGAGGAGAGTCACCCTCCACCAGTTATTCCCAACGACCCCGAAGACGCGGAAGGTGAGGAAAGTGACGACTACGACGTTGAGGTAGGTAGTAATAACTATGGATATTTTCCCCCTCTGGTCAACGTGGCACTTTATAGGATGATGAACAATACGATGAAGATGAGGACGAGGACGAGGATGATGATGATGATGAAGCAGAACCGAACGGGGTGAGCCCTGTTTCGTCTCTCGCTAATATTCCACATTCTGAACACACCGGCTCATAGCAACAAACCAATAAGAGTAACCTGACGGCGCTGCTCTTGGGCGGCACAGGAGTATGTGGATGATTAATTTTCCTGTTCATTAGAATACATGGCTAAGTTGCGATCGGAATGGCCAGGTCCAAGGGGAAGATGTCGACGAAGATGAGGAATTCGATGTAGATGATGTCGAGGGTGGTGGAAAAGAGCCGACTGCTGCGAGCGCTGTGAAGCGTAGCAGGGATCAAGAGGAGGAGGAAGAAGAGGAGGAAGAAGAGGAACAGGAGGCGAAGAAGCTCAAAGTGTAGAACGGAACGACGAACAGACCGAAACATAACAAACCAGATGGACTACTTAGTCTTGTTGTGCACGAACTGTTTGGTTTTATAAATTATCATACGATTGCGTCCGAGTCTTGCAACAAACACAGAGAGACATCGTGATGTGGTAGCTGGCGAGCGCTCTCTAATACAACACTCAGGGTCGAATATCAATACAGAGACGGGAGTCATGGCAATGTAGTGCGCATTTTGAAACACCGGTATCGAGTGCAGCATACAGACGTGGGCTACAAAGTAGTCAGAATTGATTCCAAGCACTCAGCCAGGGCCCAGGGATAAACTCACCGTTTCTGTCAAATGTAATCGCGCACATACGTGCCTACGGGGCGACTATCACTTCCTTCCAGTCGACGCCCTCACGAGTAAAGAACGTCCTCCGATTTGGCTTGATGGCCATCTGGAGCCAATCGACATTCAAGGGCTCGATGACGACGAGGGCATAGTTGCTAAGGGCAAGCTCGACCAGCTCCTTCTCTTTCTCCGTCTGTGCTTCGCTCGGCTTGGGCACCTCGATGGGCCAGTCGCCCATCTCCTCGTACCCGCCCTGCAGAGGGCTGCCAGGCGCCACTGGGCGGCACCAGGTGGCGCGCATCTTTCCACTTACGGCATCGAAAAGCTCGCGTCGTTTCGCCTCCCAGTCAAAGCCGGATGCCTCGAGGGCCTTGATTCCCGTAAAATCGCCGGCGGCGGCAGCAGCAGGGGGAGGAGGCGCTGCTGCAGAGAGTGTGGGATGACCGCCGGGCGCAGCGAAAACCCGGGCGCGTCCAGTGATGCGGAATTGGTCCAAGGTAGCATCGATCCACCAGGCGAGCTCGACACTGTCGGCGTGCGATATCTGCTGGACCTTCGGAGTACGAATGTCGGTCGAAGTGACCAAAAGGGGGAGCGCGGGGCTGGAGGATGGCACGAGGAAGGCACGATGGATGTGAGAGCGAACGTGAGGCTTGCCCGCTTCATCGACGGTGGCTATTTGGTACACTAGTACGAATACGATGGGGCCGTAACTGAGACAAGATCGCGACTGGTGGCGAGATATTCGAATGAGAAAGCTCACAGCTTGAGTTTTTGTTTTGTGTGACGGCCTGTTCGAGTGCGGTGTACCAGCGAGGGGCGCGAGGGGACATGTTCAGAGCACTGTTGAGCACAATATACGGTCGTGTGATGGCTGTGACTCGAAAGCTACTCCAATGCACTCCAGCTTTTTTCTTATTTTTTGGAAAGCGCTTTATTTCCCAAAAGTTCTACGGTTGGGGAAAGTGAAACAGAATACAATCCCTCGTTCCATCCTCTTGTAAATTTAAATATGGAATGATATGCACGTCACCGTCTTTATTCTCCGTTTAAGAAGACAAAGTGAGTTCCAGAAAATTAGGAGTGGGGTGTATTTTCTTTACCCCGGGAATAACGTGAAATAAATTCCCCAAAATTGCAAGAACCGGCGAAAGGACCATCGATCATCGATATCGATCACATTAGAGCGCAACTGTTAGTGCACACGCTCACAGGTGTGGCGTCCCCGCCGATCTCAGCACTGCCTTACTGGAGGAATGCACTCGCGTGTATATATTGAACTGCGTAGCATACATGAATAAGAGGGTCTTATTCCCTCTCCTTACGCGTGCATAATACCCATATCCTGGTAAGTTAGTGTGTGCTCTTCTTGGGTTGTAACCAGGGACAACAAGCCACTCGGCGATCGAAAGAGGCTACATGCGCTCAAGTCACGTCATTTCATTGATCACATCGTACACCCTCTGATATATAGGTTTATTAATAGATTGACATGCAACGTTGGCGAGAGAGAACAACGATGAACCAATGTTGCGATAACTTCTGACAAACGTGTGGTCCATCCCTCTGGCAACAACAACAAGCAATATCATATTTTTGCCGCGGCTGAGATTACGGTAAGTGCAGGTGCAACAACGCACCCAAGCCGAGCCGGTGTCCAGTTGTGAGGACTCCCGTCCATTCCTGCTGCGGAGCCGACTGGAATGGGGCAGGCATGAGCTATCTCGATTTCTATTGATCATTGCCTATTGTGGGGGCTGCGCGGGTGTCACGGTAATTGTTCACCGTTGTCAGGTGTCACCCTCGTTTCATTCATGCAGGGCGTCCGCCACAAGCATGTGCATGCCAGCATGCCAGTGCCTAGAGACATCTCTAGGCGCTCCGTCCCTGCTCCACGGGATCGTTTACCTTGCGACCGCACTTTGTCGGTCAAATTTTTACTTTTTTGATTCCGCCCCCCACTCCTCATCCACACCGATAGTATCCTGCTATGTCCCTGGAAGGCAAACCCCGAGGAGAAACGCTCCCGGGACAGGAAATCGAAGTAGTCGAACTTGAAGCACCCTCGCCGGATCACACGAGGGTCCCAACCAGCGTTGGCCAACAACGTCGCTCGTTCTCACGTTCAGTCAAGAGCCACGAAAGTCGCAAAGCCGACCGTACGCCCGCGGTGTCCCAGCTAACTCCGAAGGACCGCTTTCGCGCAGCTGTCCGGAAGGTCATTGCCGTCCATCGCACGTCGACCTTTGTGTTGCGTGGCCGTCTGGGTGCCGAACCGGGCATCGACCCTCGCCGTGATAGCGCATTCGCTGCGTATGGACACGTACGCCAAAAATGCGTCATCGACGTCATCGACTACTCGTCTATCAGATGCAGCGCTGGTCGCATGTCCAATAGCGGGTTCATCAGCTTCCTTCAAAACGACCGAGCATCCGCCCGTGAGCCATGGGTCAGAGTTCGCTGGATCAACATTGGAGGTATTAGCTGGGATGTCATCAGCGCAGTCGCTATGAAATATGGTAAATGGCCGCATTGATACCCTTTGCTTACATCCTGACGCCTTTTTTTCATTTTTTCAAGACATGCACCCCTTATCTGTGGAGGACCTGGTCCACCACCGGACCGGCCATGCACTTTCAAAGGCGGACTACTATCCTAAGCATCTCTTCATACGCGTCCTGTGTCACACACTTGGTTCTAGCGCTCAAGGTTCTGAGTCGGACGCGCCTCCCCTATTCACCGAGTTACCACGTTCTGCCTCTCCCCAGCGTTTCGATGAGAAGTTGGGTATGAAACGTGAAGGCACTTTTGGAAGTGGTTATGGAGGCGAATTTGATCCGATGGCCGATGAATTCGACTCTGCCAAGGCCACCCTGGTTGACCCTGAGATGGGAGGTCGCAGCGCCTCGTTTCTGGTGAGTTGGAAGGTCTTTCTTTCACGGCAAACTGATTTCCTTAGGCCGTTCCTCTTCCTCTTGGAGGCTCATAAGCGTAGGCGCGCTGCTGCTGAATTGACGCTGGATGAACTGAAGAAAGGAGACCGCGTCGGGGTGCACATAGAACCTATGTGCATATTCCTTTTCCGTGATGGTGATTTCTCATTGTCTCGTCCCATCGGCCCTTCCCCTCATAGTGCTCGTTGTTAGGCACCGTCGTATCGTTCAACTCAACGCCCAATCTTGATTTGACGGAGCCAATCGCTGCCCGCATTCGTCAACGGGACACCTCTTTGCGAAAAACTGCGGATCCTTGCTTACTCGTTCAAAGTCTGCTCGATCTTGGTGCGTCGCTTACAGTCGAAGCCCCCACGTTGTCTAACATGATCTTGAACTTAGTTGTCGATGCCGCCCTGGAAGTCGTCGACGAGTACCGTACGCGGCTCAGCATGCTCGAGCGCATGATCCTCATCAAGTCAAAGGTCACAAACGTTAGGAGTCGTTCGTATTCTTTTGTTCAACTCACAGACCGAGACTCATAGCGTGTTGTCAGTCCATATCCTTTCTGGAGATCTGATTTTGCATAAGCGCACTCTTGGACCTGTCAAAGCCCTGATTTATGCATTGAGAACCTATGATGCTGAGAGAATGGCAGCGTGCCTCGACTTGTCAGGGGATGAGAAGGTCGTTGGGTACTTGTCTCCGAAGGCTAGGATATATCTCGTCGGTCCTTTTCTTCACGGTCTGATGTCTATGTCATGGTCTGACGTACTTTATAGGCTGACGTGCATGATCACATTGAATACGCAATGAACAGCCTGGACATGTATTCGGCCATGGCAGAGAACTTGATAAACTATACGTTCAACGTACGTTATGGCTCCTGGTTTTACCTCCCATGTACTGAAGGACAATTGCTTTAGATGGCATCCTACGAAATGAATGAAGTGATGTACGTTTCAGAATTGTGGTACTGTCCAAGCTCTCGCTCAACGCCCACACAGGCGCCGCTTGACGTTATGTACTGTTTTGTTCTTGCCGCTGACGTTGCTCACGGGATACTTCGTAAGCTTTTCCCCATTCCTCTACAGAAATGTGAACCTGAGTTCCGTTAGGGTATGAACTTCGAAAACATGTGGTCTGTCAATCACGGCCATACCGACAAAATGTACGTGTTCGGCCTACATCCATTCCCCTAGTCGTATCAATTAGTTTCTAGTTTCTGGATCATCGCGATTCCTGTCCTGGCGGTTGTCATGCCTGCATTCATGTGGCCTGACATCCTCCGCATGTATCACTATATCAAGAAAAGATCCCTGGATCGCAATGTCTCGAAGGCACGTCCGAACTGAGTATGTTCACCCTCATATGCTGACTTGGAATACTACTTAGGATTTCAAAATTGAGTGAACGCTTGAATATATTTCAGTTCGACGATCGAGCCAGATCCAACAGCGCTCATATGTCACACCCAGGTCGCATCATTTTGATGGATCTCGTGGCTGCTTCAACACACACGCCCTACTTTCCTTTTCCTACATATTTCGTTTCTTGGTTTACTTTGGTTGTGCTGCTTTGTCTTGTTATCATACTACCCTATATTTATCGCCTGGATTAACCCGTGTGGCTCCCCCTCCTCTCTTGGACACATGCTCTTATCTTCTTAACCCAAGCTTCGACAGTGTCGTCACAGCGAGTGTTTATATACCAGTGGACCACACTTTCTCTCATTTAAATACCATGCATTTAAAGCCATAATACAACGGGGACAGGGCCCCGCTGGATGAAGACGCTGACCAGCGGTAGTACGGCTAATGTCTGGTGTCCGGTCTAACAGATTCGCACCTACTGCTGAACCGGTGCGAATAACGAATCCGTGCTGCTACCGACTTGTCGCAATGTAGCCTCGTCTCGCCGTCCGCATGAGGGAACGCAGTAATTTCCCAGACGCAACATGGGTCATACTACTGCATACTCGGACTTACGAACCATCTGCTTACTACTGAACCCTGACCATAGGGTTTCATCACATACTGTCTGCAGTTCTGCAACCAATGGTAGCTCCAGTACCGAATTGAATCAAGGCTGGGATGGCTATCTTGGTCCACATAGGGCGAAATGGTGCCCTGGTGCCAGTGAAATTTCCCGAACGCGTGCCATTCTACGATATCACCTCGCCGACCGTGTCAAGGTGGGACGGATTGAGTGAATTCTCAAGTGCACGAAACCGTTGGTTCTCAAGCGAAACTGGGAGAGAGACTTAAGTTTTGCGAATAAAGTTATGTGCAACAAGAAACATGCTGAGAGATGAATAACGTGGGGATTAGAACCGTTTCTCCAGCGGTCTGATGATCGTCCCCATCTAACCAAACAAGTTAAGTCCTGATGAGATTCATCACGAAACTTATATCGCACCTTTTTTATAACCTTGGGTAATGTCGCACGTTGAGTCGCGATGCGAGTGTTCCATTCTCTCCCGATGGGCATCTCTAGGGTGCGCTCGAACTGCGCTTTGCTCGTGTACGGATATGGTAAATCTTTCGTCAAGTACTTCGACGCCTTCCTGTCGTGTTTCTCCGATATGATCACATGTGCTTTGCCAAAATCAGCGCGAGACTGAGAGTCTATACCCGCAACCTTCTTTATTAGGTGAGGTTTCGGGGGAGCCTTGCGTGTTCCTTGCCCACCCCAAGTACCCTGCAAAGGTTCCACGAAATAAATGAATGAATATGAGAGTCAAGCGCAGGGAAGCTTACCCAACCAAGCAAGGAGGTGTCTACCTCATGCGGAGCATCCTCCTCTACTTCGCGACGCTTGGCTTCCGCAAACTCCTACGTTAACCAGGTCAAAAACTGCACTGCATCAAATCGATATGAGCATTCCACATACCTCTACGACATTGTCCCCAGCGAAAGCCCTTGTTACAAGCTCCCTTTGTTGGAACGCATGATGCGTTCTGCCAGGATTCTTGCCTTTCCGCTTAAGCATTTCTTCTTGTTCCTCAACCTCGTCATCTCCGTCGGAACTATCCTCTGCGGGTTGTGCCTGTTTATGACCTTTGAAGGATGCCACCAATACATCTGCTGGAGAGATCTCAAGGACACCGTCATCCTGGACTTTTGCGACCTCATCCTTGGTCTCCCTCTGTTTCTTTCGGAGCTTATTCTTGGCCTTAACGGCACTCGTGCTACCCTTGCTGACAGCAACCTCGTTCTTCTTTAGAGCTGTGTGCGAGGTTGGGCCATCACGGGAGAGCCAAGGATTATGGTCACCGGAAGTTTGCTGAGTAACCTGGCTTTGTGAAACGGACAGAGTCTGGGAGTCAATGGGCGACATAGTCGGAGTCGCTGTGGGAAGAGAATGAATATCTGTAGACTTCAGAGTGGTACTTGACGCATCCGAAGGCGCTGGCCGTTGCGCCAAGATCGACGTTAGCTACGTTACACTGTCAGTGTGATTACAGTTGCATTTCAAACCACCTACGCTGGATGGTCGAAGGGAAACCCTTCCACCTGTGCGCTGAATGATGACGGAGGGATCGTCCTGAGGTAACTCTGGATTGCCACCTTCATCTTCATGGGCAGGCGCATCCGAATCCCGGAGCTGTTCCATCAAATCGTCAACCGCCTTATCGACTTCTTTTTGCTCGCGCGCAGCTGCGTCCTGCATGAATTTCATGTCGAAGACACTCTTCCCTGTGCCCCTGGCCAGGACCGAGTCGTCACGTTTAAGCTCTGCTAGTTCGTCGAAAACCCGAGCTTTCACCTGAGCTGGATCGTCTTCGTCGCTATCATCGTCATCACTGTCGCTGCCCTCTTTACCACCCTGGATCTTCTTGCGTAGCTTCTCCCCTCTCTCTAGCATCTCTGCCATATCTTGACGTTGATCATCGTCCATCTCACCTCTGCGTCGCATCGCTCTTGCCCACTTTCCCGTGACTTTATGTCTGAGAGTCGCTCGCTCTTTGGCACGCTCAGCGTCCTTCCTCAATGGGGCCTCAGGTCCTTCGGAGTCACTTTCGTCGCCGCGCTGTTTCTCTTTCGCCCGTCGTTTTAAACGCCGGTACGTCTTGCTCTTGATTTTAGCAACCCGTTTCGCCTTCATTTCAGCACGGAACATGAGCTCGCGAGTCCTCATTATCTCTGCGCGTCGCGCTGCAACCTCTTCAGCCGAAAGGTGGTTCATTTTAAGTTCCTCGGCTTTGTGGAGATCCTCTTCTCTCATCTGTGCTCGTTTGAGAAGTTGATCCACGGCCTTTTCCAACTCGGTAGACGGCTATAGATGAAGTGTCGATCAACGACCAGATTGGAATTCGAACGTGGTGCAAATGGGTCTCACCTTGAACTTCGCTGTAAGCTCAAGATTAGATACCTTTCCTACTGGTTCTCTTTGTAATGGAAAAGAGAGATGCTCGGCCTTTGGGTTCAAAGATTAGCGAGCGTGAGATGGAAGGGTATGAGTACAACCTCTTCGATCTGTTTCATTGTTTCTTTCCATTTGTCAACCTCTGCTTTTGTCTGTTCGTATGCAGCCTCTCTATCTAACCGGTCTTGCGTCCGCTGAGGTAGTGGTGCTGAAAGGGGAGCTCCGCGAGTTCGTGAGGTGTCTAGGACTTTGACAGACTTTTTAAGGGAGAGTACTGCCGACGAATGAGATGCCAGTGGTGCGAGCAAGTCGTCTAATCGAAGCTGCTGGCCTAGAAACATTGAGAACGACGCACTAAAAATATACGTGTTGGACGTACCAGATGTCACGGCTGTGAACTCTCCTTCTACTCCACCTGCTGTCTTTTCTTCCATCAACCTTCTCTTGCGTGGGAGGGTATTACTTGCGAGATCACTATCCCCTTTTCTTTTCCTAGATGTTTCCAAAGACGAGACGAATTTCTCGAGGCCCTCGAGAGCGCTCGGGTTGACACCCTCGTCCACCGACAGCACAGAGTCTTCATCCTCTTCTTCTTCTTCTTCTTCTTCCTCATCCCCTTCTTCCACCCCGGCATTGGCACTTGGCTCAGTATCAAGGCTTTCAGCATGGGAAGGGTCCGTGGGGTCCACTTCCATGTCATGATCGGCACGGCCGTCAAGGACGTCGAGGACGTCAATAAAATCTCCCGAGTCACCGACCTCCGCAGAATCCGTAGTATCGTCGCCATCGCTGAGGTCAATTTCTGGCGGATTGGAGGCGTTGTTACGCGATGCCTTACCGCGAGACTGAGTTCACAGACGCTGAGCACCACATAGCAAAAGAAACGTGAGAGCGCGCACATTTGGAAAGGAAAACCCAGCAAAACGTTCCTCATCCGTGTCTTCGAACGCAGCGTCGCTATCAAGTTCTTCATCATCCTCTGAGGGGACGTCCTCGTCCTCTACGCTTTCACCTATGAGCCGCGGCCTACGCATGTCGGCAGCGGAGTCATCGTCAGAGGCAGCGCCGTGTTCACGGGCTTCATCTATATCAAGTGACAGTGGTATATGAGCCCTTCTGACTTTATGGGACTGATATTCATATACGTCCGACTTCGAAGGATTCCGGAAACGATTAGGTCGTCGCCTTGATTTTGACGAGCGCGAAGAGAGAGGCGGAATAGAAGAACGTTGATTTTTCGATATTTTTGCCATCGGAATGTAATGGACTCGAATGAGATTCACCGGGCCGGTCAAAGTCACTACCTGGTCATCACGCAAAACAATCCGCTAGGACACACATTACCCCATTAATATTGACTGGATGGCACATTATTTTAGTTGTCTATCTTAGTTTGTCCTTTGTTGCCATTACAACTATGTGGTTGCGTTTTCGAAGAAAAGAATGGGTCGAGAGCAATGCTCAAGAGTATAGCAAGCAACTGGGTTGTCTGTAAAGTCTAAAAGGACAGCCAAGAGTAATGTAGTAGCGTAACCGCGCCTCTTACTTCATCCGTGCGAGGATGGGAGCCCAGTATTTGTCGCCCGGGTCACACTTTGCGAGCTTGTCGTAGTCATACCACGTTATCACACCCGTCGAGTCTGCGACAATGGCGCGTTGCGCATACGAATATGCGCCGGCGTGCAGCAGAAACTGCATGCTTGCACGCTTTGGGTCGGGCTCTGGCGCAGGCTTATGGGCGATCAGTAACTACTCTCAGGTCAGTGAGTTACAACCAATATACGAGCGGGCACGGAGGATCAGAGCTGACTGTATCAGGATATTGCACAGGCCTGCGGAAGTTGATGTTAATGGATTTGAGAATGAAGGAAACGCCCCGCGCTCGCAGAAACGCGTCGACCTGGGCGGGTCCACCAAGCTCTTCGCCGATGGACGAAATCCAGCGAATGCGGCCTGCCTCGATGAAGCGAACTGAAGGAGCGTGACGGTGAGCCAGGAGATGGAAACGAAGTGGGACCAAATACGCACGATATCTGACATTATTGACGTGTCTTGTAAACATGTGAGGTGAGACGGTCTTTGACCCGATGGGGATGGTCACACACTGGAAGGCATCATGGTCTCCCCAGACTATTGGCTGTTCCCAGAAGCTAGCAGGATCAAACCCACGGTCTTCAAAGTATGTGCGGCCCTCTTCTGCTGCGGTCAGAGACGTTGGCTGTTCGTCCGGAGAAGCGGGTCCTTGTGAGCCCTCAGGAATGTGATATGGGGATGTGGGATCGCGAAAGGCTGCTTGAAGTTCCTGTTGAGGTGCGTCAAGGAGGAGAATGGACGTAAGGTGATGTTAACCTGCACGTATTGATGATGAATTTCTTCTAAATCCCGAATGACAGACGACGGTTCTCGCCAGACTCAACATGGTCTAAAGTACGGTCAAGCTTGAATTAGCGCCGGAAGCCGGAATAGCTTCCGGGTCACGTTATTCGTATCGTAAACGAAATGCGATGGGATTCAATATGCGATCTACTCAGGTTGTACAGGACTAAGACACTCCCCATACAACGTATGCCGAAACCATACGTCCTGAGCGTGTAAATAGACTACTTCAGCTTCTTCTTCCTGTGAAAAAATGAGTGGGAGCAATTGGCGAGTTTCGGTTCAACACTGACGGGCGAAGCTGGGACGAATGTCCGCATGACCGCTTCCGGCAATTGGTAGCGCGGGGTGGAAGGCGGGCATAGCATTTGCGGCAGATCTGCTTGTCGCAATTGTACTTGCTCGCGAGCACCTTGAGCGAGGGTTCGATGAGTCCACCGCGGAGGCTTCAGAGGGGCTATGAGACAAGTGGTTGCCTTCGGAAAAGAAAGGTGCGTACCGAAGAACGAGGTGAAGAGTCGACTCCTTTTGGATATTGTAATCGCTTAATGTCCTACCATCCTCGAGCTGCTTGCCAGCAAAAATTAGGCGTTGTTGATCTGGGGGAATGCTGAACACGAATAAGTGAGTTGATTCTTGGTGTAAAACGATGGCTCACCCTTCTTTGTCCTGGATCTTCGCCTTTACGTTGTCGACGGTGTCGGAAGACTCCACCTCGAGGGTGATAGTCTTCCCTGTAAGGGTCTTGACGAATATTTGCATTTTGTCCTTTCACTCACGCGCTATGCGCTATTCAGGATGTTGCGGGCGCTGTGGACGACAGTACCCCAGTACCCCAGGTCATCCTGTGGCTTTTGAACTCTATTTTCAGCCTGTACAGTTTCAAGCACGTGGTCACGATCAGCATTCAGTCTTTCCCACGAGTTTGGTTCGTCTTGTTCACGCCTTGCCTGGTGAGTACACTATCTCCAATCAATCAATTCCATACACAGATTCCTTTCTAAACCCCCCTCCTGATGATAAAAAATCGTTACTCAGCTCACTTTGATGCCGTCGTGCATGAGAAATGAATGCGATATATTCACTGACTAACCTCAAGTATTAACTCGACGATTTCCTAACGTCCTGTTTTGTTTAGGCCCGATCTTGACCTGCCATCGTTAAACCCACGTGTTCCCCGACCGCTTTCATATCATTCGTCTGACTTGCTGTGAGTGTTGTCGTCATTTCGCTCTCCTTCGGGATGCAAATTTTTCTTCGCGATGTGTTTATCACGTTGAGCATATTTCCCTCGGGAACGATTCAAGTCTCTGAACTCGTATCCTTCGCTGCTCAATTGCTTCATGGCTGACGTTAGAGCTGCACAGACTCTCAGAATACACTTTCTTGGCCGTGTGTGTTTCTGCCATCCGGTTTTGTAATCCTTTGTTTATAGTAATTTAGCTTGGCGATGCAATATGAATATGACGTACGAGCGCAACACGTTAATGATTTTGTCTCTTCCTTTCGTGTGTTTATCTCGTGCTGTGACTGCTGTTGCAGGGACCCTACGCGAAAGTCAGAAATGATCGAATTGGATGTTTGGAGGACCAGAGGACAAGCCCGATTCACATGGTTTGATTCCAAACTCGGCATCGCAGACAGCCGTGCAGCCGTGATACCCTTACCCTTAAGCGCGACAGCTGTTGTGTGTGCGTGCCTGCCCCTCACTCACTCTTAACTCTCTCGTACTAAATGTCCGATTTTCATCTCGTCGATAGTCAAGGATGGGAGTACGACCTCCAATCTGTGCGCGCCCACAGGGACTATGCTTTCAATCATGTGCTTACATTACAATCGATAGGTGTACTCTGCATACATGGGATATTTTCAGCTGAACGGAATACCCTGGCGAGTGGAAATGTTCACATCTTTGAAGGACTGACCCTTGATGCCGTGTACGTTGGAATAGGTATGAACGCTCCTGGGGCCATTTCTTTAACACCTTTGAAGATTTCCTGTCCTTTTCGTGGCCCGTTATCACCGCCACAGACGCATACACGGGGAGGGCCCATATCGTCACGAGAATGACGTCCGTCGGCGCATTTGTAAAGATGATAAAGACGAGGTTTGGAGACACGTTGCCCGTGGTTGACAACGTCGTGAAAGTGCATCCGTTTGAGACTCACCAACGACACCTCCGAACTATCTCCGATTATTCGTCATACAAAAAACTGCATGCAACCTTGCGTGCCGTTTACCTTTCGGCTCTCAAAACACGCATCCGTCTCGGTGAGCCGAGGGCAATCCAAGAACTTTGGGACCTTCATGACAAGTCTTTCCTTGCCATCGACTTCGAGAGCTCGGAGCGGAACGCATCTTGTGTTCTTGAATGGGGCTATGCAACAGCCCGCTGTGGCCATTTGGACGCGTAAGTTAGGTAGTTGTACGCACATCGAACCGACACAAATGCCCCACTTTTAGCCTTGGAGCTTGGCCACCAATTCCCGAGGACAACTATAGGTAAGGCCTGCCCACACGTCAACTAACCTGGCTTTCTCACACCCCATGGCAGGAAGGGGCACTACATCGTCAGCGAGTTCTCAGACAGGGCTCGAAACAAGTACAATCCGACATTTCCTTGGCAGGTAGGATAATCATGTACACTAACTACTCCCAACATACCTGTTGCTCATTCGTGTCTGGCAGTACGCAGTAAGATATCCTCCACTTTCCCCTCAAATTCACCAAGTCATAACTATCTTCTCAGTTTGGCGAAAGTCAAGTTGTGTCCAAGGCTAAAATGCCACAGATTATCCAATCTGTCATAAGGTAAGATAAACACTTTCCCGAAGTCACACCCATTTGATATGCCTGCCACAGCAGTCTCGCCAGTCCTGATTCCGAGACCCAGGCTAACAGCCTCATTCTGGTAACCCACTCTGCTACGGAAGACCTTCGCCGATTGGAGGAGATGAAGATAAGTGCGCATCATCTGACAATTGTGAAGTAGCGTTGTTGCCACTGACCACGCAAACTAGAATTGCCTCACAATCTCTTAGTAATTGACGTCACTGTTTATGAGAGTTGCCTATTCAAAGCGGGACTTCGCGGAGCGATGCTCGACGCGAAAACGGGCTCGCCTCGCAAACCGAATTCATTGCTCTCCCTTCGTGGCATCCTCCATTCGCTCCACGTGCCTCTCGACTTCGCTCTACACAACTCCGGAAACGATGCCTTTGCCTGTCTTTTGGTCTTTCAGATGCTGGTTGACCCCAAGAACACCCAAGTCCCACCCCCCCGAACGAACCCAGCGGGCATGGCGCTCGCAGGAAGTGCAATTCATGGTTCGATGCCATTCCTCTCTCCCATGCTCAGCCCTCCCATGATGGCTGCGCCCACCATGCCAAGATCACGGTCTACCTCCATTATTCCGCAACTCAAAGCGGGGGAAAGCCTCGCGATACCATGCCGGTCATCATCGTTCCCGAATCATTTGTCTGTTGGCGATACAGACACGAGCGCCGAAAGTCCTGATGGGGAGGGAAGGATTAAAGATACACAGGAATTTCTAAGCAGCAAGCTTGCTAACGCAACCATAGGATAACCCGGATGACCTGACACTTATGATCTGACACCCCGTGATACCAAGGACGCATCTTCGTTATATTAATTTCGTATGCCTCATTTCCACCAATCTTTAACATGGTTATTTCTCGGACAACCTGTACACTCGTGTCTTTTTTCTTGTTGCTTTGTGTATGATTTTCACAGGTTACGCTCTCGATATCTCTCTATCGTACTAGTGTATGCTTGCCAGGCGGCTCGTGTCCATACGTTGCCATTACAAACCTGTACGAATGGGGATCGTTAGCGTAGGGTCGATTTACTCGACCAAGGATACTTTTCGGTTTAGGGTGGATTCCACAGGGTAATGTGACGGTCTTACAATCTGACTCTTACTAGCCTCCGTGACGCGGAGCGAACTTGAACGAGTGCGACCACCGTAGGTGCCGAATGCTCCGTCACGACCTCTGGTACATCAATGGACGCGAAGCGTAAACAGGATTGACACCGAGATATTGCGTAAAAATGAAAAATTGACCACGGAGGTACAAACACGCTAGACTGGGCGAAGGGGGTAAAGCTTGAACAGATTATCTTTTCGTACAAACCCTTTCGCCAAGTCATTGTCGCGTCCGCCTGTGTTCAGAAGGCGCGAACCCACCCCAGATATTATTGTGGCTCCGTACGCCGCCGCCGCATATGTACAGCGACGCTTCTGCTTCTGGGAGAAAATGAAAGCTTAGTAACGCTCATCCCTGGGACCTGGGGATTCCCCATGATGCATGATTTGACCCGCGGGTTCACATGGTGTCCGTCTCGGCGGTCTTTCTGTCGTCGTACGGAGATAAGCCAGAGATGCTGTTGAGGAGATCGGGGATCTGGACTCCAAAGTGTTCAGGGCCGAGAGGCAAGGAAAGCTCCACGAACATGTGGTGATGGATTTCGTCAGGGTAATAGTTTGCCAGTGGTTGGACAAGCTTGCTCTTCTTGATCAGTCCTCACGTCGTCCTCTAATTATGGGCCTTGCAAGCTACTCGTCTGACGAGACGGATTCCACGGCGTGCATTGCCGTCTTCTCGCCTTCTAAAAGTTCAATTCCTGATGCACAAGGCCGTAACACATGACAATATGACACTCTACGAGCTGTACCGAAGTCCTCATACGACGAGATAATTGTCGGTATTGAAGCTTGCATCTTCCGAGTATATAACATCTTCGCCGTTGTCCACTCGCGAGACAGATGCGACACGAACACCGACAGTGTTTCCAAGACCCACAAAGGATACTTGGACAGGGAAGAACGCGTTAACGTCGTTACCATTGATGGAGAATTCCAATGACCCTGATCGGTCTTCGGCTTTGACGAGAGGGATGGTCCAATCCAGACGGTGACTCGACGGGTTGAGCTGCCATTCGCCGGAATGAGACGCCACTGTCGGATAAGAACCAGCGCTGACAAGTATTATAAGGTTTTAGCAAAAGAAGTTAGAGTCGAAAACACTACTTACGGAAGCGGGATGGAGATAGCGAGGTCATAAAGGGAAACATTCTCGTTCTCCAATTCGTATTCGATGTTGACATCGCAGGTGCCATCGTTGGAAGGCGTGGGCCAGCAATTGACTTTCCGAATCAAGGTCGCACGGCTTTGTCAGGAAAATAGGGTGATGGTAGCACGGTGGCGCACTCACTGGAGAGCGGGACATAACTTTCGTCCTTTCCCGTATACCTCCACTTCAACACCGCAAGGGACTGGTTGACGGGGAATCCACGCGATGAGTCTTTAAGTGCGATGGTTCTTTCGTTGTTTGCAGAGAACCTCCCGACGTTCGGATGTTGCTTAAACTGAAGCTCCGGACCAAATGCGGAGGGCGAAGGCAAGAGGAGGATTTTGATTCGGGCAAGCGATGGGTCTGACACGTGAAGATTCATGTCCCCCTTCAGTTCGAACGACTCCAGACCACCCTCGCGGGACAGAGACAGCGATATATTTTCCTTTGTCGAGATGTGAACGCTGCCGAACGGGTCTCATTCAATATCCACACCAGATGGAAAGGAGACTTACCTTTCAGGAGTGACCGTCGGGAGAGGGTTCTTTGTCTCTTTCATAATACTGGGTTCGGGAGTAGAGGAAGCGGGAGTATTAGGAGCCGACATTTCCTCCGAAAGAAGGGCACTTCCGCCCAGAGCATCCAAGAGCTCGGCTTGCTTCGTCTTTTTGGTACCAAGCTTCATGCCTGACCCTTTGAATGTCGGAGCCCGTAATGAAGAAGGAACGGGTGATACCGTTCTGGCGGGGGTGGAAGGGCTGTCGAACCGTTGCGGAACTGGAGCATACCCAGATACCCCGCTACCGAGATAACTGCCGCTGCCTGGCCCGCCGCCGCCAGTGGCAGCGCGTCTCTGCTGCTCCCGTCTCTGCATTTCCAGCTGCTTGGCCCTACGCTTCAGCTCCTCCTTGGCCTCGGCTTCTTTATTCTGCAAGGGATGTCATTCAAAACGGAAGTTGCTCGGTAGACCGTGCATACCCGGGCGATGATTTCCTGTATTTTTTCTTCATGACTCTCCATCTCCAAAATGCTCCTAACTTGCATCAAGTTGACCTGCTCTCGGTAGCCCAAGCTCACAATCTCGTCAAACGCCCCAAGTAACTCGAAAGAGTTCTTCGCAATTTCTCGCTGGTCTGCGCTACGGCACATGTCCGACACGACACGAGCAAAGAGATGCAGTGTTTCTATGTCTTGCAAGATGTTCGAGGCTTTGTTTGTGATTAGGACAATGTAAAGGTCTTCAAGGAGCTGGTAGACATAGCGAACTTCAGCCGTTTCGACAGAGGTGTGTTGCGTATTAGTGGGTATAAGTTTTGGAAAGGAGGCCAACAAGGCATCGATCCTGGTCCGCGACATATCCCTGAATTGTCGAGAAATCACAGCTGATGTTGGCGTCGTGAGCGGAAGGTCTCCCTTGGTGGACAATCAAACAAACTAGGCTGGCGCACCTTTACCCCCCTTGGTACATATTGAAGCGGCGAGGACGACCTTTATTACACGGGATCAGTAAATGTTAGAAATGCGCGAAAGAGGTAGCATACCATGCTGAGATACGCGCAAGTACCAGTAGTGTGAAGAGGGTGTTATTGCCGTTTAACCCGCCAACGCGCCAACCCGCGTAACCCGCGTTTGGGGCTAACGGCCGCATCCGCCGGCCCTAAACCTAAACTACATCGTACAACACCACCGCTATCAGCACGTCTACCTATGTTGTATAGAGCATTGATTAGCAGTGCATCTAATTGAGGCCATGTGCCCTCTTATTCCTGTTACTGACCCTCGGTGAGCTTCCATGTCCCGTCTCCATCCATTTTATCCACCTTCCAACGGCGTGGCTGCACGTCAAAATGCTACGAAGACTGTCTTCATCATGTTCTTCCTCATTCTACTGGCAATGCTGGCTTTGACTATGAAGTTGGGCCATACCACAGGGGTCGCAGCTCTATACTTGGACCTCTAACAGTGCGAGGCGCCCAGAGCCCATCAAAATTGCAACGTGGCCATTTGTTACGAACATATTAGCACATCGCTTTGCTTCGCGAATCGTGACGGGTGAGGCCCCCTACTCCATGTAGCCGTAATCATCGCCTCCTATCTTAAGGGATGGTGTCAATATCTGTCCTGTCACAGACGTCGCCATCGGCTATTCATTCATCGCGCCCTACAGTTATTTCGAGGGATTCGTCCCTGTTCCCGGGCAATGAAGCGGAATGGTTCCCATTAATAGTGCCGAAGTTAATGAAGTCCACCACACCTTCGTGCCTTCGGTACCGCCTGCTGACATCGAGGTACTCCAAACCTTTACTGTCTGGCTGTCCACCCGCCACCCGATATTGCTTGCTTATTTGTTATTTGGATGTCAATTATAGGAGAGACCTCGCCTCACCTCCGGCGGTTTGCCATGCCATGAACATTCATATGGGATTACAGCGCCGCATGGTAATGGTATTAGGCAATGTGCCATGATTCTGTATGAGTCCAACCAGTGACCCGTCTAAGAAATAGGGACCCTCAAGAGTGTATGTAGGTCACTTGGATTCACAGGCAATTATGCATCCCCGAATCGTTCTCTACTTCTCTACTGATGGACGGAACCACTCGGTTCGGATCGATATCTGAGAACATTCGTTCGAAGCGCGGGAGTGTTTATTTCGCAAGTCATCTCATGGGAGATCTCCGTATGTTCACGCGCAAAGACGTCTCGACGTAAAAATACGGTGCCCGCATCTCCGATTTTATAACGGCGGTATGAACTCGACAGGAACAGCAACACTTCTTTCGCCGCATTGAAACCGCAGGCTTGGTCATGTGTACGAAACTACTGTTGTTATTCCCTACCATCGTACCATAGTCTCAGCAGCGTCTCGGCTTATTCTTGATTCCGAACCCCCCCTAGCTTTCTGTATATCTGTATGAGTGGACTTTCTCCCAGTCGATCAATGTGGGAGACAAGAGATGCCAGGCCCAAGGGGCCACCGTATGAGTCGTGTCGGACTGACCCGTTGATGTGACAAACAGTTCCGGCCAGATCTGACAGCTGTCAGGTGAGTCGAGAGTATTCTCTTTCATTTCCGAGCGTCTTCGGCCAAGCCTCATCCAGTGGCTGCATGACCTTTGAGAAATCTGAGAAGTTCTGAAGAGGTCAGCTTGGAAAGGCCGCGGTCACGGCCTCTTCCCCAAACCGCAATGAATCGCAGTCTCGAATGGGTTCCCTCATGTTGCACATGGGTATCACACGACGTGAATAAATGGCATGTCCGCCACCACTCATGGCGGGGAATACTCGTGTCCTGACTCACTGACAGTTCTACTTGGGAAGCGCAAACACGGATGTTCGAACCTGAATAGGGTTGTGCGATTTCGAGAGCTTACGGCACCCCCCACTCCCCACATTCCAGGTCCACTCCACCCATGACTTCCTTCCGAACGGATGGCCATCATCATGGCACCATGCAGTGGCGACAGGTGCACCCGACTATCGCCGATGTAGGATATCGAGCGACGTTTGCTGTATGTGGGGGCGTAACTGACCCTGGGCTGGGCCCTGCGCCTGTGCGTTGCGCTCGGAATGACTATGTGCCATGCCGAATAAGATTGTACGAGGCCGAGGCCAAACAACTGGGGGGTGGAGCACCGACAGGTCGCATTACACATGTAATAGAACTCAGCGGAAAAAGTTGAGAGGCTGTACAGTTAACTGTAGTGGTATTCAGGGCGGTGTCAGTGATTGTTTTGCCAGTGATTGGCTTTATCACCTCGGAATCCCGGCACACTGGTAAGCCAATAGCTTGATACTTTGAAAGCCTGAAAGGTTTGCGACTTGGGTATAGCCCTCCCCGATTTCCTGGATTTGAGGGGATTCTGACGAAACCTTTTGCCAAGAATATGCTAGTACAGGGCTGTGCAATGTCGTGACCAGAGAACGAGACCACAAGGCAAAACTCGAGGTGAAACTTGCCAGTGCTCCAGGGACAGTGGCGCGCAGGGCCGCCGAGGCCAGGTGTTCTCCCAGGTCCGGATTTTCAAAAATCCGCGAAGGCAGTGAGAAATGATAACTAGTAGCCAGCAACTGACAAATCAACGATCGGGTGCCCACAAGCAGCAGACCACGAACCGAATTCTGCATGCATTTTTCTGATATTCGAAAACTAGCTTCCACGCCGGATAACCGGGGGTCAGATGGTACAGTAAACCGCAGTCGCGCCCGAGGGTTATCCTCAAAGCCGGGAGATGGCGGCTAACTCGAAAAGAACTAGGTAAGGGAATGAAATCGCCCAGCGTTTCTCCACGTTACTCCACAGCCCCACGGCGAGCGGGGCGGTCTCCGGACGAATCACGTTGGTTGCAGCGCGGCGGCGACGGCACGTGTTGTCCCTTCTTTTCCCTTGGTTATTTTTTTTTCAGCACAGCGCAAAAAACTGTGATCGTGCCCATCGCATGTCGTATTTCCGACAGGCGCGCGCGCCTTTAATCGGAGGAAGATGGGTATCAGGATTTGTTTCTGAGCTCCCGGGGTATTGGCATCAGGGACTAGCGGAAATCAGATGCCCTAACCCCGTTCGTCTCGGAAGGAACCTGGGTATTGAAGCAATTGCCTCGGCATCATCGACTTTTCTCGAGAGAACACAGGTGGGGTTGTCCAGTGATCAAGTCGGTTTGACAAGATGCTTGCATGACCCTGCCGTGCGGCCATATATCGATGTACTCGTACGCTGGCGCCGCCATAAGCGAACAGGCGATTGAATACAACATCGCCTGGAAGAGCGCTGTTGCTTCGCCTTCCCCGATCTTGGAAGGAAAATCGCGGGGAAGGCGTGTCGAACGTTTCGAGGTGCTCCCGAGAATCCAACTTGGCATCTGAGACGAAGAAGGTCGGGTGGTGTGATGTTTGAACCCGTCTCCAAAACGTGATCCTCCTCACGGGTTGAATTGAGTACCTGCACGGTGACTCTCTCGTCCGAGTCCGTGGCTTCCGTGGGGAAGAGCGGACGCGAACCGAACATCGGAAGGGGTTTATCCATATTGGTTAATCCGGAATTTCATCGAGTAGTGTATTGTACAGCACAGTCCAGTACAAGTACAACTAGTGTCAAACTACATCACTGTGATCATAATCATCATATCGTCATCACTGTGGACTGAATTGTAGGATTTCTTGACCACACCTCGTGCTGGATGGTTTTTCATGCCCTGAGGTTGCCTGACACAAATTGGAGATGAACATATGATGTGGCGCATCAAGTTAGGTTAGTTGGAATCAGTAACGCATGCGGCTTCCAAAGGATGCATAGTAGCCCCGCGAGGCCTTCAGATTTTGAATCCCAGAAGTCAATTCATTCAGATGTGGTGGGTCATCATCTACGTGGAAGCGCCTGAAGCGCGCCCCGTTTCGCCAGCCCTTCTGCCCTGTGGCTATGAATCGAGGCGTGCCACCACCCTATCCAGGCACATTCCGTCTCTTGTATTGTTTACAGTAATTCGAGTGACGCGCATTGTCACCCATTTGGTTTGGAATATTATTCCTTTTTCCCATCTCGCCAATACCTTTACACCTCCGCATTTGGTTAACCTCTCCCTGGTTCTCCACCCGAGCGCGGCGCGTATCCACAGTGCAAACCTTCTTTCAAGTCGTCCCTTGATCTTGTCCATTATCCTGGTCAACTCCTCCTGTTCCTTTTTATCCCTTTTTGCCAGAATTGGTCATATGGGGGTGTGGCCACAATCGCCCACAACCCCGGGGGGGCATAAAAGCTCGGGCAGTTAGCCCTCGTCACCGCAGTTCACCAAGCACCCATCTCACCTTGACAAGCTTTCACCTTTGGCATCTACCATGCACGGCACATATCACATCTCCAACAACAACCTCCCCGTCTCCGACGTTTACGTTCCAGTCATGTCTACACCAACGAGCTCTCGCCGTCAGCCCACATCGTCCACACGCGTCCACACTCGCGTAGTAGGATCAGATAACGACGGGTCCTGCGCCAACTATAGCGCTCCACAATGTTGCCACTGTGGCTACCGTGGATCCCATTCCCCAAATTGCCCATTCAGCAGCGGCCGCCACTGAGCTGCCATATATACCTCACTCCATAGTGCAGTGCGTATTGCTCTTGCCACTCTCGTCTTTTAAAGTTTCTGACGAGTTTGAATCACTAGGAAATTTCTTCCAACACACATAACCAACGCGACACGCGACATTACGATTCCCTTTGTACCACCACCCCAAGCCTTTTGAGGCTCCCTGCAGGTCATATCGTAGTAATACTAATGCAAACCCCCATCAAGTCAGTCTCGCAAGAAAACATGGACATGACGAGAGAGTGGTGAGAGGGGAGTAGTTGAAGGTCCGAACCGGAGACGTCTACCGTTGTATCATATCGATCAAGTGACACGTTTTTGTTTTCGAACATTTATGATCGACTCGTTTTCCCCCGAACATGTTGTGTGTCGCAAGGGTGTCGCGGGGGAGGGCGCGTCAGGTGGTGCTGTCACTGCTGTGCCCCGTCGAGCGCGGGTGACGTCGTTGTTGAGACGGATCGATCAAATACATTTCCCGGAAGTTATTACCAAAACGAGTCACGAAACACGGCCAAAAAACGATGCCAAGGACACGTGTCCTCCAAACCACCCATATGATGTCCTATGATCGAACCGATTAAGCCGTCCTCATTGTTCTCTCCATGCCCATTAACTCTCACTTCTCACCCATGAAATTAAACTTTCTGACTTCACACGATGCATGACCGTCTAATGACCATGCATGAATCGGTTCAAATTGTTGGAAATTCTTACGGCATTTCATGGAGGGAGACCTTGAACACCGTTGACAAAAGGGGTCAAGCGGTGGACGAGCGCGCGAGTTCTCATACTGTTAGGATGGCAATTCCGCCGGGCGAAGGTCAAACGTTGTGCGTCGCCGCCGATCTCAAAGCGGGCATCCTTTTAATTTCAATCTTTTTATCAATCGTTTCCATCATTTCGCGACCAGAATGTGTTTCAACTAGTTCGGAATGCAGGTTGGTTTCACCCTCAGACTGCCGGCAGCGCGGTAGCGTCGATCTATCGGCGCGAACAGCTCAAATCTTTGAACGGGTTTGGGCCGACTTCCTGACAGCAAGTCATCCAAGCCTATTGTTATAGGACTTCCGTGAATGGCTTAGCGTTCAGAGGCGTAGCAACAACGTTACTCAACAGCGATCGTGATGCCCTTGTAGCACAAAGAGGTGGGCGATATACAAATCAATAAAAGTCGTTTGGAAGACTAATCATTGAATATTGTATTTCCATCGTCCGAAGGCACAGCTTGACTTCACGTGCCTGTTTGACACCAGATTTGTCCTAGGAACCGTTTATCCAATGCTTTGCACAATCCATGGTCAGCAAACAAGGATGCTATATTGTAACGACATGGAAACACCTCACCGGAATAATTCCCTTCTCGACGCGTCTTCTACTGTGGCCAAGGTATCAATATCGATCAATCACTGCTGCCTATCGAGGCGATGTGCCAATGGACTGGTCCATACAAACTTGTCACCAGAGTAATGACGAGGCGCACATGCAGGTCGGTCAAGGGATTACATCGCCTAAATTCGATTAAACCAGACAACACGACAATTCACTTACCTATGGAATTGGCGAAAAGATTTCAGGTACGTCACAGGTGACATTGACACATCCTCTTTCGGACTTTGGCTTAGAAAACGATGCAAACCTCCCTGGTTCAACCAACTTGGAAGAGCTGTGACCACTTTTTTAACGGTGCGTTTGATCCGTCGCTAAATATACGCATTCCGCGAATGCTGATGCACTGATGCACTGATGTTTCGTAAGCTGACTGTCTGCTCATTGGTGGAATATGACGATTGTGCGGCTTTGCTACGGGTTAATTATGCCGCTCCTACCTAAATGTAGAAATCCGTCCGCCGCATTTGCACGTGGCTACCAGTATAAACAACCGTCATCCCTTGCCCCAAACTCTCGACCCACTCTTTTCTTTCCTCTTCTCTCACGACCCTCTCAACCTCAACGATGCGTCCCGCCTTCAGGTATTCATCCGCCTACCTGTTCCCGTACTGTTCTCCTCATCGCTTTTACTCTCTAGCGCACTTTTCTTCCTTCCTTTGGTTTTTGCCGTGAGCAACTTGAGTGTTTCCGAAAATCTCACATCCGGGGGTCCTGTCACCATCACTTGGACCGCCGACTCTACCGACCCCGACTCTTGCTCCTTTGAACTGGTCAATGAAGCTTTTCACGACACATTCGCCATCGCGAACAACATTCCGATAAATACAGGATCAATCACCGTTAATCTCCCTGCTGTGCCCGCCCCGTACGACATTTTGTTGTACCATTCCAATCCCTAGGCTAATGTCATATAAAGCGACCAGTATACTCTGGAGGCTATTCGAATTGAGTAGGCAGACGGAACTGTTGTACATGCGTCATACTCATTCTATCACTACACAGTAACGTCTCTAGTGTACTCGGCACAAGCGCTGCCTTCACCATTGGGGCTCCCGTGTCTTCTACGACTAGCTCTGCGTCCACGTCATCTCCTGCCTCCTCTTCGTCAGTGGTTTCTATTGCCTGACCTTGCATCTCACGACTTTGTTTCAGGTCGGTTTCGGCTGCCAGTACAACAGGTTCTAGCGCCAGCGCACAGACATCGAGCTCGAGTGGTAGTAGAGCATCATCAAGCAGCTCTTCCTCCTCTGCCACTCCGAGCAGTTTCAACGGAAACGGAAATGGTGCCCTGAGCCACATCGATAGTAGTAATGTTGGTTCTATCGCGGCGGTCGTCATAGGCATTGCTGCCGGTGCTGTGTTTGTTTAATCCCTTGTGGACATTCAGTCTGTGGACTATCCCCAGTTATGTCTAGACATTTGTTGGTTCTCCGAACACGCCCGTGTAGGTGATGCACATATTTTCTTTTATTCGTACTTGGACTTTTTAGACCCTATTCAACCCCATTTATATAGTGCATGTACGGACTGGTTGAGAGCCTCATCCACATTTCATAGGACTCTGTTTACCACCCCCAAGTAGTAGTCGTTTGCACATGTCACGTGTCAGTTCCTCAGGTCCTACAACTTGGGATTTATTCTATTCAAACCCAGCCGAAGTAGTTCTTCGATGCACACAAGCTTTGATCAAATACTAGGCCGCTGTACAGCAACCTTGGGTTGTATGAACATGTCAAGGGAAGCCAGGGGTTAGGGGAATTCATAATATGGCCAGAACTGGCGGCCTGGTATACTGCTGGTATTCACGTTGCATGAATGACTATCTTTTTTTTTCTTTTTTTTTTTTTTTTTTTTGAATTGGGCATGAATGACTATCACACGGGGTGTACTTCTTCAACGAAATTCTGATCTTGAAGCTTGGCGCGTTTGACGCCCCATGTCATCTCCTCTCCTGGACAACCTTGTCTTCTGCAAGTCAGACCTTCTGGGGACGCGGTGACAACGTAGGACTGCTCGCTATTACGTGCGGATATAGAATTAGATATATATTGCAAATAAAAAGGCGTGTGCCCTGGCCAAGGGATTGATGACCAGATCCGGTCGGTCAGATCAAGACATCTAGAAGCCAGGGGGCAAACCAGCCATTCAAATCGATTAGAGTATATCCACAGACAGACCCTGAGAGCGTGGATGGGTCAAAGCGGAAGGCGGCGCACGCAAGAAATAGGGTCCCATCTGCCACGTTTGCACCGACGAGACACATGACTCGGTAATGACATCCGCACCAAAACGTCCTGTTGTCCTGTTGGACACCTGGGGCAAGGCAGCCGCACTCAGGACTGCGTAAAACTATGTGACTAAAAAAAACGCGGAACATTCCGGAACACGCGTTGAAGGCGGGGTCAACAGGCTACCGAGGGATGTCTGATCATGATCACGGTGTTCATTGGAATGTTTTGTGGAAGGATGTGCGGCTCTCTATCGAGGATGACATATTAGTTTCCGCCGAGCCAAATTTGTCCATGATGAGTGTGATCAGATTCAGAAGAATGACTGCCCTATCATGATAGCCCTGGGTTTGCGCGTTGAGTGCGAGGTTGGCATCCTCAATGACACCTCGCCTTCTACGAGCATGCATAGTCATCTGGGATGGGGTTACAAGAGGGCTTGACGTGGGGTGGGGGATGGGGAAACCAAATCTGCGACGGAGCGTGGGAGTGCAGCTTCCGATGGGATGACTTGTCGTGCCGAGAGCCGAGAGCGCCACACCAACCTGCTGCTCCGTCGTCGCGCGACACGACATGGCCAGCGTATTGCTACGGCGCCGGCTGGCGCACAACATCAACTTCGCACAACGCCGCCTCCTCTCTTCCACGTCCTCCGTCCTCGCTCAGGAGGCGTCCGCTGCGCCGCAGGGCCCATCGGCAACGACGCGTGGTGGCAAGAATGCGTACAGCAGGCACATAGCCGAAGACTTGGGGGGTGTTTCTGCGAGCGAGGTCCTGGCAGAGACGGGTACGCGGAAAGATGCACAGATGAGACATTTCACCGGTGAGTGTTTTATTTTATTTTTTATTTCCCTAAGAGCGTGAAAGAGTTGACTTTGCTGACGATCTGTCCCCACAGTAAACTTCGGGTGAGCTGCTTTGGCAAAGTCTCTCCCATTGTACTCTCCAGTTCATCGCCCATGATCTTAGTCCTCAACATCCTGCCGCGCACGGTGTGCTCAGACTTATCCTCGAACTTAACGGAGAGGAGATCCTTCGAGCCGACCCGGTGCGTAGCTTTTCCTAGCACGTCCGCCGTGTATGCGTTGACTTTCTTCCGAAGCACATCGGTCTTCTGCACAGAGGCACAGAGAAATTGATCGAGTACAAAACTTACACTCAAGCCCTGCCTTACTTCGACCGTCTGGACTATGTTTCGATGAGTGAGCGTCTCTGCACTGTATAGGTGTCAAGAAGGCCCTGAAAATTCCCCAAGTGACAAACGAACTCTGTTACTCGCTTGCTGTCGAGAAGCTCCTTAATATTGAGGTCCCAGAGCGCGCGAAATGGATTCGAACGCTCTTTGGGGAGATTACCCGCGTTCTCAATCGTATGTTATGTTTTGATGGTTTCAGTGCACGAGACGTCCCCCTCAATATCCTTTCGCTTCTTCCCAGATTTGATGGCCATTTTGACGCACGCGATGGACGTCGGTGCTTTGACTCCATTCCTCTGGGGCTTCGAAGAACGGGAGAAGTTGATGGAGTTTTACGAACGTGTTTCCGGCGCCCGACTGCACGCAGCTTACGTCCGCCCGGGTGGTGTGGCGTTTGACCTGCCTCATGGTCTGCTAAACGACATTTTCAAATGGGCTACGCAATTCAGTTCCCGCGTGGATGAGATCGAACAGGTGGTGACCGGCAATCGAATTTGGAAACAGAGGACGATAGGTATCGGAAAGGTGACGGCGCAAGAGGCCCTTGATTATAGTTTCTCAGGCGTCATGCTACGTGGCAGCGGCGTGAAATGGGATTTGAGAAAGGTTGCACCATATGACAAGTATGACGAGGTGCGCACTCCGACTCGTGCCTTTCTTTGTCACTCATGCTATCAAAAAGGTCGAGTTCGACGTTCCCATCGGCAAGTACGGCGATTGTTATGATCGATACTTGTGCAGGGTGCAAGAATTCCGAGAATCACTACGCATCATCAGCCAGGTACGACTGATGCCAGTGGCGATATTTCCTTCGGGCGACTCAAGCCTTGTCTACTGCTTCTCTAGTGCCTGAACAAGATTCCAACCGGTCCGGTCAAGGTCGATGATCACAAACTGGTTCCACCCCCGCGCGCTTCGATGAAGGAAAGCATGGAATCACTCATTCACCATTTCAAGGTTTCTCACTTTCCACCCCCCTTTTCTCACGAGAACACGCTTCCATTCGTCTCCACAGATATTCTCTGAAGGATATTCCGTTCCCCCCGGAGAGACGTACGCAGCCATAGAAGCACCCAAAGGAGAAATGGCCGTCTATCTAGTTTCGTGAGTGGCGCAGTCCTGTCATCTGTCTGGCCCCCTCGAACTTCTCTTCTTTTCATTTTCGACAGTGATGGATCCAACCGGCCGTATCGGTGCAGTATCCGCGCTCCTGGGTTTGCCCATCTCGCTGGCGCTGATTTCATGATGAGACGTGAGTGCCCTTGATGCAATGGGTGACCTCAACGTTGATTGACAATCATTTTCAGATGTAAGATAGCCATTGATGGTATATTAGCAACTGACGATTGGTTTACAGCACTTCATTGCCGACGTCGTCGCGATTATTGGGACCATGGATCTCGTATTTGGGCAAGTGTTCTCAATTCACTCTCTCGGCTTTGGTCTCATTGCCGGTTACAGGGAAGTCGACCGATAGTTCTCGACGGGCGCCGCGTCCGTAGGTATTGTTACCTAAAAGGGTCTACAAGTAAATTGCATGTAGAGAGCTTCCCTACCACAATTCTATACAAAGTGTAGGGGGTGTCTATCTTCTTGACTAATATGAACGCTTGCGGCTTCAAACATCTTTTCCTCACCCTCGAGCTTCGCGAACTCGACCCGCAGCTTGGATGCGAGGACCGGAAGGTAGCCTCGTTCTGTATTCGTGTGTCCGCCTAGACGGGATACTTGAGCATTTCCTTTCGAATACTACAGTCCGAGGACTTACACAGGATGACGTTCCTTCCTGATGCGACACTGGCAAGAACCTCATGCTGTGTGTATATTTATATGTCAGTTTGATTTCTGATGAGAACGTCGTGAGTGAGGCTATCTCCTCACATGCGACATTTCGCCGGTGAAATAAACATCTGCATCCACCCCGACCAACATGGAGCCTCCCGAGCCAGCGCAGATCGCCACCGATTGAACCTCATTATTGGGACTGTCCGCTCTCGACGCCACTTGCACTAACGGAATGAGGGATGGGGAATGGGGAAACAAATCAATTCGATCAACTCCAAGTCGGACGTGAGTACGTAAGAGAGACACCGACACTGAGCAAGACCTAGATGCTTCTTGACTCTCTCCTGGAGGCTCGACAAAGTAGCTTTGTCGTCCAACGTCAGGAGCCTCCCTCGCCCACCTCTCCCACTGGGGTGCTCATCTCCGATGAGATCGACGCGGCCGCTGCCCAGGCCAGAAGCGAGCCAGTCGTTGATACCGCCATATACCGAGTCCAGCGCGCTGTGCGGACTATAGATGGAGATGCCCGCGGCTGAACAGCGCAAGAGAGATGCTTGGATTGGGTCGGACAGCGTCACTGAGGAGAGGGGTTTGAAGATGGGCGGGTGGTACGCGATGATCATGGACGCGGGTAGCGAAAGTGCTTCGTCGGCCACGCGTGTCGTCAGGCTTGTCTCGATGAGGGCGGGTCAGAGTGGACGTTGTGTGTGTTTTTTTGTTATCGGAAGACAGACCGCGATGGTGAGGGCCTACTCACTCAATCGTCAGCAGGATATTCTGCGTTGGACGTTGCTGCTGTAGGTGCTGCTGAGGAGCTTCTGTTGGACATTGAACGAGAGTTTCAGCCTCGGGTCGTTAAAATGAGGTGTGTAAGGCGAGAGGACCTAGCAGTAGTCCGACCTGGCGCACGTTAACGGGAAGGAATTTCTTGGGGAAATAAACGAGACCCTCACGTTGTCCCATTTCTCAGCGAGGGAAAGAGGGGCGATGCGATCCATTATTTTGCTCACACATCTCGCAATTGACATCGTTGGGGCCCGGGTTCCGTCTGCAGTCAGGCGCAGTGATGGAGTTGATTGAAAGAAGATCTCGGATGAATTATGGTGCCTCGTTCTAAAGTTAACTAACGTTAACTTGTAGTAGGTTTGTTGTTGTACGGCAGCTGCAGTGCTGTACGGTCCTCGTGACAAGAACTCGGAATGGCCGCGGTCAAAGTCAAAGAAGAAGGGTCACGTTGACTCCAACCCCCACTGTAGTTGTAGTAGTTGGGGGCCTTGGGGCTATGGACTGATTGCCCCGCGTCCTGCTGCGAGTGCTTACACGGTCTGCATGGAACCCACCACAAGTCACTCAGCTACGCCGAAGCAGAGCACCGACGCGATCGTCGGCTCTCCTCACCAGAGCTATAGATATAGATATGAACATTATCACAAGCTGCACCCGTAAGGCGTCACGTGTGGTGTGATGCCCATCCGGGTCACGGTCGACGTGGTCAGAGACACACTGGACCACCGTTTCGCATAGTACCATGGCATCTCGTCGAGCGTTTTCTCTCTTCGGCGCCCTATTTTCTACATCATCGGCCTCTTCGTCCAATCTATCTACCAGACCACTAAAGGAGACGACGGTCGTGAAGGATTTCGTTAATGTGGGCATCTGCTACTACTAGTTCATGAGGGTCACTCAAAGCGAAAGCAGCAAACCATCGCAGAGAACAGGGTCGTGATATTCTCGAAATCGTACTGCTCTTACTGCAAAAGCGCCAAGGACCTGTTCGCGACCAGGTTTCCAGACGTACGCGTCAAGGTCCTAGAGTGCGTCACGCCGCTGTGTCATTCGACTGCCGTAGTTGCATTTGCAATGACCCCCACTCTTTGAAACGTCATCTTTTAGGCTGGATCTCCGGGATGATGGCTCTGAAATTCAGGGATACCTTTCACAGCTGACGAACCAGCGGTCTGTGCCAAATATCTTCATAAGTGAGCTGCTGTACCACCCTCCGCCACATTCATGTCCGTTTGACGACGATGCCTTGTCCCCAGACCAGAAACATGTCGGAGGTGAGTGACACGTTAGTTTGTTTGGCTACAGCCTGTTGAGGCGAGTGACACTGATAGGGAATGACAACCTCCAAGCTTTGCACAAAAACGACGGTGTCAAGGCACTTCTTTAACCCCAATGAAGACAACAGTTCCCACTCGGGCTGAAGGAGGATAGACACATAGGTTTCGGGTCGCGTGCGGTGTATATTATGAACAGTAGAGTCATTCTATACCGAAAGGCATCGCAATAATATAACATGAGTGTGGCTAATGTTCGGACAAGATGAAATAGTTGCAGGGGCAGAAACAACAAAACAGTAGTTTAAACATGGATCGAGGACAAAGAAGACGTATGACGCTATGATATTACTTATACGATGTGTTGTGCATCTAAAAACAGTCGGACAAAGATCTTTGAAAGGACAAGGAGTGAAGATGATGGGCACCGCCATCCGGTGGGCCTTAAATTGGGAACTTCTCCGTCGGGAGCTTCACCGGGATGGCGATTGGGAGTTCGCGTTGTACAGGGGTATTCGGTGGGTTCCTGGGGGGCGGAGGCGACATCAACTCAGCAACAACGTCACTTGCGCCTCGACGTCCAACGGGAGCACCTGGTGGTACTGGTGCACCGGCAGGAAGGTTCACATCCGGGAGCTGAACAGGCGCCTTCACAGGAAGCTTAGGGGGCGTGGGAGGCGATGGGGCAGCAGGAGGGGCTGGGGACTGTTCGCTACCATCCGCATCGGCATCCGCTGGAGACGAAGGATCTTGAGGCGAATCGGTCTCTCCGCTCTCCTCTGCAGGCGCTGCCCTCCGACCAACACCGAGCTGTCCCGTCAAGGGCGCGAGGTTTTTCGTCACGCCATCGAGAGGGGAATCAGTTCTCGCTTTCGGATATTCCTTGTTGTATAGGCCATCGATGGTTGCCCCAACGATTGCGCCGACGGGCGGAAAGGCTGCGGGAGGAGCATTCAGTAGGGCCCTACTTTGCGGATTATCTGTGACGATGTCAGAGGCGAAAGTGGCAGTTGTGCAGCTGGTAGACTTACTGTTTGATTGAATTGACGTGTCATCGTGATTGAGCGAAGCCGGCGCGGGTGACGATGTGTCCTCTGGACAATCGCCCGTAGGGGCAGCAAGAGCAGAAAGCGGCGATGACGACGCCAACGATGCAAGGAGAAGAGAAGAGCTCGATGGTAATCTCATGAAGATTATTTTTTTTCAAGTTGTGGGTAGAATTAAGTAGGAATGGGTTGGAGGTATGGGTCTCAGGTGCAGCCATTGGAGGCCTTTTATACGTGGGAGATGGCTGGTCTCAAGTTGACCATGACTGGTCAGAAGTGGAACAGAATTCCTCGTGAATGTTCGAACATTAACCAGTCGATTTTAACTGTTGAAACTGACGGTGAGATTTCGGATTCTACTGACAGCGAGCATGTGCTTGACGCACGTATTCAACATTCAACCAGACCTATTTCGAAGTTCCATCTCCCATATCTCCCCCTCTGGAGCAAAACGTCGGTATCTCCGGGGATTCATGCCACTACCAGAGCGTGCGCTGGTAACCATGAGATCCCATAACGATCGAAAGAGCGGTCTGCTTGATGATAGTAGGAGCCACAAGGCAAGAGCGAAGATGCTAAGATTTAGTGTGAGATAGTGTGACGATGCTTCATGAGTCCCATACGCACGCGACGACGAAGAGCGCTGGAAGGATGATGATAGTGTTCATGGGCTTTGGCCACGCGCAACCGCAACCGCAACCGCAACCAACCAAATGCTCGGAACTGGTAAGGGAGACCGGCGGAAAGGTAACAACCTTGATTTGTAATCGTCTGCGCACCTACCATTCCCTCGGCTCTTTCCTGCTCCCTCATTCAACATCCGGAGAAAGAACTGATGCCATCGGAGACGAACGACAACGCGAAACAGAAGGCCTCAGCCTCCCACTTGACCTTCTCTAATGGACATGACAAGTCGCATTCAGTTTGGGTCGAGTGTTGAAATTTTCTCTTTTTAATTCCGGGCTTTAACCTTGCTCTTTCCGCAGCTGCCCGACGCAGTGGTAACCGATCTTCGATTACAATATGACGCGGAGGCCGACGCGGGAAGTCCATCCTCACCGCGGATGTCGACCTCTAGGGATCCTTACAACATCGGTCATGGTCTCAAGACGGATGCAGAGATCGTAGAGCTCCGCAGACGTAAGCGCGGCAAGCCACTAGCCAATTATCACCAAAGGCAGAATGATGTCCGTATCTCTTCCTTGTTTTGTTGTCATGTACCGACACGGCTCCTCACCGGGATTCACGCGCAGCTCATCAATTCTCTCCTAAAGCCCATGGAGGAGCACACGGAGGATGCTAGGAACGACGAGGATCTCTCACGGCTACCCGTAAGCCCGCGCCAACATGCTCACGATCACCCTAATCAGGGATCATAAGGTTAAAATGGCAGTGCGCGCAAGCCTCCTCGCTAATGCTTCTCTCGCCGTGATACAGTGTTAGAATGTCTAGTAACCGTTTTTTTTCCCTTGACTGATTTTGGGGTAGTGTATGCTGCTATCTCATCAAGTTCCCTATCGCTCTTGGCCACATGCATAGATTCTATATTCGACGTCGGCAGCAATTTTCTCCTCTTCTACATACATCGTAAGTCAAGCAGGATGGATGTCAATAAGTGGCCTGTGGGTGGCGCGCGCCTTGAAACTATAGGAAACGTAGTCTACGGTATGTCCGACGTTGTCACGTTATGAACCTCATTAACATCTCTTGGTCAGGTTTTCTGTGCGTCTATTGATATTTTCTCTGCGTTGAGCTTGTCATGACTTGTGCTCAGTATGGGATCTGTTAACTTTGTTGTAATCATCGAATCTGCGCGAGACCTTCTCAAACAAGGTGACAAGTCCTTGAAAAACTTTCATGTCCCTTCTATTGCTGCAGTCGCTGCCGCATTAGGTGTGCTTGCCCACTTGCCCATGTTAGTTGCTCTAATCAACTTTGAAGGGGTCAAGTTCCTTCTGTTTCTCTACTGCTATTCCTCACGTCACAAGTCGAGCCAGGTTGAAGTGCTCTGGGAAGACCACCGTAACGACTTGTTTATAAACTCCTTTGGTGACGTTTCCGCTAGCCTTGTGCAAGATCGTACGTTGACGCTTTGTGTCCAGGTCTCCTCATGTCGGCTGCAGGCAGTAAACTGGCTTGGTGTACGCCCTCCCGCTTCTTTCTTTTTGGGTTCTTATGTTTGCTGACACGCGTAACCTAGATTTGGACCCGATTGGGGCAGTAATCGTGAGTCGCTTTTCTCACACTGGCAGGTAACCGTCAAGTACCGTGATTCATTGGGACACAGATTGCCCTTGGAGTTATCATAGCTTGGAGTCGCACTATCTACACCCAGTTTGAACTGTTGGCGGGAAAATCAGCCCCTCATGATTTCCTTCAGTTGATCATTTACAAGGCGATGACATTCAGCGACGAAATCGAGAAAATCGACACCGTTCGCGCTTACCATGTGCGTCGTTTAATGTCTTGCCCTACGGTGCCTGATTATCTGCGCTTCAGAGTGGTCCTGTTCGTATAGGCGCCTCTGTAACCAACTCTGATACCTGATGGTTGTTGTTTAGGATTATTTCGTCGAAGTCGACGTCGTAATGGATGCAAACACGCCGTTATGGAAGGCACATGATATCAGTCAACAGTTGCAGGACAAGATAGAAGTGCTACCTAATGTTGGAAGAGCATTTGTCCACGTTGATCATGAGACAACACATATCCCGGTCAGCGGCTTGATGACTTCCACTCGTCTATCTCTCACCCATTTGCCCACAGGAGCATCGGAAACACGTGTAATCAACGTAATTTTACTCTCTTCCACGACGACGTAACGAAACAAGGCTCACTCACACTTACCGGACACAACGTTGCAATGTTCATAATAAGTTCATAATACCGTCCTCTTGTCCATTGTTCAGAGTTGGCATTTTTGTACGATATTCCGCCGAACGTCCCGTTAGTATGCAATTACCTTTGAAGGTTTTCACATTTATTCCTCGATTGAAATTTCGAGCTGAGAATACCAGCGCGTCTTAACTCTGGTAGAAGTGAGACCAATTAGTCTATTCGGATGCATATCCATTATACCAAACCCAATAACACCTCGTGCGCGTCATATTGCAACTTTTAGGGGTCTCCCACGAGTCGGTGCGGTGTAGCACACGAGTCAAGTGTAATATTACATTAGCGTGAAATTCAGTTGGGAATTCCACTAACGATACTTGGCACCAAAAGGGGTGTCACTTGTGAATTCCTGTGCTATTGGCGTAGTCATTTACGCCGGACCATGTCCATCAATCTGTTTCCATGCCACTGGAGCAGAGCCCAGTCATACAGCGGCAATGGTGTGCCATATCAATGATACCACGGGTCGGAGACCATGCGGTGCGCGGCACTTACAGCCAATATGATGTACAGGGTTCCTTTGCATATGAGCAGCCCGATCGTCCCCATGATAGAACCGCGTCCAAGTATACCTCGGACACGCCAAGAGCACCGGTACTAGTTGAAATTTCCGGTGATGGTCCGTTTTAGAATTCGCTCAGTCGGCTGGTTTACAATTTGACCAGACCGTCGGACGAGATTCAGAATAGAAGGTGTTTCACTGTATGGCGTTAGGGTATGTCGAAGATCCCCATTCCCCAACAACAGTACAACGTCGCATCTAGGGCCCGAAGGAACGTCAATGTACCAGGACACACGGCGATACTATATCTTCTTCCTTACCGTCCTCTTCTCTATCCCACGCTCGTATGCCCAAACCGATGGCGTGACCAACTCCGATGACCTTCACTCGCAAGAGTCATATGTTGGATATTCAGACGAAGGTGGCACGATCATCGTCGCAAAGCCATTGGACAAGGCTCCGATCTACAATCCAGCATTCGAGGACTACGTCCACGTCGTCGTCGCGTGCGCGCTCGCGCTACTACTCGCCACGCTGTTGGGTCTCTTCATTCGACGTCACGGGCTGACACTGCCTGCGCTGAGACGCTCCGATGATCGATCAAACTCAAATAGAGGTCTAGCCGGGGACGCCGAGCAGCCGAATGGGGGCCGAGGGTTAGTTGGAATCGGAATCGACAAGTGGGAGAAGGGGGTGTTTGGAGGCGAGATAATAGACGGTTCAGAACTGCCAGAGAGACCAGCGGCGGTGCATTTGAAATGGGGATGAAGAAAGAGCGTCTAATTGGGGTCACGTGAAAAGGAGATACACGGGCGTAGTGCCGCGCCCGTTCGCCCTTCATGCCATGTGGTGCATCTAATTCTGCCATAATCTCTGCACTGCCGTCTTCCTCTCCTTAAGCCCTCTCCTTCTCTGGTCGTTTAGCACACTTTCTTATTCCCTTTTCTCCCCCATTTTTTTCAAACGTTCTACCGCTTTGCACTCTCGAATATACCGTCTCCGCTATTAGCCAAGGTTACCAATGGTGGGATACGCCGCATACTATTCCACGATAGCGTAATTTATATCGTCACACTATCTTCTCTCCTCGGTCAATTCAGGACTCTCACCGGTCAGACCCAGAAGAATTTTATGTAAAGCAGGACAGGATCGGTGTGTTTTTCTCACTTCCACGCGACAAATTCGTAGAGCTGAGCGTATTCAGGCAAGGGTTCGTTCGGCGAGGTCTTCAAGGGGTACGTTACTCGCCAACACGTCATTGCACTCAGCACTCACGTTCGTATTCAGTTATGATAAGCGGACGCAGAAGACGGTCGCGATCAAGATCATTGACCTCGAGAGCGCCGAGGATGAGATTGAGGATATCCAACAAGAAATTCAAATACTATCTCAAATGGATTCTGCCCACGTCACAAAGTATGTCTCTCTGCTTTACAGTGTCTGACCGAGGTGTTTATGTTCGCAGGTATCATGGCTCGTATCTCAAAGGATCTCATCTCTGGATTGTCATGGAGTACGCGTGCACACCCGGAAACTTTCTGCAGCCGTTTGATCGTCTCTTTTTCAGGTACTGCTCAGGTGGTTCCTGCTCAGACCTTGTGGGCCTCCTCGTTACTCATTCTCTGTCTCATCCTAAAAGCTTTCGCAGATGAAGCCGGGCGTCTTCCGGGAAGAGTACATTGCTATTATCCTCCGGGAATTACTTCGCGGACTGGATTATCTCCACACAGAAGGCAAGCTACACCGTGATATCAAAGGTAGGTGTCACTCGTACGACTTCGCTCCTTTGCCTCAACAGGGTGCCCTTTCCGCAGCCGCGAATATTCTTCTTTCTGCTGGGGGAGAAGTGAAACTTGCCGACTTTGGTGTCTCCGGCCAACTGTCTGGCACGTTGTCCGCGAAGAAGAACACCTTTGTAGGCACACCGTACTGGATGTCGCCGGAAGTTATCAAACAGAGCGGCTATGATCATAAAGCTGATATATGGAGTCTCGGAATCACAGCCATAGAATTGGCGAAGGGTGAACCGCCCTACGCGGAGCTTCATCCTATGAAGGCATGTTCATGCGGCCATGATATCGATCCATGGCCTGACTTCTGACTGTATTCGAAGGTTCTATTTTTGATACCCAAGAACCCACCTCCACAGCTCGACTCCATGTTTTCGAAGCCTTTCAGGGAATTTGTCTCATACTGCCTTCAGCGGGATCCCCGTGACGTACGTTTAACCTCTTCTTGATTGTGGGATTTATATCCATTTTGCACAGCGCCCATCTGCTCGTGAGTTGCTGAAGCACAAGTTCATTCGAATGGCGAAGAAGACCAGCTATTTGACCGAGTTGATTGAGCGGCACGAACGATGGAAAGCCGAAGGAGGGGATCGTCCCGAGGAGGAAACACAGGACAGACATGAGGATTTGTCAGTGGTGGTCTTTTCTCTGATGTATAAAAGCTTATGACCTATAGATCCACTGCCCCCGATCCCGAAGATCTGTGGGATTTCGGCACAGTCAAAACCACTGGGCGGCCGGGTACTATAGGACGTGCCAGTGGCGTCCAACCCTCTGGTCCACCGCTTACGTGGGATTACAACAATAACACACCCCGATCCCGCGGATCCTCGGGATCAGGTGCATCCATAGGTAGTACTAATGGACCAAGAAGGGGACTAAGTGCGGAATCGGACTCAGGAACTTCATCTATCACAGTCAAGGCAGATCGCTTGCCGTCCTTGCCTTCATCGGACCGCGGTTCCTCTCGCAGGATTGATCAACAAGCTACCGTCCGTCATGGCGTCGTAGGCAGCACTGAAGGTAACGGTGTCCATCAAGAGCCATCGGATGATTACGACGATCTTGAGGACCACCTCCCTGAAGATGACCTGCCTGACACCACCATGCTGGACTCTGTCGTTTTGCCTGCTATTGCTTCGGTAGGGCGGACAAGCTTTAAACCAGTCCGGTGCAACTACTGATTTACTTCTTTTTTCTTAGCTCTTCCCCCGTGTGGCCACACAAGAGGCGCGTGTTGCTTTGAGTGCCCTGCAGAGAGCATTCACGGAGGCTGAGAGGACGATACCGGGTGTCACAATGGAGCTGGTAAATGAAATTGTGGACTCGGTGGAGCATGTCGAAGACGATCGATGAATGGCATTGAACAGCATTAACTCTACCCTATGGGCTACATTATCTTTCCTCACACCTGTTGCACTACGATGTATCACAGACAACAATTAATATGTCCTCGTGATGGACTGTAACTTACAAGAGTAGTGCTAAAGAAATACCCTCATCACTGCGTTTGCGAATCATTCCGCAGCTGTCCGTTTTGACTTGGCGGACGATGTCCCTTTCTTCTTGGTGCGCTTCACCTTTATGGGCTCGGGCGTTCCCGTGCGAGGAATCTCGTCGTCCACGACATAAGCCGGAAATGATGAGAGCACCTGGGGTGCAGAATCGATAGAGCGGGTGACTGGCACTGGTGGTGGGGTAGGACTTGGTCCCGAGGAGGGTGGTGGCATCGCGCCTTCCGGCATTTCTCCGCTTTTATCGACCACGAAGGGCTCAGAGGGGACATGGGGCGTGGATTCACGCAATAGACTTGGATATTGGATTTCCGCAGCTTCGCGAGGCACAAATCAGTTTAGGAAACGGGAAAGATCGTCTGTGCAGCAGACCTTGTGACAAGGGTGGGAGGTCATCCAGACGAACAATTGGTATGGAATCGACGTCGTTGGCAGAGGGTGCCGAGTGCGGTCTGTCTGCGATATAGTACGGGTCGTGTCTATGAAGTTCCATCCTTTCCAACCGTCGCTGTTTGTTGGTTTTTGGAAATCAGATGAATCGTCTGAGATTCTAGTTCGGACTGATCAGCTTACCTTCTCGCGCTCCGCCCTATCTTCTTCCGTTTCCGAGGGTCCCAGAGAAGGGATGAGGTCGGTTTGGGGATCATGAGTTGTTGCCTTTGGGCCTTTCTCCTTACTTTTACCCTTCCCTTTACTACTTTTAACCTTCTTTTTAGCCGAACGGCGTTCACCGCCTTGGGTATCATCTTCGGTGCCTGCGTCTGGTACTGTGAACTCTCGAGGAGGGGGGACAATCCAAGCGTCAAGATCGAGGGATTCCGGGACTGGGATACTGTCTTGGGCAGCGATGTTGACAGAATTCAGCTCATAGGCGGAGGAGAGTGGGTTAATCAATAGCAGGCTCCTTGGGTAGGCAGGGCTCTCGTTAGTTTCATCAGATGGGACGCCAACGGTCGAGACCCCTTCCAGACGATGCGACGCCAGATCGGCACGGACGAAGTTGAACAACTGCACTGCGTTCGCAGCCTAAAATACTCATTTTCTATGACATTTCCTAAAACGGCGCCAATTCGACGCACCCTTTCCTGTACCTCGGCCTCGGGGTGCGAGGTGAAAACCTTGAGTCGGGAAATAAGCATGTCGACGACTTCTCGGACATCTTGTATTTTCCCGTTGTCCCAGTCTTGGGATAGTTCCATTGACCAAGTACCAAAAAGTTTTACCGCAGCCTGGATGTAGACCCCAATGGTTTCGGAGGAGAGCAGCGAGACACTTGGTTGAAGAAAGTGTGGAAGAAGCTTCTGTGGTTCAGCGATCTCTCTGTTCCGCAGATTAATACGATGGGCAGATGCAGACAGATGAAACAAGTGCACCACCTGCTGTTCTCCCCACAAATCCAAGCCGCAGCCCATAAAACCTCTGCACAGCTACCTTCCTCTTGCGAATTTGCAAGGAACGTATCATCCCGCACTAGTCTTGTCATCAATTCGACAGCCCAGCGTTTGACACCTTTAACTCTTGCTACGATATCGACCAGTTGGTCCCTAATTAGATCCCCCACTTTGACGGATGCGACATAAGTTAAATCCAGGAGAACGGACAGGTACCATTGGAAGTCTACGACGTTGTCGTATGTGTCATGTGAACATATCGTGAGAAGCCGCTGGGCAAGTATGAGGCGATAAGTGGAAAGCTGTGTTGGCGCAATGGTTGGCCCCGCTTCATCCGATGTCGAAGAGGCGATGTTGAGCGCAAGTGATTGAGCTGCCGATGGGAATGGAGAAGTGTCCGGACGGACAAGGTAAGCAAGAAGCTGCTGCACAATGGATTGCAGGTTATCTCTCGTAACCTGACGTGGTGTCCTAATCAGGTGTTCCATCGAAGGAAAGAGAAATGAGAAGCGCACCATGGCTGAAAGTAGATCAAGGGCACGCATACGAATGCTGAGGTCCTGATCACTGATACTGGACAATATCATGTCTTGATATTGTGCCACTAAATTCCGATGTGTGGGGACTATTTTAACGAGCGCCAAAAGTGCAATATACTTCACTTGAGGGGGAATTCCATTAGGTTATGGCGACTCAGAGCCGGGGTTTTCTTACAGTTCTGGTCTGGGTCCTGTAGAAATGCTGCAAGTTTCGTGACGCAGAGTTCGGCAAGCGAGTCACCAGACGCGTGCTGTAGCATTCCCCCGACAATGCATGTATGCACACATTCATACAGAAGGGAGATAGCTGGTGTTGTGGATATGAGTTCCGTGATCGGAGGCTGGAGCTTTTTCACAAGGCGAGGCTCGTGTGGGGAAAGGTGTCCAAACTATGGCTCCGTTAACCCACAATGTTTGACCGATTTCGCAATCGCTCACCAACTTGATCAGCTTTATAAGCATCCAATTGTTAGACGACGTGGTCATCAAACGGAACAGCTGAGGGGCGAGTGAAAGATAGTCTGTAGGGTCTCTTCGAACCATCTCGCAAAGAACATTGATCGTGGCAGCGACAACGGCTAAAATGATGAGCCGTAGGTTCATAGGAGGTATAGTACTAAACCACATACCAGGATCTTGGTCTTCAAGCCTATCCTTGAGCCGTGTGAGGGCGAAAGGCGTTGCTTCGGGATACTTCACGAGTGTCTTATACACTGCGATGACTGCTCTCTTGCGTATATGCGCCTTTGAATGATTGAGCATTGTTACGACGTCATGGGAAAGGTCCCGGGCCAAATCTGGTGAGATGGTATGGGAGAGTCCATTTAGGCTGATGGCGGTATCATTAGGGCTCGAAGTTAGGTCCTGTATGCAGTTCTGTGACGAGGAACCATGGAAACAAATCTTTGGCCTCACCTTTTTCAAGAGGTTTGTCGTAAGCATTAGAACATCAGTATCCGGGCCAAACGATTGAGTCGCAGCCAAGTATCCAACAGCCTTCAGGTGATACTTGGGCGATGACATGACCTCCACGACATGAAAGGACGCCCAAGACATATCATATCCAAGCATTTCTAGCTGTTCAAAACCACATTTTAGATGTGATGTGTTCTAGGCGGGGCAGGACGTACATAGGTGAGTTTGAGGATTGCGGCAGCCTTAAGCTCCATATCCTTGCTCTTAATCTCCTGCCTTATTTCGTCAACTGCTTGCGAAATGAATTTTGCCTCATCCTTTTTATTTGCGCGTAGACCGCGTATGAGATCTTGAAGTGTTCTTTCCCACATGGGCGACGAGTGTGAATGGTCGAGTCTATTATGCAAACGGGCGGGGTTCAACTCGAAGTCTCGAGCGCCTGCCAAGTTTGGCTTACCTCGAGAACCGGACCGAAGATCGCCCGCGAGACTCTTCAATGACCACGAGGTCCTCAAGCAGTGCGGAAACTTTGTATGCGCATATACGTCGTCTATTAGACGAGCATGTTTTCGTGCACCTTACGAGCTACTATGTCGACTGCACCCAGCGGCGCGTTTATGAAGTCTGTATCGCTAGAGTGATGGTGTTGGAGACTGACTGCCTCCCAATTGTTCAGGCGCTTACTGGTGGTCTCCTGCCAGTGTCCGTGGATGACCCCCATTCTCTGGTTCTCCCTTCGGATCCGTTGGATGACTTCATCCGCGAACACTGCCAGGTAGAATTGAAAGACATGCACGGGAGGCTTACGGCAGTTAAGGAAGCAAAAGAGCTCATCAATTCAAGTTGTACTGTAAAAGCGAGGCCGGTTGAGGGAACATTCACAAGCAGATTTTCCCATACTCACTGCGGCTGTCTGTCCTGATAATTAGTCGGGATCTCACATGCATCACTAACTCATCTTCTTCATAGACATCCCAAATACAGACTTTTTTGTGGACCCTTCGGTCCTTACTGTTCGCACCATTCGATATACTCCAAAACTAGGATGCAGCAAAATATCTCGCTCTGTACCAGTTAACCTGAGAGAAGTCATTAACAAGAACTCGATGGAATTACCGTTAGATGACGAGGATGAGTGTATTAACGCCCAAACAAAGGACATTTTGTGAGCTTTCTTTTCTTCCTGGCGTACCCCAATATATCGTTAATTTGACCAACTGAACCAGTGACACCCGCCTAGTGGTGGATGACCACGTCTGGAAGAAAATCCAGCCATTAAACCAAGAATGTGCATTCTCGACTGCACCCACGAATGAAACAGCGTCTGCACTCTGCAACAGATTGTTATGCCGGACGCCATCTCCCATCCTTGTACCCTTACCTGAAACTCCACCCTTATTTTCGAGAATGGGCGTGGTACCAAAGCGACTTGCTCATACCCCTGCTTCAATGTCTGATATCCCATTATTAACCCCCTTTACAAGCGAGGTCGGTGATGAAGGAACGGCTGAGTATGAGGTTGTCAATGACGCATGGGGTACGGGATCATGTATCGTCCCCGATGGCATTGACAGAGAAGGATCTAGATGTATCCTCAATTCTATCGTCACCACCATCGCTTTCTCATGGCGCAAGTGAACAAGATGAAACATTCATACCATCTTCTGAATCGCAGGGACATATCTATGAACTTCTCACAGAGAAAATGGGTAGGTCGGTTGTTTATTTGAAGGCGTCCTTTGTGATGGCCTCGGAGCAGATACGTTCCACATGCCCAGACAGTCACGTATCGGAGCCTCATCTGGGACTCTTAAAGTGGCTGGTCAAGGCCAGCTGTACGTCTTTAGAACCACTGGTCTTTCGTTCCTACTCTGCGACTTGTCTAGGTTTCATGAGTATATTAGTCGTGTCATAGACACGACGCGAGAGCCCATCGTTACCACTACATCTTCGTCTGCCTCTCCTACGGTGGCCACTCTACTTACTTCAGTCGGCCGTGCCTTTCCGACACCGAACAATATGTGTCAAATGTCGGATGATTTAGACGATACGATTCTTGGGCCTCTCACACTCGACTTCTCCGATGACGTGATTGATACCGTCCTTTCAAACGGGCCAACGGATATGAGAAGTGGCTTAATGGAAGGTGGGTCATGCACGTCGTTCACGCGTCACATTAAATAGAGCACATATTATAGTTCCCCGGTTACCCGCCCCAAACGTGCATACTGATAACATCGTCTGGCCCAATAATATGAGTTCCCTCGTCACTAATGAAGCCTTTTCCTCTTTCTATATGGTCGGTGGTGTCAAATCGTTGAATATTGAGTTGACGTGGAGGCAAGTCAACATCACATGTATAGAATCGACTTCAATAAGTGTTAATTTTTCCAGGCCTTATAACTCCGAACAAGAAATTCCCACTCTTGAGGAACTTGTTGGAGCCTCGGAGCTCCACCTCCTTGCAATTACTTGCATCGATGGAGAGGAGACCAGGGCTGAACTCGGCGGGCTCCTGAAGTCGTTGGATACTTTGGTACATGCTATCTCTATCGAAGAGGAGGATCAGCGAAAGCTTCAAGCATATTTGAAGTCTCCTCCAAACCTCGAATGTGTCACTGACCACCTCAGTCCACTTGACTGCGGATTTTCAAATGTACTACTAACTAGAGTGGAGAGGCATCGGTCTAGGATGATGTCCGGATCACACTTGGAAACAGACCATGCCTCACAATGGGATGGAGCCAGTCGTGACATACAATTGCAAGGCTCTGAACGGCCGAAAGCCGATCCCGGGCCCTCAGAGGTATTGCCACTACTGTTTTGCTTCCAAACGTAACTTAGCCACTTTCAGGGTGACTATAATGGGGGAAGCATCGACTTTGTCCAGTGGGACTTAGTAGATTTGGGCCCACCATCACGGGAACAGACGCCTGTTTCTGATCCTATAGAAGGTGAGGACAGGTCGCAGTCCGTGATACACGTTCTGTACGCCAGCAGATGTGTCACTTGACGCCGAAAGTGACGTGATTTCTGCACCACACGTGCAATCACCTATGGATTCTATCGTCTCGGTATCGCCTGTCGGCTTGTCTCAGAGCGCTGTCTCAATCAGGAGTATGGAGGCCTCTGATTGCTCTATTCCTGACTGGATTCACCCTACGAAAACTGGCGGGTTTGATGACCCGGATAAACCCTCTTTGACTCCCTCCGGGCCAGCAACGTGCCAGTGCGAGGAGCAATCTCTGTATGGGTACTTGAATGTACTCGCCAAGCAGCCGTCGCTATCACGAGCCGACAACGACATGTGTCTTACTTCGCCAGCTGGCTCTGAGCCACAAGTACTCCCAACCACATTCTTCGACACGGAAGGACTGTTTCGCGAGCTCATCAACCTTACTGGTCCCTTACCTCTGGATATGTCGTCCCATCGCAGCCATCGGCATCTTGCTTCAGTTGAACTGCTACAAGATCGCCCCCTCATGCGCGCTCTCCGTTCCGATTCGCTCCGTATAGAGTTGCTTGAGAGGGAGTGGCTTGACGGCGCCGACATTGTCTTTGACTACGATTCCGCTTTGGTCTTTGCTCCATTGATTCAAACTTTACCTGCCTCTAGTTTCCTTTCTCTCAAAAATAAGCTTATTTCGCTCTCTTGGCGGTATACTCATCTTGCGGTTGTCTTTAAGCTGTACGGCACTTTTTTCTCTGGTCTGCAGCGCCCTCGAGACGAAGAACAAGAAATTTTGATCACTCAAGTGATCAAGTCCATCAAGAAGCTTCGCAGGGACTTGGCGATTGCAGAAGCGTATGCAACAAAACGGCCACAGACTGTTGTTCAGATGTACTTCGTTCGATCTGTGGAGCTAGCTGCAAGGACGACACGTCTTCTTGGCGATATGGCAGAATCTCAATCTCAACTCGGTCCTTGGGGCGATCGTCTGTGGCTGGAAGTCGACGAAAAAGAGGCATGTTTTAGATAACCGTTATTATTGGAACTTTGACATAAGCGTTGCCCAGGACGAGCGTTACCTTGCAGGTGTTGATGGGATGAACGCATTTTCAGCCGCGGCCATCCTCAGTCAAATTTCTCTTCGTGGCTTCCTAGAATTACGAGCTGATCAGCGGCTTGAACTGGCAATTCCAATACCAGGAGACATGATGGTGGGTAGTATTTATTCATATTCGGCACGTGACTTCAATGCACACCAGGAACGATTCAACGAGGTCATCGCACAACGGCGCGACGATGTCGACACATTTGTAGATGATGACGGAGTCCTTAGCAGTTAGTTACGCCTGTATTTTGACTACTAGGGTTATAATTGCGGTGATCTCTGAGAAAATCGCTGACTGCAGCACATGGTCGTGATAACCGAACCCTAAATTTGGGCTCCCTTGGTCATACGCCACGCGCCGCGCTCCGCACGCCAACAGCAGCTAATCTAACTGTTGCACCCTCAAGTGGGGGTCCTTGACCAGAGGAACGGCTCACATGGCATCAAGCAATCGAGGAGCCGCTCAGCCAAGCATGAAAGGCGCGACGAGCATAGGGGGCTTTGTTCAGGAACGCGGTTGGTGTGGTTGTCCTGCTCATTGGATTACACGACTAATGCCTGCTTGAATTGTTAAACAGTACGGGCACAGCAGGCTTATGCTTCAGACCCTAAATACAAGAAGTACGCGCAGCAAGTTGATAGGTGCTTGAACTCATTCGATAGTGTGCATGAGTGGGCGGACTTCATTGCATTTCTCAAGCAGTTGTTAAAGGTGCGCGGTGTTACCACCATGACGAACATCGGTTGACCCTAGCTGTCTAAGACCCTACAAGCATACATGCAGTTCAAGGAAGTACCTCGCAAAGTCGTCGTAGCGAAACGCCTCTCGCAGTGCTTGAACCCCGCTTTGCCAACCGGAGTGCATCAGAGGGCGCTGGATGTCTATGCACATATCCTCGGGATCATCGGCGTGAGGTTCTTATTCATCCTTGGGGAATTATACTCAGTTTCTCTCAGCCGGATGGCTTGCGTAGAGACCTGTTCTTGTGGACGTCGGGGCTGTTCCCGTTCTTCGAATATTCAGCAACATCTGTGAAGGTACGCAACAGGCCTTCTCAACACAACAGTCACCTTGGCCCACGTTTCTCTCCCTAGCTCACATTACTTAATATTTATGATGCACATTTTCTACCTCTGAAAGGAAGTCTAAGGCCCGTGATGAAGTCATTCATCCTTGCGCTGCTTCCCGGACTCGAGGAGGAGACTGGGGAGTTTTTCGACCAGGTAACGTAGTTCTTCTTATCTATGGCATTTCATACCAACACATACACAGGTTCTGAACCTACTTGACCGACTCTCCACCACCGTGTCTCTGTCCTTTTTGCTGGAGAATGTTTGGTTAATCTTACTGACTATTCCACCGGCACGTGGCACCGCTTTGACCTTGGTATCTCGCCGCTTGCCCAGTTTGGTCTCTGAAAATGGTATGGATTCAGGGTAAACTAAATCCGAAGACTGATAGCCCGTGATAGATTTCGCTACAATGCTTGGACATGACGTTGGTCTCATGATCCGCGCTTTCGCTGCTGCTGTGGAGGATGACAACGTACTCGTCCGTCGCAATGCGCTTGATCTTATTCTGCAGGTACTCCGCTTGGATGGGGTGGCGATCCAAAGGGCGTCCCATGAAGATTGCATTATTATCATGCGAGCGGCGACCAGCGTTGTTATGCGAAGGGATCTCTCTCTCAACCGTCGTCTATACACGTGGCTCCTGGGCTCAGATGAGAATGCAGAGCAACAGATCGCCTATCTTCGCTCTCATTCACTAGGGCTACTAAAAACAACTCTTCGTGTAGGTGCATTTGTGGAGACCTTCTGCCGTTGCTCATTCATATTCCAAGGCCGAGATGTTCTCTCCATCCACAGAGTACCCTGAATCCCGGCCATTCAAGATTTTCATTTCCCTGTTAGATAAATGGGAAATAGGCGGCCCCCTGTCGGAAGCAATTGTTTTGGATGCCTTCAAAGCTCTCAAGTCCTTGATTGAGTCGGGCACAGCATCCAGTGAAGACGTAGGTGTCCGTATTTACTCGCTTTCCTGCGTGTGTAAATGTAACTATTCAGACTGTGATGACTGCGACCACACTCTATGAGGCCGTGGAGCCACATATTGTATGGCAACAGCTGCTAACCGCGGTATTGGATGAACTTACCGGAGATGGGTCGCGGAATGAGGTTCGAAGGGCGCCTCCTTGGATACGTCTTGATACTCACTCTCCAATTGACATAGGCTGTCCGTTTGTCTCGCTTCATCCTGAAGAACATACATGTCCGGGACGAAGAGATTCAGGTTGTTCACTTACCAATTGTATTCTCAGCCCTTTGTGAGGCCTTGCAGGTCGGAAAACTCCCCAGTCACTTGTGCCCCGTCTTACCGCTTATTTATGATAGGTTCATATCGCACGTGACACAACGAGAGGTTCCCTACCAGTAGTGTCAGACGTTTTGCAACTCCTACATGCACTCAAAGATGAGATTCCTTCATCTTCACTCCTTCAATTTTCTGCGGATGATTCGTTATCAAATGTCCGAGGCCCTTTAAAATTTGCACTGAATTTCTATGGATTGAACGTCCAATTACCCTGCAACGATACCCGGACAACTCCGCAGCTGCCGTTCGTAACGGCGTTCGAAGATATTATCTCATTTAGCGCCGTTTTTGCTACCGCAATGACAACATCTAGTGACCACAGAAAGATATTCCGCCATCTATTGGTCCAATCACTTTCTCTATTGAACGAGCTGGTGACCACTACCACGTTGGAGAGAGAACAAAACCCTATTGTTGATTGGAATCCGTCTGAGTGGATTTCCCGTCTCATCGCGGCCTTGGAAACCGAGGTAGGCGTTGTGTCATATTCCACATCACCCCTTGATTCACCTCATTGCCTGTTTCGAAGGATACCACGTTTGTTGTTGTCGACCAGGTGACGACTTCGCTTATATCACTAAGAAGACTCCCTGGACCGCAATTGGCCTCGTCGATCGATCAACGACCTGTAGTGTCCAAGTTATTGCGCACCGTACGTTGACAAAGTCTTCAATGACCCAGCTCACAGAGGTCCTTGGATCCTTTAGTTGTTCAACTATCTGCGGCCGAACTTTTCGATGTATCATGCACGCGCAGCTAACCTTGTATGGCTGGTCGAGAAAACCTTTGCGTATCGGCAGGTGGAATCAATAATCGCAGAGATCCTCACCACTCCCGATCACATGGATAGAGAGGCCTCATACCATGCATTTGGGGCTTTGTGGAGATTAACAGGTAATCCGGTCTCCCTTGTTCCAATACTGGGTACAGCTTATTGACGCATCTTATAGAGGACAGCAACCTCCCCGGGTTTTCATTGAAAGTTCCACTGATGATTATTCTGGACACTCTCAAGAGTGACGATCCTGGCCTTCGTCGAATCGGGGAGACCTGGATGCGATGTAGCCTCAGGTCTTACCTACGGTACACTACGTCTCTCTTTCACCTGCCCTCATCTGATCTGTCTTGTTGCTTCAGCGTACTGGACCCCATTTTGTACGATCTTTTAGACCCTTCCGTGAGGCGGATCCCCTCGGCAACAAGGATCAACGGGAAGCAGCTGCAAAGCTTCTCTTATGAGCGTCCATACGACCAGGCGTATGTTAATCACCTCTTAGAGACCTTACTATCGGTCGTCAAATTTGGGGGCCAAGGGTTTGGAAAGACTGCCCGGATGAGCTTGGTCCGAAAGTCACACAGCTCTGAGCTTGTTGAGCGAATACTATCCGGTGAGCTCCATCGCTTCCCCCTCAATGGTCTGACTTGTGACGTTAGCTTCCTTCTAGCCGGATTGACCGACCCCGATGTCACCTACCAGGACGTTCTCTTAGAAGTGTTGACTCGGTGCGTACCGGACTCTAATACCTAAGGTGTTGAGATTCATCCCTACCCAGTTTTCTACAAACGGAATGTAAAATAAAGCGCGTTGAGGCTATGGTGCCTGCAAACATTCTCATACAGTCCACCGCCATCGACCTCTTGCAAGCTATCGTCGCACGTGGAGAGATTGACCCCACTTCTCTGCAGAATGTTCAGACCGCCGTTATTGGAAAATTATACGTCTCTATTCATACACACCGGTTGGAGCTACAAAACAAGCTTCTCCATCTCCTGCATTCGGTTATCTCTGCTATGCAGGATCCAGGTGTTCCACGCCCAAACAAAGGAGTTGCTGCTGACGCGTCGGTGGAACCTTTGGCTTTTGACAAGACAGAAGACCTCCATACGCTTTCGGTTCACCCGCTTCTCCTGCACACTTTAATGGACGGCATCAATTCCCCCTCAAACATTGGAGTCTTACAACACTGGCTGGATTTCGTTCTTATGGTTGTTCCCCAATTTCATCACGCGCTCCAGTCCCTTGTTTCCCCACTAGGTGACTGTATTTGCAAAAACTTACGCATTCGACTGGACGATTTTCGCAGAGCACTCAGAGAAGGTCATGATCACCATGATTTCCGTTCAAACACGACGGATGCCGAATTTATTATGCTTCTTAATGCCCTAGAGCGATTGGTTCTTTTCAGTCTTTCGACAACCGACGCCGGTAACGCAGACGAGGACGATGTTCCAGCAGAGAAACTCCCAGGAGCAGAATCCGCAGGGATCTTGGGGATCGTGACAAGTGTTTTCTCATCCGAATCTGTTCCGACCAATCTGGAAGAGCAGCTAACGGTTCGTTGCCATCACAGTCTGTGTTGATCAAATAGTCATTGGTCGCAGGTCCGTTCACCGGGGTATCGCTCCCTGCATCAGGCTGTACATGTCCTCTATGCCATCTGGACTGCCACGGCACAGGCCAAACCACATACCTCAACCCCCAAACATGAAATGTTGTCTCTGATCTGCGCTAAAACGCGGACGCGTTGTCGTCGAGTACTTGAGCACTTCTTTCGGCTCCATTCTGCAGAAGTTTTAGAGTCTATCGTTGAGTGTTGGAACGCAGAGAAACTGGTGGGCTCGAGCGGTAACTTCTTGAACAATAATACCCACGAATTTTACAGGCGCCAGCATTGCCGATCATACCAGCATTTGAACTGGTTGACACTCTTGCCGCCAGTGCTCACAACGTTGTTCACATGATATGTGAAAGTATTTCATGTCGTGTCAATGGGCTGTCTGACAGGAACCGAAAACAAGTCATCAATCCAAACTTGTATGTAACCACGGGCATTGGATTCGTCTCCCCACTGAATCGTGACTAGATCCGATGGCGTTTTATTCCGGTTCCTGGAGAACTATCTCGGTGAACTTGAAGGGCCACTTGCCGTGCAGGTTTGGCATCGTTTCTTGCAGCTAGCAAAGGATGTCATTAGCAACATCAAAGACTCCAGGCCACAGGTGTTCCCGACCTTACGGTATGCCACACGTCGTCGGTCACCCTGCATAGTCTGACTGTTACAGATGTGTTTCTATACTGGCAGACAAGATAACGCAGACAACAGCTTTGGAGGATAGGCGAATACGAAAAGATCTTCAGGTATTTTTTTAGGTTTTGTGCTCTGCGAAGACGGTTTGACTTTTCTGGCTTAGGAAACATACGGGAAACTTCTCGACGCAACAGTGGTGTCCGTCAATCGGAGTACAGATGCAAATTATTGGGCTCGACGCATTAATAAAGACGGGCTTGCGTCAAATGGTCGGGATTCCCCCATGCCAAGAGGTGAGTTTGTAGTCTTCGGTGAGGTCTATCTATGTTCACGGCTGCGGTAGTGCCCTCAGACTTGAGACTGGACGAGAAACCAAGCTCAAGACCCGCTTCCCCGTCTCCTGGTGTCGAGCGGGTGAACCAGGTATATGTTTCACCCTTAGCTAGACTCACTTCATACTTATTCCCCTAGGCCTCGCACATCGTTCAATACATCGGTGATACTGCATTGCCTCGGCTACGCAAGTTCCTAGTGGACAATGACCGTGTCCTGACGGTTTGTACCAACATAATGTATTATATCGTGTCGCCAGCTTTGAAGATTAAAAGCCGGTACTTGACAGCCTTATCGATGCAATTTCGCCATTGTGCTGACTATAGAGCAGGCCACTAGACTTTGATCCCACGATATCTATGATCCTGCGAGAAATGACTCGGATCGCTGTCGCGATCAAAACTTGGCGGGGGGTAATCTCTGACATTATCAATGACAACCGCTTCTTTGCATGCTCAGTGGAGGCTGGGACGGATTTCCGGTCCATTATTCAAGCTTGGGTAGATGCAGATAAGAGCGTTTTCGCGGACTTCCTCGGTGAGTAGCTTGGTTCTTAGTTCGTTGCTTGTTTGACACCCTTCCGAAACCGAGTAGCCAAAGTGACCTCCACACCATCTACAAACATCTTTACCAGCCGGGAGACGGAAAACCAGCTTCGATCTATGAACTTGCGGAGAATATCATATATCTTGCTCTGTGGTGAGAAGAATCAATTCTTGACTTCGCTTCCGACGATCCAAGAGAAGCTGGTCGACACTCTGAAGAACACGTCTGCTCCCGTTGTTCAAGCCGAGGTCTATCTTTGTGTTCGGGTTCTCATGTGTAGACTCAGCCAGCACAACCTGGACAGCTTCTGGCCCGTCATATTATCGGAAATGGTGTGTACCAAACTGTAGTTTGTCTGATTACACTGGTTATGTTAACCATTCGCAGTATCGGTTACTGGAGCAAACAATGATCGACGTTCCCTTGGATGGCTCAGAAGCACTGGCCCTGATTCTCTCAGTTTGCAAATTCATCGATCTCCTCCTTGTCCTTCAAACGGAAGAGTTTCAAATGTAAACTTTCATTTCTTGCATATCTTCATTGTTGACTCAATGGGGCGACCAGCCATCAATGGGTCTTCATCACAGACACAATTGACGCGGTCTATCGACCAGATGAAATTGCTCCAGTAGCAATGCTCGATCAACTTTCGGAAATTACTGGAGGATTGCCAGCGCCTCAGGTTAGTTTTCGGTTTCAGCCATCTGCGTTAATGCTCATGTGCTTGGTAGGAAAGTGCCCAAAACTCCGCAGTCGCCGCTTTCAGCGCCCTCCCCACACCTGGGTCAAACCCTCGGATGCTTCGCCGTCCGATGCTCACTCATCTACGTCAAATCGATTCCATTCGCGACCTCGTACCGTTTTTCTCAAGCGTGAGCGTCGCAACTTACGAGAGCATCTATTCAAGTGGGGGTAATATCGACTGGGATGAAGTCGAGCGTGGTTTGTTGATCGATATGTTTGAATCACGATGAGCCCTACGCCCCATCCCGTCCCGATACCCTAGGATATTTGCAGTTCCATAACGACTACAACCGATTTAGATTCCTTACCATAGTGTAGCATATCATCAGTCAAGAAGAGACTTTTTATTAAATGATGCCAACAAGACTTTGCTCCGAGAGGCCATAAAACGAACGAATAAATATTGTCACGAAATACCCCGGAATACGCAACGTGAACGTTAAAAATCGCCCCAGCTCCGGCGGAACTTGTACTGCATAAGCTCCTATGTCAACCTCCAACAGTGTTACGCGAACAAATAACATTACCTTGTAGGGAAGATTCTTCCGCATCCTCTCGGAGGGACTGTTCGGCGACTTGTACCCACCGTCACCAGAACCCCACTCGCCATGGGCCTCACTCTCGGCCTTTGCCTCGCGGAAGCGAACAGCCGGATCTTGCTGTTCCGCAGGAATTTGTCTTTCGAATTTCTTGGGAGCTTCCTGACCAGTCTCTTCCGCTGGGTGTTGTTCAGAGGGCGGGGGTTCAGCGTGCTGGGCAAGCGCTTCTTCTACAGAGATGCCCTGATAGACCGCTTCCAGTTCAGCTTCTTTGAGCTCGATGGTCTCGTGATGCGAGAAATGTTCTATGTCTTCAGGGTGGCTATAAGACGCCGCGTCCTGCGTTTCCGGTGTACTATGGTATTGCTCTAATAGTTGGGTTATGTCATGAGAGGTTGGTTGGTAACGCAATCCTTCGTGTCGCGCGCACCTTCGTGATGGAGGAAGAACTCTATATGAAATTTGATAAGAAAAAGAGAGAAGGCGAAGTAAAGGCTGATACGCACCGCTCTCCACATCATAGTGGTGGCCCTCTGCCCCGAGCTCATCGAAGTTGGGAAGTGCAGCGAGGCCTGCAGCCTCGAACTCGGACAGGGTGATTTTTCCATCTTTGTCCTTGTCGATGGCATTGAAAACGGTTTCGACAATTAGCTTGGCCTTCCTCTGATGCTCTTCGTCGTCCTATACGTGGCACAGCAATTGGCACACGACATTAGGGGATGACGATCGCAGTTACCTTTGATTTCTTCTGTGAGAGAACGTGGTGTACACCGTATATCGCCTCTACCTCCTCTGCATCCCATACGCCATCCCTAATAATCTTCAGAATGAATAAAGGCTCAGTTGTTGTGAACGTACTGATTAAGGTCATGTAACTGGAAGAAACTTGGGAGGTCAAATGTCTCTCTGTCGCAATGGGTCAGAATCTCGACGAGTGTGATACTATGTGCTTGCGTACATATGATGCTCGGCTGCCATCTAGTAGGATCGATACTCATTCAAAAGGGAACGATGCGTAGCATGTGAAAAACGCACGTACATGTCGCTGAGCATATTGAGCTGCATCGCCAGAGGCGGGCTCATGGGAATGGCCATCATGTGCCTGCGCCAATGCCGCAAGAAGAAGGAATGCACAAGAGAGAGATTTGGTGGTCATGCCCAGGAAATGTGAGACGGACGAGGCGGTGAGTGCTGTTGCTGTTGCTGTAATCGTATGGGCCAATCATAATTCCCACGGTGAATTTCGAATTATCGATTACATAATGGTAATTAGCGCACTAATAGCGCGTCGAGCTCGTGCTCGTGCTCGTAGTGGTGAACGTAAAAGACATCATCGATAATCCCTCGTCATGAAAGCCCCTACCAAAATATCATACACAAGTAGTGCCTGTTCTGGCTTCTGCACCATCCCAAGTCGTTGCTCACGCAATGAGTCAATCTCTTGAGCTATTTCATCCCAACTGGCTCGCTCGGGAAGCGGGCCAATTGCCGACGGTGGCAGCGACGGCGGTCGGGGTGGGACCCGCTCTGCAGGCTGCGAGGTGGGTGAGAGTAAGAGGCCGTTGCTACGCAGCAGCGAGGAAAGCGCGATGAAAGACCCGGTACGTCCCACCCCCGCCGAACAGTGCACCATGATAGGCGGCTCGGCGTCCGCTGTTGCTTCCAGGCCACGCAGGTCCTCGTTTTTCTGGTCCACGAATCTGATGAAATTCAACAGACCCGCTCGATGCTCCTGTTCCGGTATGCCATGGTCCGGCCAGGCGGCATACAGCAGATGATGGAAGATCACGGTGGGGGGCCGTGCTGGCGCGGCTACCAGGGGCATAACGGAAACCGTGCTTGCCACGCATTGCGCGCTCTCGATCGTCTCGCTCCTGATCAGAGTAACTTTGAGAGGAGGCAGGCCGCCCGGGGATTGAGGGGGAGGGACGACCCAGGATTTCCCAGGTTCGTGGGGAATGTAGGGATGGGCTTTTTGCTTCCCTGACTCGACGTTTCGCGTCAGCTGCACGACCGTCCGTACGCGCGCAAACCTCAGAGCGGATTCACCGGGTGGACTTAAGTGGGGATGGAGCCCGACGATGAGGCTGAGAAACTCGTGGGCGGTGTTGGGCAGTGGAGCCTGCGTAGCGATGCTCCAGCGTCCTCCGGCGAGCTCCCGTATCCAATTCGCGTTGAAATAGCGACCGCCTGCTTCCACCCGCGTGCGATCGTACGGTATGATATCACCATATCGATTGCAGAACTGGTTCTCTGGGGAACAACCGAGGGCGATGGAGTAATGATCGGTAGCATTTGGCTGGTGTTGCGTAGAAGAGATGTCTGGCTGCGAGTGATAATGACGTGAGCTTGATAAGGATCGCGCTCGGTAGCGGGAACGTTCACGATCGGTAAGTATTCGCCAGACGTCGTTGATGTGATCCTGGTTGTACGCTTTTTGGAGCCATAACGGCTGCGATGTATGGGACATGATGGCCGAGATGAGAGATGGGTTATCAATGTTGACTCTTCTCATCACCCAAGACACCCGAATCAAGTACCCTCTTTCTGACTGATCTAGTGCTGTTCAACCCCGCTTATTGTCCTGGTTTCCTGTAGGGTCAGCTCTACCCTCGACAGCTCGCTTGGCAAATCCTGCCTTGTCGATGGCAGTCCAGAGACCTGCTGGACCTCTCAACAGGCTCGTATCACATCCACCCTCTGCCACTTCCAACTGAGACATCCTCCAGGGTCTTCCACAGTACATTCTGCTAATATTTCCGTCTCCCGTCATCCCAAAACGGATTTCGTTAACCTTCCAAGGAGGGTTCGTAGGCACCACCTGCGTGGTGACCACGCAATCTCCAGATGCTACCAGCTGGCAAGAACTCACACGGATCTACCCCGAGGACGTGAATCGCGCGCAACTATTTGATCTTGCGGCAGTAGAGCCAGTGAAAGGAATCAAGCTTGTTTTCGAAGAGAGTTCGGACTTTTTTGGGCGAATAACGATATATGACCTGATGATTGAGGGACAAGTAGAGCAATGCAATTAGATTTCGTTCGCTTCCTAGTCTTTGCAGGGTTTTTTGTTTGAAGAAATGCGCGTTTATGTCATGATAGGTGCAATCCAACCAATGGTGTAGTACACGAACAATCTTAGAATAACTCGAACGGCCTCCAAGACGGAGATATACCTCCCTTCTCATCCACTTCTATCCAGCGAGCATGCTCCTGATTCACTTCACCAGCAGAGTCGTCCCTGAATCCGTATCCAAAGGCGCGGTCCCAGTCTAGCGCGACAGCAGCCATCTTGCAGACATTGGAACTGGGAACATGGCTTCAAAACCTCCCACGAAGGAGATACAGGAAAGTGGGCGTACTTGAGTCCGCAGATCACCGCACCAGGCTTCGGGTCATCGCCCCAGGCCCAAGAGCCAGAAAGCAGTGCGAAATCCACGACCATGCCCCTCGTTAGCCGTACCCTCTCCTCTTCGGGTAGTGCAGAGAACTTGTCCTGGAAGTATGGTGAAGGGCTCGCAATGTCTTGAAGGTCCGGGTTTTCGCTCCTTGAGAGAGAAAATATCCTTGAGCCTGGCTCGAGCCGAGATCGAAGGTCCTCGAAAATGTCTGGGTCATCAGATGCTAAATAAACGGCCGGTGGCGCAGGGTTCACAGCAGAACGAAACAGCCTAGTCCACGCAGCATTCCCAGCTGTAGAATATTCTTCAATCGGAACGTTCTTGTTGTGATACCTCCAGGATGATCCCATCCTATCCCCACGGCGAATGTGGACACTCTCATACTGATCAACTGGTGGAGTGCCGTTAGAATGCAGGCCAAATAACGACGCCAGTTCTGTTCTGGCAGAGTGGATGAGTGCCGCTGTTGCCGCATTAGGACGAATTGTCTCCGTGAAAGATGACCGTGCTTGATTGAAGATGGCCCGAAGACGATTCAATTCTCTGCCATATCTAAGGAATGTTGACATTCACTGGGCGGGCCGGAATAAGGGAAGCGCGAGCTTACGGGTCCTCGAACTCTTCTGAGAAGTCATGCCCAAAATGATATTTCGCTGTCCGCGAGTTGATGACCTAGACGGAAGAAGTTATGCACGACCGCCTTATATGTACCGGGTCAATGGCCTACCCAATGCCTGACTGAAATAAGTACGATATCGTTGACAAAAGACTATCTCTCACCTGGCATTTCTTGGACACGCGACCAGTTCTGACATTGAGGTTCAAGAATCAGCACTCTCTTATGCGCTTGTAAAGTGTAAACTTACCCTCTGGAGGTGGTGCGCGACATGGTTCAGGCCCTGGCTGGCGAGTGCGAACGTCCTGGAAGTAGTCTGTCCATCTTCAGTCGACTTCAATTGTTGCTCGAAACGCTGAAGAGCAGGCTACGGACTTCCCGCGATTCCAATAAGTGTCGTCTACGAAAAAGGTTCTGCCTGTCTGCATGGTCGAGTGTGGTGGGTAAACGTCAACGACAGAATTAGGTATTGATATAACGGTTCACCTCCCGCGCCAGCCCGGCAGCCTGGGCCATAAGAGCCAAATCTGCCAGCAAGCCGACATGACCATCTAGCATATACGTAATTGTCTTGTCGCAGAATTGAGTCGGCAAGCCCTCGGGAGTAGGATACGGTCCTGGGTCGACTTCGTCGTGATGGACAACATCTTCCTCACCTGACCAAAACTCCATCGCTCCCATGACATCTCCCACGAGCTTATGGCACTCTGCCTTGTATTCTAACGGATCCAAGGGGAAGCGGGTATAGTTCTCGTATGAAATGATATGTTCGGGGTGAGGAGGAAGGGTATCATCTTGTTTTGTGATCGGAGTGGGTGATGGAGACGCTTCAGCGACACCGACAGCCGAGAGGAGGACGTCGGGGCGTTTGTACGAAAGGACCAACGTGAGGAAAAGAACGAGAGCGAGCGCGGATCCGAAAATTAGGCCACAGTTAGCGATCGACCACCGTACGACCCTACGAAGATCCCGATTCGTCCTCCGTATTTTGTGGTCATCGTCGCCCCTGGCTCGATAGCCCGAGGGTGGAAAGCTGTCGCTTCTGGCGGAAGCGAGCAGCGGCTCGCTCTGTTGTTGGAGCGTATGCTCATGCTCGTCTCCGCCACCGTACTGTTCCAGTTCGATCTCCGTGAGGGCTTCTTCTGCGCGGCCAGCACGGGAATGAGGCGTTCTGGGCGAGAGTTGTCCGGGTTGTATGCGCGCCGACGTAGTGGAAATGTCTTGGAGACGTGGCGGCGGCATGCGTGATTTTGGCAAGGAACATCCCCTGGATTCTCTCATCTCATACGTTCACTTCGTTACCGCCACTATCATCAAAATATGACACGGGTAATTCGTGTTGCCCTATGGTCGGCCACCCTCGTTATTGCCTATATCCTTGCCCTCTTCCAGTTCATCCCGGTGCCCTTCTTCTCGAAGGAGCACGCTGAACAAATACTACCAGTGGTCAGTTCCGTCATCCTGTTGCCGCCCGTCCCTGACGCTCACATATCATGTCTAGTTACCATGGTGGTTACTCATTTCCTTCGGCTCATTCTCACTCTGGTCACTTGGACATGGCCTCTACACGTTTCGTGAATGCACAGATGCGTATGCGGAGTTGTTGAACGTGAGTCGCGAGCCTCCATCTACTTGGACATACTCAGAAGTGATACCGAACGTTTTATCAGGAAATTTCTCAAGCAAAGTCAGAGTTGCGACTTAGAGGAGTCTCCGTAGACTAGGCGGTGGATATATATACTTCTCTGGAATACATCAGGGTCTGGGTGACTCAAGCGTAAAGACGAGGCCAACAACGGGAGGTGCTAATGAATGCCCAACGAAGCGCGCTGGTTCACCACGCTCCAGTGAGTCGATCTCCCATATGATAGGTCAAGACGCACCAGTTGTAAGACGCTTGCGCGTTCTGTCGGGGGTAGCATAGCAATCTCCTCGGGTCTCATGTTGACCAGTTTTAGAACAACTTCCTGCTCACTATATTCAGGAATGTTTCTCATCTACGCGTCAAATTGCGGGACTTACCCGTTGGTTTTCGGGTATGGCGGCTAGCGCTGCCGCGATGTTCTGGTTCGTAGTTTGCGGGTGTGGAGGTGCATTGTAATGGCCCACAGGCACCGAGGTCGCACTAGGCGCGCCACTGTAGGATGGTGGATATCCACTTGGACCTGGACGTGGTGCACCGATGGGGTACCCCGCGGGTGGAGGCGTCGTGAATTGTGGTGTTCCGCTGCGCGAACTGTGAGCCTGGAGATGAGGGGGAACAGCTGACATCGAGGGTGCTTGAAGCCCGTTTTGCTGAGGAGCGAACGTTGCCAAGGTTTGCTGGAAAAGAATAGTCAGACACCGGGCGAATGTAAGGGAGCATTAATGAGACCTGAAATATTGGGATATCGATGATGCCAATCTTGACCATGAGGGCGACTAAGGCATAGGCGATCTGTGGTTGGGAGTTGAGGATTGCCTTTGCCTGATCTGGAGTGGTTCTCTGTGACCACTCAGCTTTGATTGCGTAGGAATAGGCCAGTACTCGCCTTGAGTTCTAAAAGTAACTCTATGAGTTTGTCTTCTGGTAATTGAATTGTCGATGACATGCTCTAAGTTGTCTGTCGTGTCGACCTAAATGGCTGCCAAATTGAGACCTTGTTAGGGTCTCACGTGCCGCACTAAACTAAAGCTATATCGTTCATTCTACTCTACCCGCCTCAGCTTTTGCCTCCCAACATACCCTGCCATGTCGAACCAAGAGGCGACATGTTATACTGTCGTATATGAAGATAGCTCGGAGTCCCCTTCAACACAAGATCTTCGCAATGCTCTCCAGAAAGGCTCAGACGAGGTCAAAATCGACACGTTGCGCAAAATCATAGTTCTCACTATCAATGGGAACGCCCAAGTACGTTAGGGTGGTTGTCATTCCAGAGTGCTGAAATAGTTATGGGACGCCCACCAGCCTCAATTGCTCATGCCGATCATCCAATATTGTATGCCATCCCGCAGCAAGCAGCTAAAGAAGTTGTTGCATTTCTACTGGGAAGTCTGCCCTAAATACGATGAAAACGGGAAGTTGAAACAGGAGATGATTCTCGTTGTGTGAGTCCCCCTCGATATATTCTGGGATTCTGTTTCTAACGGCTTTTTTGCACGTTGGTTTCAGGAACGCCATACGGAATGATCTGGTACGTCGCCACGCCTCTTCGCATGTTGCGCTGCTAATTCGTGTGCTTTCAGCAACACCCTAATGAATACATCCGCGGGGCCACCCTCCGCTTCCTCCAAAAGATCTCACGAGACCAAGAACTCCTTGAGCCTTTGATTCCTATCTGCAGGTCATGCCTTGAACACCGACACTCCTACGTCCGGAAAAATGCTGTTTTCGCGATCTACACCATCTACCGGGAGTACGAGCACCTCATTCCGGATGCGCCAGAGCTCATCCAAACATTCCTGACTGCCGAATCCGACGCGACTTGCAAACGCAACGCGTTTGTATTCCTAGCAAACTGCGCCATGCCGAAGGCTGTCGAGTATGTCGCACAGGTGCACGACCAGATCGGAACTCTCGACGAGTTGCTGCAACTAGCCATAATCGATGTTATCCGGTTAGATTGCAAGGCCGACTCGACCCACAGAGTAAGTACCCCATTCGTTTCGAGTCAGGAATTCTGATGAGAACAACTACACCCAGCCAAGGTGGATCCGTTGCATTTTCGAGCTTCTGAACGCGTCTTCCCATGCAGTCCAGTACGAGGCGGCCACAACCCTCACCGGTCTGACACAACATGCGGCCGCTGTTAAAGGTTTGTACATTTGCGTGGTGCCTCAGTGGTCATGTCTTATAGCCAAGAGGCAGCTGCCGCAACTACCTTCATCAACCTTGTCGTGAAGGAATCTGACAACAACGTGAAGCTGATAGTACTCGATCGGCTGGACGCGCTGCGTTCAAAACATGGACATGTCTTTGATAACCTCATAATGGATGTACTACAAGTCCTCTCCAGGTATTTCTACATGTCGGTTTTCTTGTTCATAAACTTACACATTGCAGCGCTGATATCGAAGTTCGTCGGAAAGTGACCAGCATCGCCCTCAGCATGACTTCTAGTCGGAATGTGGAAGACGTAGTGTCGTTTTTCAAGAAGCAGCTACAGAAAACTCAGGATCATGACTACGAGGAGGTATTTGGATCTTAGTTGGACACTCCTGCCTGAATGACGTTAACATCGTGCAGGCCCCAGAATACCGCCAGCTGTTGATCCAGTCTATTCATGTCTGTGCTGTGAAGTTCTCGGAAGTTGCTGCCAGCGTTGTCCATGCGTTGATGGAGTTCCTTGGCGATTCCAATAACCCGTCGGCTCTGGACGTCGTCGCCTTCGTCCGGTACGTACCTTTCAAAAATGCATTCCTGTTCCTACATACGAATCGATATCACGATCCAGCGAAGTGGTTGAAAAGTTCCCAGCACTGCGTCCTTCGATCACAGAACATCTTATTCGGACTCTGCCAGAGATAAAGTCGGGAAAGGTTTATCGCGGTATTCTTTGGATTCTCGGAGAGTACGTCGAGAGTGCCCAGGAGATCGTCAGTACTTTCCAGGAGGTGCGGAAAGTCCTCGGAGAGATTCCTATTCTTGCCGTAGAGCAGCGCCTACTCGACGAAACCAGCGTTGAAGAGGAAGAAAATAAGGAAGGGGACGAGAAGAAGGAAAGCGTCACGACTAGGCCAAAGGTTCTTGCCGATGGTACATATGCCACCGAGACTGCATTTTCAAGCACTACCTCCGCCCGGCTGGAGGCCGTTAAAGCGGCTAGCAAGCCTCCATTACGGAGTACGCCTTTGTCTTCTGTCTGTATGTTGCAAGCTCATAATTATCACCTCTAGCCCTCCTGCTTGGCGGCGACTTCTTTACTGGCACTGTTCTCGCTGTGGCGCTTACGAAACTCGTTCTTCGATTTTCCGATCTTTCTTCCGACAATAAGAAGGCGAACGCCCTCCGCGCAGAAGCAATGCTTATTATGGCATCGACGATACGCGTTGGCCAGTCTAAATTCTCTTCGGCCCCCATTGACGAAGATTCAAATGAGCGGATAATGAACTGCATTCAGACATTGAGTGAGCTGGAGGTCAAGCCTCTCGTGCACGATATTTTCTTGAGCGACACGAAAGCCGCATATTCAAAGATGGTTGCAGCACAAGAGGTATATACTACTTGCGTTTGCTCACTTTAGTTGCTGACCGAAAGCACAGAAAAAGGCGGCGGAGAAGCGGGAGCTCGAGGCGGCGAAGCATGACGTTATACACGTTGACGACTTGCTCACCTTCAGGCAATTCACAAAGAAAGCGGCGGACGATACCCTCGATGTGTGTATTCCCTCCATTCAATTGCAGCTGTTTTGTTTTGACGAATTTTCAGTACGATGAAGACGTCGGGCGAGCGACGGGTGCTGGGGATGTCCATGAGGATTTCCTATCCAATTTGAGTCGAATCTCACAGCTAACTGGTAATTATTTGTCCTGTTGATTGCTCTGATATGCCCCTCATTGCCATTAACAGGGTTCTCTGATCCCATATATGCTGAGGCGTACGTTAAAATTCACGGATTCGATATCATGCTTGGTTCGTCATATTGCCCCACATCTCGTCCCGTATAATTTATTCATCGAATTATAGATGTCTTATTGGTCAACCAAACTTCCAACACGTTGCAAAACCTCTGCGTGGATTTCGCAACGCTTGGAGACCTAAAAATCGTTGAACGGCCAACAGTTTACACCGTTGCGCCACATGGCTTCCAGAGCATTAAAGCTACCATCAAGGTCTCGTCGACGGAGACGGGAGTGATCTTTGGTAGCATCCTTTGGGATGGCCCGGATCTGTCTGAGCAGGCTGTCATCCTTAGTGACATCCACGTTGACATCATGGATTACATCAAGCCCGCGTATTGTACAGAAGCGCAGGCACGTTTTCTTGCTGTGGCCCCCGCATTCGACCCTTCGACTCTGACTGAGTATTTTCCCTGTGTAGTTCCGCAGTATGTGGACCGAGTTCGAGTGGGAGAACCGTGTCAACGTGTCGACGAAGATGTCGTACGTGAATTCGCGCCCACCATTTACATTTCTAGCTCATACTTCTTCGCTAGTGTGCCGCGCGAATACTTGAAGCACATAATGAAGTCAACAAATATGTCTTGTCTCACTCCCGAAGGCGCAATGGCTGGCGACTCTGATTTCTTGTCAGCTAACATGTATGCCCGAAGCTTATTTGGTACGCATTTCCTTTCTTCAGTCGTCTTGGGGGGCGAAGTGCTGATAGTTTCCCTAGGTGAGGACGCGCTTGCGAACCTCAGCATCGAACGCCTAGAGTCTGGTACCATTACTGGGCATGTTCGCATTCGCAGTAAGACACAGGGAATCGCGCTGTCGCTGGGCGATAAGATCACCATGGGTATGAATATAGTTCCTCATTTTACGACCATATCACTAAGTAACAGACCCAGCGCAAAAAGACAACAAGACTCCTGTGAAGCTCTAGATACGCTACATTATTTTCGTCGTTTGCGTGGATTACCCAATAAAGCTTCCCTTTAAACTACTCTCATGTGTGACAGTGAGGAAAGATGTAAGACAGGGTGAGCAAAGGGACGTTAGAAACGTTGTAACGCTCGGAACAACGCAAGTCATGACACAAGGTCGATGTCCATGTCAACGTCAGATGCTGCGACTGCGACTGCTGTCGACAAGGCGGACTTCTTTGTAGAACGCTGTGGGGGAACAGAGGGTGCGGCCACTTCTGGCGCGGCCGACGCGGAACGCGACGATGCCGCCGTGGAAAGGGCGTCCGCCTTGGGCTTGCGCTTTCCCGGAGTGCGCGCGCCAGGTGCAGGCGCGCTGATGGACAAGGCCGGCAATTTAGGGAGGGCCAGGGCGGCCTCAGTCGCGTTTGCGAGCTCCGAATCCTTATCCCCCACCCAGGAGCGGGCGAACCAGCGACCGCCTGCGATGCCGCGGATCTCGCGGTGGGCCAGTCGCCAGTGACGCGGCTTGATCTTGGCGTTGGTGCGGTCGAGCGGGATGACGGGCGCGTAGCCGGTCGTGATCTTGGGCGGCGGCTGCACCTGGAACGGTTTGGTCGGGAGAGGGTAGCGCGGGTGTGGGACGCCCTCGATGTCCTCTATCGTTGTCGGTCCGGACGCGGAGGCTGCGAAGACGGAGGACGAGGACGGGGCTCCGTCTGCCGGCGGGGCGGATTCGGCCTCTGGCTCTGGTTCGGGCTCGGGCTCGGGTTCTGGTTCTGAGGTGCGCGCATCGGTTGGCGCGGGCGCGGGCGAGGAAGGGACGGTGCCGGCGTGACCTGTCATTCCGATGTGATGTGATGCGGGGGGAATGTTAGCTCCAAAATGGATGAGAGAAGGCGGGAACTTGTTTACTTTCGCTCGCTTCGGTAGCCGCTGTAGCTGCATCCGCGGTCGGAGGAGGTACGACGGCCGCCGCCGTCGTAGTTGTCGTCGTTTTTGACCTATCATCACGCAAAAAAAAAAAAAAAAGATAAAAATTTTCGAACCAAGGTTGGGGCTGGTGGAAGTGCATTCGGCTTACTTTGGTGCAGATTTGCGCGGGGCACGTTGGGCAGCCGTGGTACCCTTTGGCACGGCCCTCTTCTTTGAAGTTGGGGCTGGAACCACAAGAGAAGCCTGAGGGGCCGTTGATGACGAAGGCTCAGTTGATGGGGCTGCATCTACATCTTTGCTCTTCGCTTCTGAGGAAGCTGTCGTGGGCGCGCCCGTCGAGGAAGATGCGGCGGCACTGGGGCCGCTGAGACGGGCCTTGCGCCTCGCCTGCGACCTTATCCTTGTCGACGGACGCTTCGTGCCCGTCTTAGCGGGGGCGGACGACGACGACGATGCGCCGGCCGGACCAGCAGAGCCGGAGGGGGCGGGCGTGGAGGCGTCCTCCTCGTCGTCGATCAGCTCGTCCTCTTCGTCCTCGTCCGGTTCGTCCTCCTCGTGCTCTTCCGCGGCGGCGGCCTCCTCGCCCGTCTTGCCGTTGAAGGTGATGAATTTCGTGCCCATTTTCGCTTCGTTTGCCGGGAGCTTGACGCGGAACTTGCCCGTTCGCGCTGGGGGGGCGTTCGACGGCGGGCTCTCGCCGTCGTCGTGGAGCGTGGATATTTGCGGAGCGTCCATCTCGGCGTCGTTGTCCGGAGGCTGAGGGGGATGATTCTCGCTCGTGGGAGGGTCGTAAGTGATCCAAGGAGACGCTCGAAACATGATTGTGTTAAGTTTTGATTTATCACGACACGACCACCACACCACGAAGACCTTATCATCTTCCAAATGGCCGGTCCGCTCATCCCGCCCTTATGCTGCATCCTCTCATAATTGTTAGGCGTCATTAACGCGTCATTGTCCATATCAGCATCCCTTCAACTGGACCTACTCGTTGGCTCTCGTAGGGAACTTTGCGTTACACATAAACTTGCCAATGGTTAAGCAATCTTATCTGATGTCCCTTCGTACCCGTCCCACTTTCCCAAATCATCATCTATATCCAATAGCCGTGTTCCATAAAATATATGTGCCGTAGGTCGCACTTCGTCCCAACGCAACACACGCCCAGATTCGTCGCGGGCAAAGTGCGGGCCCCACACGCTAACTCCGTCTGTCCTCGAGTTGTGCGAAGCGATAGTGACACCACACGCGCGACAGCGAGTGCGAGTCGCCCAGGGTCGGAGTGGGTTGACGAAGGTGTCAACAGGGGCATCATGCTTCCACGAGAATGCAGAGGCGGGGAAGCGCACGGTATGAAGGAATGGGCAACCTGAACGCAAAACCTTTGTGAGGATGGCTAGTACAACGTGGAGCCCAGTCCATATCATGTGCACATGGCACGGTCATGCAAATGATTACAGCTCCGAGCCCCTGAAATATGAGCAGTGCGAATGGACGTCTTGTGAACACCTTTCAGTTGACCATTGGACATGTTGAACCGCTGGCGTCATATGGTTGTGGGAGTGGTACGTGTGTAGGACTCAGCTGGAACGGAGAGTTACGGGAAGTGGTGGTCAATTACATAAGCTTTGCTCGCTGGCCCACTGAGCAACACCGACTCCCTCTCTGACCGACTGCTTCACCTTCACGTCCGTACTTTCTCCTTTCATGTTACCTTCATTGGCGGGGTTTACTGAACCAAAAATTTCCTTGAAATGCAGACCTTTATTTTATATAGAACCATCCCCACACCGCCCCGTCCTCGGTCGCGTAAAATAGGACGACAGTATGGTCTCTTCCACCGTCAACGTGTGTTCAGTGCCTTTCGCTCGCAGAGCTATTTAGTGACCACTGTTTCAGGTTGTCCGGTATACAGCGCTCCTCTCGGGGGTGTTCTATGGCATCTACCACCGTCGAACGCTACAAAACGCGCATGACGCGGACAAGGCGCACTATGCCAAGCACGAGCGAGAAACGTTAATAGCGCAGGCGAAAGAGGCATGGAAGAAAAAGCAAGCAGGCGACAAGGACGGTGGTGAGTGACGCCGCTTCTTACTCTTTCCACGTGGGCGGCGTGTGCCGCACTGTGTCAGAGGCAAACCCGTTCATGCTGGCAACGCCAATGTATTTCTCCAACGCTACTCCTGTTCTATTCGCTTGAACATGAGTCCGCCCTTGTATCTCACTTCCTTGCGCCTCCCCAGGGGCATTTTCTATCTGCTCTGTCTGCTGTTTACTGATTAGTTGTACTTGCAGTCGTCACAGACCCAGAGGACCCTCGGTTCGATCTAGAAAAGCTGATTTCAAAGTGGGAATCGTCTTAGACGCACGTATTGCGTGTCCACTTGTGACCAGTGGTTGCTAGCATAATATAGAATTATGGCCCCATACAGGGTCCCTAGTCATTCGCTCACGCGGCTGGTGTTATCATTCTGGGCGTGAGAATCTGTTCATGATACGCGCTTGCACCGCGTCGCGTCTACAGTCTTCCTTCTCCCCTTGTCTTTCCATCTAAATACTGCTCATTTGTGTCCCTTTCCGAGCAACATGAAACCTACCGTTGCAGAAGATGAATTTGAGGATGCCGAGGAGGAGAACAAGTTCATCAATGAGGTGTGTGTCTAGCACAAACCACGCGGCCACGCAGTTGTTGAGTTTCCCCGCAGGAGTACAAGATATGGTAAGGAAACTATCGCACGCACAAAGAGTGTCATGTACATGTCCCGTCAGGAAGAAGAATGCCCCATACCTGTATGATCTGATGATAACGCATGCGCTTGACTGGCCGAGTTTAACCTGTCAATGGTTCCCGGACAAAGAATCGTGCGTCTCTTCTTTCGCTGTCCCATCTCACTATGTCTTGGCTCACCTCGATCGACGACCGGTGATATACACACGTGCGCGCGCCATGCGGCTCGCTCAGGCCCCCAAATAAACCCTACACGACGCACCGCCTGCTGCTCGGAACGCACACCTCCGGCCAAGCAGCGGACTACCTCCAAATCGCGACCGTGCAGATCCCCTCGCGCACCGGGGGTGCCGGCGCGGACGTGCTCGACCGCAGCGCGTACGACGACGAACGGGGCGAGCTGGGCGGGCACACGCTGCCGACGAGCCAAGCGCGGATCAACGTCGTGCAGCGGATCAACCACGCGGGCGAGGTCAACCGCGCGCGATACATGCCGCAGAACCCGGATCTGATCGCGACCAAGGCCGTGTCGGGCGAGGTGCTCGTCTTTGATCGCACCAAGCACCCGAGCGAGCCCGAGCGCGGCGGCGTGTGCAAGCCCGACATTCGGCTCGTCGGGCAGACAAAGGAGGGGTCAGTGCTGTGTCTTTATTGAATGAGGGTTTGGTCGGGTGGGCTGACGGTGGACGTTCAAAGGTTCGGACTGGCGTGGAATCCATGTAAGAAGGGCCATATCCTCGGCGCGTCCGAGGACAAGACGGTGTGCCACTGGCAAGGACCTGGTGCTTTTTCCTTGTCGCGCTCGCTGACGGTCGGTCTGTCGTTTCAGGGATGTCAATGCCTACTCAAAAGCAAATTCATCTATCGAGCCTCTCAACGTATTTGACGAGCACACCGCCGTCGTCGGTGTATGTTCTGCTTCACAGCCACAGCGATACATAAAACTGACGCGTGATCTCTAGGATGTTGATTGGCATGCGACGATCGAGACCATGTTTGCCAGTGTGGGCGATGACAAGATGCTTAAAATGTGGGTTTTCGTATTCTGCTCTGTTTGAATTCATAGAAAATTCTTGCAGCTGGGACACGCGACAAAAGGCCCCAACATCTTCTATACAGGCACATGATCAGGAAATACTAGCGGTCGCATTTAATCCAGGTGCTGAGACCCTTCTCATTACGGGTAGCGCAGACAAGGTTCGCGTCCGAGTCCGAGTCCGCGGCGCCACGAGGACGACTAATAAATGGTTCCAAATAGACAATCCTGTTGCACGATACCAAAAGGTTGGGGAAACCCCTGCACACCTTTGAGGCACATACGGATGAGGTGTTGCACCTCGCGTGGTCCCCACATAGCCCCACCATCTTCGCGTCTGCGTCGAGCGACCGCCGCATTAATGTGTGGGACCTCTCACAGATTGGCGTCGAACAGACGCCAGACGATCAAGAGGACGGCCCACCTGAACTCATGTTCATTCATGGTGGTGCGTCCTTGATGCATGGATTGATCCTTGACGATAACCCACCTATGCCTCCCAACCACAGGTCACACGGCACGTCCATCAGACTTTTGTTGGGCACCCGGGATGGGCGAGTACTGGACGGCGGTCAGCACGTCGGAGGACAACGTGGTGATGGTATGGCAGCCGACCATGCACGTCTGGGCTGGAGAGGAAGTGCATATCGAGGAAAAGCAGCTAGAATCAGAACAGATGGAGGGCGTCGAGGTCACAGGCACCTCTGGGTCGGGCGGGGGACGCGCCGGAGGAAGTGGGATGCAAAGCGCACCCGTGAGTGGGAGCGCGAGCGCATCAGGAGGAGATATGGACGAAAGTTGATATACTGGAAGGAGACTTACTCGCTAAATGAGGGGTCTGCGACAGCAAATACGATGCAAATATGGAGTAATTACTTCGCTACTGGTGCGAACATTTTACAAGTGGGCTAGCAAGCAAGGCAAAGGCAATGCATGAGCGCGAGGGAGCCCGAGATGCAGATATGATGAAAGCATGAATGCGAAATATAAATATCTGGTCTTCCTCGTCAAAGGAAGATGAGTCTAATTGCCTCGAAGACAACTGTGGATGACCGAAAGACGTGTGAGCTGTGAAGGACGGTTAGGACGTCGTACGTACCTCCACCGACAACAACAAACAGAACTATGCTGAGAGCCCAGAGACCGATAGGCGATTGTTTTGCTAATTTATCCTTTCGAGACGCGTTTACGGGGTTCTTGCCAGCGCGAGCTTTCGCGCCGAACTGCTCATTCCTTTGGCGCATGTCGCGTGAGGAAGTCGACTATTGGTGGAGTTAGCGCATTGAGGCCAGTAAAGGCATGTGACAGAGCGCGGACCATGATTTGAGTAGACGAAAGTGATACAGAAAGAAGGAGTGGAGTGCGAACGGGAGAGATTGAAAGTTACAGTAGTAAGGCGAGGTGTACGAAGGAGCGCGAGCGCATGTGGAACGAACCAACTCAAAAGTGAAACGTGTAACGTCGCACGTATGCTTTGCTTTTATTTGACCGTGTTGTCTTTTCGGCGGCGTTCATGGCCAAGGGCAAGAAAGTGTCGCTTAAAGCTGCGCTCTCATCCGCACAAACTCGTCTCAAGAAGAAAAAACAGGCCGAAGATGCTGCTGCCAGGCTGGCCTTTAATCACCGTGCGAAGGGAGTAGGCGGAAAATCGACGGCCAAGACGGCAAACCCGCGACGATCCACCACGATTCCTTTCAGAGCGTCGGATAATATCCTCCTTATCGGAGAGGGCAACTTCTCCTTCGCCGTCGCTTTGTTGCAACATCCTCCTACGCCATTGGACCATCTTCCATCTGCAAACATCGTAGCGACTGCATACGATACAGAGGAGGAATGTTACTCAAAGTACCCTGACGCTAAACAAAACGTCCGTGTACTACGAGAAAAGGGTGCTCAGGTGTTATTCAATGTCAACGCAACGAGGCTAGAGAGAACTTCAGCACTCAAGGGGAGAGCCTTCGACCGCATAGTCTGGAACTTTCCTCACGCCGGTGGGTAGACGTCACTAAACTATGTGGTGTGCTGATGGGCGCCAAAGGGAAAGGAATAACCGACCAGGACAGGAACATTTTGTCCAATCAGGTCCTCATCCTTGGCTTTCTTCGCTCTGCGGCGAAATTTTTGGTTCGCGGACCTATGCCGCAGTTACAGGCATCTCGCAAGCGCAAACGCCCCTCGGAGGATGATGACGATCGATGGACGGATGACGACAAAAATGAGGTGGTCGGAGCAGGTGAGCGTGCCAGAGGAACCATCCTCATAACGTTGCGGAATGTCCCACCTTATACTGAATGGTCTGCGTGTCGCTACTGCCTGCAATGGCCAACCCGCTGATATCATTTTGCATAGGGACGTGCCAAAGCTAGCGAAGAATCCACCTCCACCTCGGTCGTCTGCAGACTTGGCGAACCCACAGTACATACAATTTCGTTCATTTGTATTTAATCGAAGTGACTGGAGAGGCTATGAGCATAGGATGACGAAGGGAGAAAGAGCACAAGGTCGGGGGAAGACTGGTGAAGGTGGGGAGGATAGGACATGGGAGTTTTTCTTGAAAGACGGATAGCTGTACAGACGCTCTTACAATATTAATACGCGACTTTGGTGGTCGGAGCTCTAAAGGATTTGACCCTCTCATGCACACATTCAAACGCCTGCGGCTCGGGTCACTTGTTGGGCAGCATGCCCGCTCATACTCTGTCTCGGTCAAACCACCTCGGGTGTACGAAAACAAGCCGAGCCCTCGTGTCTACTCGGAGAAGAAAACCTTTCTCTATCACCAATACCTCCGTCTCTTCGAGTCGACTGTCCAGTCACCTCTCATTTTCCTACAACACAACAAGTTTTCCGTCTCTAGACTCATAAAACTACGCAAGGATATTGCACAGGCCGCATCACGCCATGCTACACCGCCGCCTTCTCTCGCGAATCCGGGTCCAAACCCTGTTCAAGTAACACCGACGCTTCCGACGCTGAGCGTCATCCGTACCTCTCTTTTCGGCGTCGCGCTTCGCGACTTTGCGCCGATCGACGCCAAGGCAAGCGAGGAAATCGCGCAGACCGTGCAAGGCGGACTTGCCGTGCTGTCTCTTCCCGCGTTCAATCCGCCGCAGCTCCAGGCGATCCTTCGCGCGCTAGAGCGCAGCGCTCCGAAACCCAAGCCCCCGACGCCGGAGGAACTGAAGCAGGCCGCCGCGCTCGCGGCGCAAGATCCACCGAATCCGGGTCGACGCGTGAAGCGATTGCGCAAGGTTCACGAACCGGAACTCACGCTCATGGGTGCACTCATCGAGGGTCGCGTGTTCAAGGCGGAGGGCGTCAAGGAGGTTGCGAAGTTGCCGACGTTTGGGACGTTGCATGCTCAGATTGTTGGGTTGCTTAGCACCCCCAGCATGCAGCTCGCTGCGGTGTTGAGTGAGGCGACTGGCGGTAAACTGGCACGGACGCTCGAGGGTTTGAAGAAAAGTCTGGAGGAGGAGAGTGGATAGAGATAGAGACATATCAATTAATTTTAATTTCGGAGTGTGAATGATAAGGGGTTAAATGGAGGGGTGCATAAGGGATAAGTGAGACCGAGTGGGTTCGAAAAAAAGGATCAGTTTTGTTTGGATTGGAAAATGTGTGTGTCGCTGCTCGTGGTCGTCAAATCGCCAAACGACGTTTCTTACTGAAGTTCGATCCTAGGGATGACGACGACGAGTTTCTCTACGGCGATTCCGAGCTCAAAGAGTCCTCACTTTCAAATGTGTCCCCCGCCCTCCTCGCGGACCTGGCGGTACCCTCAGTTGGTGAGACATCCCTCCTTGGTCTTCTTGTGCCCTTCCAGGCGCACTCTGTATTCTACTCGTCCCAAACGAAATATAATCGACATTTTGCTCACTTCTTCTCTTGCGTGCGTGCGTCAGTTGAACCGGATGAGTGAGTTCAGCAACTTGCCAACCTTCCCCCGCACACCCCTCTCACATTGCATCGCACTCCTTAGCATTCCGTTCGGCAAGACAGTGCCAGCAGACGACGACCTATTCCAAACCGACCATCCTCCTGCGGACGCAACTGCTCCACAGGCCGATGACACCGAGGAAGCGGGCGATGACGCGGACGCGGACGAGGTGATGGGGGATGCAGATGGCAGTGACGCGTCCGAGGAGAGCGAGGAGGTGAGCTCTTATATGCTACATGTGGCCTTCATACGTTGAAGATGGTGCACAGGACATTGAATTTATAATGGAACCCACGAATCGGAGCCTCGACTTACGGTGCGTAGCCCACGCGTCCCTTGTATCTCCTTCTTCATTCCCATCATCTCTCTTCAGGCCAAGCAGACCTCCGGCACGCAATACGAACACCACGCCCCAAAAAGGTTTGACCACCATTCTCTGTCTCTTGCTGGATGTAAACGTCGTTTCTCTCCCACAGCCCCCCAACCCGGCCCATCATTAACAACTGAATACACTCCCCGCGAACGAGGTGCCCCCACCAAGCCCCCAGCGGTCCAGCCACCACCGACGAGTGCTCCCGTTTCAAAGCCCCTCGCGACTCCCACTCTAACTGTCCCTCTCACCGCCCCTGTGTCGTCTGCGCTCGATGGTAAGTCAAGCGCTGAAGATGGTCCCGACCCAAGCAAATTTCCACCCGTCACTGCACCCCCCTCGCACCCTGCGATCGACCCGACAGCAACGGGTATGCTGGAGGGTCGGCCAGTCTTTGAGGTAGACATGGCAGCGCTCGCAGACAAGGCGTGGCGACGGCCAGGGTCAGACATCAGCGACTGGTTCAATTATGGGTTCGATGAGATCAGTTGGGAGGCTTATTGTTACCGACGGCGCGAGCTCGGCGACCTCGCAGCTGTCCTGAAAACCAATGTCGTGGTGCGTACTTTCCCCTACCAAAATAGTCTGTAACTGGGTGTTCATCGTGTTGGATGCAGAACTTCTCCGGCATGCCCGAGGATCAGCTCTCTCAGCTTCCTCCAGAGCTCCGTACTATGGTTATGACTGGTGCTACAGCCATGATGGCCAACGGCGGTGCGCCAATGATGCAGCCCGGCATGAATCCTATGATGGCGCCTGAAATGGGCAATATGAATATGGGCCCCCAAATGATGGACCCCATGATGGCTGGCATGGGTGGTGAGATGAGCATGGATGGCGTCGGCGTTGGTGTTGGTGTCGGCGCGCCACAGCAGGGCCAGGGTGGGCCCATGCCTGACCAGCTGGGTGCGGGTGTGGAAGGCTTCGGTCCTCAAGCTGGCATGGGAGTAGCCATGGGTATGCCAGAGTATGGCATTCAGGTGTGCTACCACTTCTTGGCCACATCAGAGACGGGTCTAACGAAGTCGTCTAGGACCAGAGCGGAATGCAACAGATGCAACAACAGCAGCAACAGCAACAGCAACAAATGCAGCAACAAATGCAGCCACAGCAACTCCAGCAACAGCAGATACAGCAGCAGCAGTTGCAACAACAGCAACACATGTATCAAAACATGGAGGCCCCCATCGCACCGTCGCCGCCCGTGGGCCCCGCTCGCGGCATCCCGCAGGGTCCATTCCGTGGTCCGCGTGGAATGATGATGCGTGGTGGACGCGGTGGGTACATTCCTCGAGGGAGAGGCACGCCTTTTTTCACTTCAGTTCTCTGCTCATGGGCCTATGGCTGATGGGTTTGTCCTAGGTGGTCACGTAGTCCCACCTGCGCGGCCTGCGTCGCCCCTCCCACCCAATGTTCCAACCGGTCCCCGGAATCAAAACAAGTACAAGGACCGGGACAACAACGCCCAAGCCGTCGATGGTTTGGACTATGGCGGTGGTGGGGGTTTTGGAGGCATGGATCGGGGTGGTGGGACTCCGGTTGTGGAGTTTGATGATCGCAGTCGGTAAGTCAGCCTGACCCCATGTGGTTTGTTTTAATTTATCCAACTCTCGGTTGATCTGATCTCCGCGTCCAGGAAGCGGAGAGATCGTTCACCCAGCGACGACCGACGGGACCCGAAGAGACGTTGACAGTGGAGTACATACGTAGGACGGTATTCCCGCTTTTTCATTATTACGTCGGAGATTCCTATTGCATTTCCTTCATTTTTGTCCCTGTTTCGCGATGGTAAACTAATATTATACGCGTGCATAAGAAACTAATCGATTAAGCCATCGCATATTGTGGCGATCTGGAGGCGTCCGAGTTGGTATTGTTTGACCCTTGCCAGATTCCCTTTCGTTATCTTATCTCTGTTGTGGCTGTGGCCACATACAGGCCTCATTCGATCTTGGGGCTGCGCAGAATGAGAACAAAACTGACCGCCCTATTCATCGAGTCTCCAGACTGGTTTATCGCTGCCATCATGAGCGCTGACAAGTACGTCCTCAAAGTTCTCGATTACACGAGTCGGATCCGGCACGACGCTAACTTAATAAATTCATCCTCCCAGCACCTCTTTGCCAATTGTCGAAGGCGCAAGTGAGGGAAAGGATGCTGCGCATCGCCAGGAAGAGATGTGGGTCGAAGATTGTCGAGGTGAGTGGTATATGGAGTACCAGTGTAGGTCGCTCTTTCGACTATCACTGAATTGGGTTGGCACAGATCGGTTTTACCGAAAGGTGACGATCGAGGCACTCCCTGACTATGTCCTGTTGAAAATATTCAATCTCTATGTGAACGAAGGTCTCCGTGCAGATATATGGCATACGCTGGTCCATGTATGCCAAAGATGGCGATACC